>Ga0209636_10003155_pt1 | contig 16818 bp, 11 predicted proteins | sample DeeMarSWOR152_54_FD_187464 | JGI IMG/M metagenome (GOLD analysis project Ga0209636, IMG submission 187464) | Marine sediment microbial communities from White Oak River estuary, North Carolina - WOR-1-52-54 (SPAdes) (version 2) | ecosystem: Environmental > Aquatic > Marine > Intertidal zone >...
TAGATGCTCACGCCCGGCGCCGCTAACTCAACCCAGTCCCCAAAGTTTGTCCAGGAAGCTGGGTTGTCGTACTCGTCGGTTGCAGTGACGGCAATGACTTCGTCGAAGGCTGCGGGAAAATGTTTGGTGCTTGTAGCGTCGTTTCCAGCTGCCGCAACCACCAGAACGCCATGATCATAAGCGTATATCAAGGCTTCATGAATCAATTCGCTTGCGTAGTAGTTGCCCCAGCTGAGGCTTAAAATGTCTGCTCCCTCATCTACGGCGTGGACGATCGCGTCGGCAAGGTCGTCTTCATACCCTTCTCCATACTGGTCTAAGCCCTTCTCGGCCATGATTCGAGCCTGAGCTAAGCCAGCAATCCCTATGCTATTGTTGATCACTGCGGCTATAATGCCAGCGCAGTGTGTTCCGTGACCCTCGTCGTCCATTGGATCCGTATCGCTGTTTACCCAGTCGTAACCCAGCGCAACATAGTTTGCAGCCAAGTCTGGATGGTCCCAGTCAATACCCGTGTCGACGACCGCTACTAAGACCGTATGATCACCGAGAGTGGTGTTCCAAGCATAATCCGCCTCTATTATGCGCGGTCCCCACTGTTCCGGCCAGTATGGATCGTTCGGGACAAAAATAGCCCGAAACTTGATGTTGGGTTCTATATACCTTGACAGACTATCGCCTCTCATGTCGGCCACAAAAGAAGATACATTAGCTGAGGGAATGTCGGCAACAACGGCTCTGACTTCGCCTCCCATAGAAACCGTGCCAACTAGCTTCCCGCCGTTTTCACCGATAAGACCTTCTATGTCCGCATAGCTGTTTGGCTTCCCATTGTTGACACCTATTACCAGCTCAGCTGAGTCACCATCAACGCTAGCGAAATCAGCCCATTCGTTTGTCTCATTGAAGTTCCATTTATCCTCATCAATGGAGCAAGGCATGGGATTCTCTTCCGCTGAGGCATTCTGGTTAAAGCCTTCTTGAGAATCCGTGAGATTCAATGGATTATCTCCATAAGCCTCCTTTACCGTCGAGGAGCTGTCTGCTGCTATCGGCGGTACATTAAACGCTACCGTTAATATATTTGTCAGAAGCAGTGTCAGTATTATCCCTGAAACTGCTCTTAACCTCATTTTCCCCAGAAACCTTTGGAAAAACAATTCTCCTCTCTCCAATTATGCATTAAAGTATCAATAGTGCTTATAAAGTTTCAGCAAGTTTTTCTATTGAATTAAATTAAGGCTATTTGAATTACTTATTCTATCAACAAATAATCATACGTCAGAACCACACATACTTCCTTCTAGCGAATGTAGGCATAGCATGACAAAATGTATCAAAATAAACACTTAATGAAAAAATATAACGTTCAATCAATACTATTGAAAAAGAGGAAATGTGGACAGGAGAGTTCTTTTAAAACGCGCGCGCGTTATTCCGGAAACTGTTCTCTTTAACAATCCCCTTCTCCTAGTTTAATAACATCTTTCCTTTCAAATAAGACTTACGAAGAAAGTTTCTGTTTTAAATGGAAAAAAGTGAGGAAGGTTTAGCCTTGTTTCTTAGGCTTTAGTTTCTTTTCCATGATTGTTATTTCTTCATGATTGTCGTGGTTGCTGTTTGATTCTATTCTTTGTTGATATTCGTCTTGTAGTTTTTCTTTGTCTGGTTGAAACAGTCGAAGCATTAGGTCATATACGTTGGCGATTACGCGCGCGATTTAGTATCTTTTTAGTTATAAACCGACGCTACGAAAAAAATATTATTGTGTTATGATTCTAAAGTAAGGGGAGTCGTCCGTGGACCATCAACACCCAGCCCAACAAAAACAATGGGGTGAAAAACCTGGGAAAATACACGATTAAACTGTTAGTCGGTGGAACTGTGAAGGAAGCTGAACAACAAGCTCAAAAATTGTTAGACCAGTATGAACTTAGCGCGCGCGCATGGCTAATGCTATGGAAATTGCTATTACTAAAGGTATCTGCACCTAAAAAGTGGCGGGCCCGAGGGGATTTGAACCCCCGTTCTCCGGCTCCGAAGGCCAGCGCCTTAATCCAGACTCGGCTACGAGCCCAAAAAAGATTAGCGCAAAAGCAATAAAAAGGATTCTGAAAATCCTTAAAAATGGTTAACAATTTATAGTATTTAGTCGTGCGAGGGCCGGTAGCTCAGCTTGGCTGGAGCGTTCGGCTGATAAAGGAGTTGAGAGAGATACCAACGATAGATCTGAAGGATCTGATACCCAAAGAGACCTCACGAGGAGATGAGGTAATACAAAAGATAGAAGGCAACTACATCAGCGTCTGCTATGAACGCTCAAGGGCCAGACCAAAGCAGATCAAAATAAAAAGGCATGTGGACAGAGACACGTTTATAGTGGGAGTTACTATTTGGGCGTGCGAAGGGACAAAGAAAAGGCCGTACGAGCTGGAAGTCTCTAATTCATCAGAAGTAATCGCTCAACTGTTCGTTCGACTGCTCAGAGAGTTAGGAATCAGTGAGTGTATAAGGCTTAGAGTGCACTCTCCACGAGGAAGGGTGGAGGAATTCGAGCGGTACTGGTGTGGGACTCTTGGATTGGACAACTTTGGAAAACCGATAATTGGTCAGAGCCGTGGAAGAAAGATCAAAAAGGGAATTATTCATATAAAAATATACAGCGCTGTCGTGCGGGAAGTATTTAAGTATTGGGCAGAGAATCTCCCCCAACTCCTGTAGACACCGAAAGGTCGAGAGTTCAAATCTCTCCCGGCCCACTTTTCAAAATACGCCTGTTCTGGGCCATAAAATAGATATCGCTGTAACTTTTCCCTATTGAAGTTTTTCTACTGCAATACAATAGACCCCCCTATAATTTTTCAGCGCCGACTGACATCTGGAACCAAATAGATCAGACCTGAAGGTGGTAATTCCTTTTCAGGAAAGAGGAGATTGCGGGAGACTTTTCCATCTTGGTGTTCGCGGGCACTCAGCATACTTTCCCATCCAATCATTCATGTCAGAGCTTTTCGTTCTAGCACTAATTGGAAATCTAACTGAAGCTTTATTATACAAAGACAGACATCATTTAAGATCAGTTAGATTGATACTTATCTGCAAATCTAGGGACGTGGAGGTATGAAAACACCGAAAAACAAACCTCGCGATCTTATCTCGAAGAAAACAGAGAGAGTATGGTTCGACGAATTGAGCATGAAAGAAGTGGAAAAAGTTGCCAAGGCTGGAAAAGTTGTCATAATCCCTGTTGGAAGCGTGGAGGAACATGGAAGCCACCTACCACTTTGCACTGACAGTCTACAACCAGAGCATGTGGCATTAGAAGTAGCCAAGAAAACAAAATGTCTGGTTGCGCCCCCTTTAAGATACGGTGTATGTTATTCAACACGTAATTTTCCAGGCACGATTTCAATAGGGTTCGAGTCGTTGTATAAAGTCATCCGCGACATCCTTGAAGAATTTATTCGCAACGGTTTCACAAGAATACTTGTGCTAAGTGGCCATGCAGATCAAGTGCACATGGCTGCACTTAGACTTGCAGCTCAAGAGGTCATGCGACTCCATAGACAGGAAAGCTCCCCAAGAAAACCTAGAATAATGGTTTGTTCAGACTATGACTTCGCGTATGAACTAAAAGGAAAATATTTTGACGAGAAAGATGGTCATGCAGGCACAATTGAAACTTCAAGGATTATGGCCATACGATCGGACTTGGTAAAGAGAGAGGGTAAGAAAAGTTTTCCGAAGCTGCCAAGATTTGAAATAGTTGCGCATCCAGAACGTTACTTCCCAAGTGGAGTGATAGGCGACCCTTCGATGGCATCAGCGAAGAAAGGGCGAATGATAAACAGATACGTCACGAAAGAGGTCATAAAACTAGTAGAAGAATTGAAATGTTGAAATGCAGAAAACGCGGTCACGTTGGGTGTAGCATTTGAAGTTCAGAAAGCACGCGTGCTTTGAAAATAAAAAAGAGGGAATATGCGGGAGATATCTCCATTTATTACGAGGCTAGGGCGACCCCGCCCTGTTCTTACTTGACCCTTGTAGGTTTTCAATTATTGAAACGCGCTGTAGAAAAAGGGGAATTTGCGGGGAAAGTGGGGAGATATCACCTTATTGGGGGAGGTTCAAATCTCTCCTGGCTCACACAACCTATGTTTTCAAAAAATAGGATAAGATTTACAGAAAGCGTAAATGGCTCTGAAAGGTTGTTATTGTCCGTTAAGAAAAATGGAAGGTGAGATCCTCCGCATGCGTTTGTCCGTAAAAAATTAATTGCGGCATCCTCGAGTGTTATAATTCAATGATAGTTAAGTCTAGACTAAGTAACAAGTGAAACATTAAAGAAACACAATTTTGTAAGAACTTTAACATCTAAAAAAGGTGTCGAAACGGATGGGAACTCTAGCACGAATCTGCCGATACATTTCAAAGAATTGGCCTCTTTTTCTAGTCAGTGCAGTTTGCATGCTTGTCAGTATAATCGTAAGTGTGCACATTCCTCTCCTAACCAGAGCAGCCATTGACAACGTTATTGCTCCGCTTGCTGAGGGCAGCCTAGACATTGAACTAGGTAAGAGTACGCTTTTAGTTTTGATGTTGGAAATCATAGGTCTCACAGCAGTAGTCGGCTTATTTTCTTTCATCCAACGGTACGCAAATACTTACTTCTCTCAGAAAGTCGTTTATGACATCAGAAACGATGTGTTTGCTTCTCTGCAAAACCAAAGCTTTGCGTTTTACGACAAAACCCACACAGGCCAGCTTTTGTCGAAAGTAACAACTGACATGGATAGAATACGCATGTTTTTAGGTTTCCAACTAACCTTTCTCATGAGTTCCATTCTTCTTCTTGTTGTAGCCTTATACACAATGTTTTCCATCAACATCATGCTTACTCTCTTCCTCCTACCAATAATGCCTTGCATATTCGCCACTTTCTACTCATTCGGAAAAAAAATAAGACCACTCTTTACTCAGATACGAGAACAATATGGCAACTTAACCTCTGTATTACACGAAGACATTGCAGGAATCAGGGTTGTAAGAGCGTTCGCGCAAGAAGACTTCGAAAGAAAGAAGTTCGCGTCTAAAAATGACAAGTACTTTCAAACAACATTAGCCTCAGCTAAAATTAGGGCGTTTCACATACCTCTCGTAGGTTTTCTCATAGGATTAGGCACAATCATAATCTTTTGGTACGGAGGATTCGAAGTAATTACGGGAACGTTGACCATTGGAGACTTAGTTGCGTTCAACGCTTTCTTGGCGATGTTGGTCATGCCTATGCGTTTCTTTGGCATGTTCATATCGGGTTATCACCTGACAATGGCTGCTGGCGACAGAATCTTTGAAGTCATGGACGCCGAAGCAGAAATAACGGAGAAGTCAGATGCATTGACGCTGCCCAAATTAGAGGGGCGCGTGAAATTTGAGAAAGTCTCTTTCAGCTATCAAAAAGGTAGACCTATTTTAGACAACATAACCTTTGATGCCGAGCCCGGAGAAACCGTAGCTCTTCTCGGAGCAACTGGCTCCGGAAAAAGCACCATTATCCGTCTCATCCCCCGTTTTTACGATGTATCTTCAGGAAAAATCACAATCGACGGCTACGATGTTAGAGACGTCAAGCTTAAGTCTCTTCGAAAACAAATAGGTATCGTTGCGCAGGAAACATTTCTCTTCTCTATGACGATAAAGCAGAACATATCCTATGGCAAACCAGAAGCTAAAATGGACGAAATAGTTGCAGCGGCAAAGGCTGCAAGAGCTCACGAGTTCATTTCATCCTTGCCCCGCGGCTACGACTCAAGAGTTGGGGAGAGAGGAGTAACCCTTTCAGGCGGTCAACGACAAAGAACAGCCATAGCGAGAGCTCTACTGATGAACCCAAGGATACTGGTTCTAGACGATTCAACTTCAAGCGTTGATGTAGAAACCGAGTATGAAATCCAGCAGGCCTTACAGATATTGCTCAAAAACAGAACCGCCTTTATGATCACCCAGCGAGTTTCAACCATCAGAAACGCGGACAAAATCATTGTTCTCGAAAAAGGAGAGATTGTAGAAGAGGGCACTCATGAAACTCTCATGGCGAAGAAAGGCGCGTATTATCATATTTATCAGACTCTGTATGAAACACAGAAACCAATCGCTGAAGCCACATCTGAGCGTGCATCCTCAAAACAGGAGGAAACTAAGCAGTGACTGGATTTCATGTGGGGCATGGACCTGGGCATAGGCGTAGATTTGGCTTGGATCACGAAGAAGAAACGCACACAAGAAAGATTTCAGATAGAGCACTGATAGCGAGGCTACTCAAGTACTTACTAAAATACAAGCGAAGATTCATAATTACAGTCGTCGCTGTAGTCGTTGTTTCTCTGACTGGGCTTTTGCCTCCTTATCTCCTTCAAGTTGCCATCGACAATTACATAAAAAACAGTGACTTGGCTGGACTAACGTTCATATCCATTATTTTAGTCGGAGTTTACCTTGTCAACTGGGTCTCCAACTATCAGCGTACATATCAGATGTCCTGGATGGGACAAAACATGGTGAACGAACTGAGAAAACAATTGTTTTCGCATCTTCAAGAGCTTTCATTCAGCTTCTACGACAGATCTGAAGCTGGTGAAATAATCTCACGCGTTACTAATGATACAGATACTTTGAGTCAAATATTTGTCCAAGGAGTTATTACCTTGATCAGCGACGTTTTAACTCTCATAGGAATCGTAGCGATTATGCTCTGGCTTAGCATACATCTGACGTTAGCCGCGTTTTCAGTTATGCCTCCCCTTGTATTGTTGATGTTTGTTTTCCAATCTAGGCTTAGAAAGGCTTACAGGGCAACACGGAAGAAAATAGCAGCGGTCACAAGTAGATTTGAAGAAAGCATTTCAGGTATCAGAGAAATTCAGTCTTTTACAAGAGAGCAAGACACTATGAAAGGTTTTAGACAAGCAAATGTAGAAAACCTTCAAGCTAATGTTCAGGCTGGTAAGCTCTTTGCTCTTCTCATGCCGGCTGTGCAGATAATTGGAGCAGTTGGAACATGTGTTGTCTTGTGGTTCAGCGGAATCTTAACCATAAGCGGAGGAATAACACTTGGAGTAGTTGTAGCCTTCCTTCTTTACGTAAACAAGTTTTTCGGACCGTTAGTGGATTTGACAACGTTTTACAACACACTTCAGTCAGCAATGTCTGCAGCGGAAAGAATATTCGTTACTCTTGATACAAAGCTTGAAATTGCGGATGCCCCGAATGCAATTGGGCTTTCTCGTGTAAAAGGAGAAATCATCTTTGATCATGTGACTTTCGGCTACGATCCAATTCGCCCTGTACTAAAAGATGTAAACATTCACGTTGAATCGGGAAAAACATTAGCCATTGTAGGTCCAACAGGAGCAGGAAAGAGCACTATTGCGAAGCTTCTCAGCAGATTTTATGAAACCCAGAAAGGAACCATAACGGTTGATGGCTACGACGTTCAAAAAATAACACTGAACTCTCTTCATAAACAGATGGGAGTCGTTTTGCAGGAACCTTTCCTCTTTTCCGGAACGATCATGGAAAACATAAAATATGGAAAACTTGACGCATCAGACGACAAGGTTAAACAAGTTGCACAGATTGTCGGAATCCACGAATTCATAAGCAGCCTTCCACAGGAATACGAGACTGACGTTGGTGAGAGAGGAGTGAGACTCTCTGTTGGACAAAGGCAACTCGTGTCTTTTGCAAGAGCCCTACTGCGTGATCCGCCGATTTTAATTCTGGATGAGGCAACATCAAGCGTTGACCCATATACCGAACTGAAAATAAAGAAGGCACTCACGGTTCTTCTGAAAAACAGAACGTCACTCGTCATTGCCCACAGACTTTCCACTGTTAGAAACGCCGATAACATTGTAGTTATTAACGAGGGAAGAATAATTGAGGAAGGGAATCATGCAGAACTTATGAAGAAGAAAGGAATGTATTATCGGCTCTATGAGAAACAGTTCAAAGACACATAACGAAAACGACGTTAAGCTCAAGTTGGTGCGGGGGGTGGGATTTGAACCCACGAACCCCTACAGGACAGGCTCCTGAAGCCTGCGCCTTTGACCTGGCTCGGCGACCCCCGCGCAATTACAAACAGAAATACGTGAAGAAAAGGTTTAAGAGTTACTGTATCCTTCAACTAGAAACGGTGTATCTGAATGCCGACTCACGGTTCACTTTCTAAGGCTGGAAAGGTTAGGTCACAAACTCCTAAAATACAGCCCACCCAAAAGAAGAGACCGTCGCCTAGATCGAGAAATAGACGGAACTATGAGAAAAGACTGATTCTGCAGAGAAAGCCTGGACAAAACTGGGGCTCTACACGACGTTAAAAACTTTTATTTCATAAGCCTACACTATCAAGCATGTCAGACAGTACACTTGTCATCTTAAATGCTAATTTAGTAACTTTGAATAGGAAGCAGCCCAAAGCCGAAGCAATAGCGATTCAAAACGGAAGAATAATCGCTGTAGGTTCTAATAAGGATGTTCGAAAATACATAGTTAAAAAAACAAGGGTGATAGACGCAAACAATAAGACGATTGTTCCTGGTTTTGTTGACTGCCACGTGCATATGACAGGCTTTGGACAGTTTTTGCAGACCTTAAACCTGAGAAACGTCGAGTCAGTGAAAGAGATGCAACAAAAACTGCGGGAATACGCTCAGAAAAATTGTGCTAAAAACTGGATTTTAGGGGGAAGGTGGGATCAAGATAAATTTGTTGAAAAGCGTTATCCAACCCGCTGGGACTTGGATGCTGCAGTTGCAGACAAACCAGTCTTTCTCATTCGTGTATGCGGGCATTTAGGTGTCGCTAATAGTAAGGCTTTGCAGCTGGCTGACATATCAAGGGAAACAACTATAGAGAGTGGAAAAATAGATTTGGACGAAGCCGCAGGCGAGCCTAATGGTATATTGCGAGAAAATGCTTTAGGGCTAGTTTGGAAAGCAATTCCAAAACCAAGCCTGAAAGAACTTGAAAAAGCTTGCATTTCAGCGTGCAAAAAAGCTGTTGAAGCCGGACTCACATGCGTCCACTGGATTGTAGGCTCTGCCGAGGAAGTACGCATCATACAAAAACTCTATCTCAACGGAAAACTACCATTAAGGGTTTATTTAGGCATTTCAGCAGACCTTCTAGATCAACTAGTCGATTTAGGCCTGCTCACAGGTTTTGGAAACGACATGGTTAAGATAGGTTTTGTTAAAGTTTTTGCTGACGGCTCCTTAGGAGCACGCACAGCAGCCTTAAAAGAGCCTTACTCTGACAAGCCTGAAACAAGAGGCATAATGCTCTACACACAAAGAAAACTGAATAGACTTGTTTCTAAAGCTCATAAGGCTGGTTTACAGTTGGCGGTTCATGCTATAGGCGACCGTGCCATAGAAACTGTTCTAAGAGCCTTTGAAAACGCTCTGAAAACGTATCCACGGAAGAATCATAGGCATAGAATTGAGCATTGCTCCGTGCTTAACCCAACGCTCATTAAACACATGAAACGCTTAGGCTTGATAGCTTCTGTTCAGCCCCATTTTGTTGTTTCTGATTTTTGGGTTGCAGAACGTGTTGGGCAAGACAGAGCACGCTGGGTTTACCCATTCAAGACGCTTGTGAAGGAAGGATTGATCGTTACTTCCGGTTCAGATTGTCCGGTAGAACCAATAGATCCGCTTTTTGGTGTTTGGGCTGCTGTGACGAGGAAAAGCTTTGCAGAAGAAAGCCTCACAGTGGAGGAAGCTCTTAAAACCTACACTTTAAATGCAGCTTATGCATCATTCGACGAAGAAAGGAGAGGGACAATTGAGGCTGGAAAGTTGGCAGACTTCACTATTTTATCTGATGATCTTTTCAATGTCCCGCCGGAGAGTATTAAGGATATTAGGGTTGAAATGGTGTTTGTTGATGGGAAAATGGTTTATGCTAGAGAATGAGTCCGCTTTTAGCGGAGTTTATTTGTTTGTTCTATACTAGTTTAATAGTGGTTGCCGTTAATTTGAATACAAACAATGCCCTAAGAGAAATAATCGAAACCCTAATGCATATCCCTTCACCTAGCCGCGACGATGTCAACCGCGTTAAAATGCAGGTTACTGCCAAATATCAACTTCGAAAAGTGCCTTCAAACTCTGACTTAATATGCATGCTTAAAAACGAAGAAAAAAGCAAACTTCTGCCCCTTTTACGAAGAAAAGCCACACGCACAATCTCAGGGGTTACAGTGATAGCCGTAATGACAAAACCCTATCCTTGCCCACAGCTAGAACCATGCGCCTACTGTCCAGGCGGGCCACCATTCGGAGTGCCTCAAAGCTACACTGGTTTTGAGCCAGCAGCGATGCGCGGACTGCAAAACGAGTTTGACCCATTCTTACAGGTTAAAAGCCGTATTGGACAGTTGCAAGCTATAGGACACAACGTTGACAAAATAGAACTAATAATTATGGGCGGAACCTTTCCAGCAACACCTCTGGATTATCAAACGTGGTTTATCCAACGTTGTCTAGACGCCATCACTGAGACGGAATCAGCCAGCCTTGAGGAGGCTAAAAAAAATGCGGAAACGAGCAGAATCCGTAACGTCGGCATAACCGTGGAAACGCGACCAGACTGGGCTAAACAGAGCCACGTAGACCATATGCTCAGTAGGGGTGTAACACGCGTAGAAGTGGGTGTTCAAAACCCAAATGATGAAATTTACCACTTAGTCGGCAGAACACACACGGTGAAAGACGTTGTCGAAGCTACACGCATAATGAAAGACTCCGGATTAAAAATAGTGTACCACCTTATGCCCGGGTTGCCCAGTTCGAACATAAAAGAAGATCTGAAAGCCTTCAGAGAGATCTTCACAAATCCTGTTTTTAAGCCCGACATGATTAAAATTTATCCATGCCTAGTATTGAAAGGTACAAAAGCCTACAAATGGTATCGCGAAGGAAAATATGAGCCGTACACGAACGAGACAGCAGCCAACCTAATCGTAGAAGTCAAAAAGATTATCCCACAATGGATACGTGTAATGCGTGTTCAACGGGACATCCCCGCCCCATTGATTATCGCTGGTGTGAAAAGAAGCAACCTACGCCAACTAGTGCAGCAGAAACTAAAACAGCAAGACACAAGATGCAGATGCATAAGATGCAGAGAAGTGGGCCACAGAATGCTAGAAGACAAAGTGAACCCCAATCCAGAAAAAGTAAAGATTTTAACCACAAAATATGCTGCGTCTGAAGGACTGGAAATCTTCATCGCAGCAGAAGACCCAGAAAACGACCTCCTAATAGGATATTTGAGATTGAGGATTCCTTCAGAAAAAGCTCACAGACAAGAAACAAGAGCCATACCATGTTCCATAGTTCGGGAACTTCACGTTTATGGACCTCTTGTTCCAGTTGGTGAACACCTGGCCAAAGCATGGCAGCACAAAGGATACGGCGGCATTCTCTTAAGTGAAGCAGAACGCTTATCAAAAGAGGATTATGACGCGAAAAAGGTTTTAGTTACAAGTGCTCTCGGGACAAAACAGTACTATATGCGGTTCGGCTACCAATATGATGGATTATACATGTCAAAAATGTTGGAGAATTAGGTTATGAGTAAGAAAGAAGAGGTTACAGGCTACAAAGGTCAAGCATTAGCAGCTATCAGAAAGGCTGAAGCTGAAATAGGAGACGTATTACGTATAACAAAAAACGAACAGATTTATGAAGGCATTTTGATTCCACGTTCGGAATACGGAGACGAAAAACACGTCGTCATAAAGCTGAAAAGCGGCTACAATGTCGGCATACGGATAACACCAGACACAAGAATAGGGAGAATAGGAAAGGGAGTGAAACCAACTTTTGCGACTTCCTCTCCCCCAACACAAAATCCCAAGCTTCCAAAAATCACCATAATAAGCACTGGAGGAACAATCGCCAGCCGCGTAGACTACAGAACAGGAGCAGTACGACCAGCCCTAACAGCAAGCGACTTGTACAGCGTCGTTCCAGAACTTGCCAACATAGCGCGAATAGACGCTAACATACTGTTCAGCCTTTTCAGCGAAAACATAACTCCTAAACACTGGACGGAAATAACTAAGGCTGTTTCAAAGCAAATATCCAAAGGCATCGACGGTGTCCTAATAGCTCATGGAACAGACACCATGGGTTACACGGCTGCAGCCTTAAGCTTCGCACTACAAGACCTCCCAGTCCCGGTAATACTCGTAGGTTCACAACGTTCAGCAGACAGGCCGAGTTCAGATGCAGCGACAAACCTCATAGGAGCAGTGACAACGGCGGGAAAAGCACCGTTTGCAGAAGTAGCCGTAGCAATGCATGAAACAACATCGGATACTTCTATAATACTCCACAGAGGAACAAAAGTTCGAAAATGCCACACCAGCAGAAGAGACACCTTCAAATCTGTAAACACAACTCCAATCGCAAGAGTGCAAAACCAGAAAATAACCATGCTCACAGAAGAGTATCGAAAACGCAATTCCACAAGAAAGTCTACGCCAAAACCACAATTCGACGAAAAAGTGGCGTTAATAAAGTTTTATCCGGGCATGAACCCAGCAACAATCGATTGGTATGTGCAGAACGATTATAGGGGTATAATTCTTGAAGGAACAGGTCTAGGTCATGTCGGCAGCTACATTTTTGAAGCCATAAGAAACGCTGTAGAGCACAATGTTGTAGTAGGTATGACTTCTCAGTGCATTTGGGGCCGAGTAGACATGAACGTTTATGATCAAGGCCGCGATTTGCTGGCTTTAGGCGTAATCCCATTGGAAGACATGCTTCCAGAAACAGCCGCTGTCAAGCTGATGTGGATTTTCGGACAAACCAAAGACGTAGAAAAAGGCAAAAAACTTTTGAAAACAAACATTGCAGGGGAGTTTTCGCCAAGAACTATCTCGGAAGATAAGCATGATTGAATGGTGAAGCGTTTGGAAATAGATTACCAGAAAATTAGGTTAAAAGTGGGCTTGGAAATCCATCAGCAATTGGACACTTCTACAAAGTTATTCTGCAATTGCAAACCAGAACTCTTCAAGGAAGAGCCAGAAATAACGTTTCTACGTAGACTTCGGCCAACGCAAAGCGAGTTGGGGCAAATAGATCCAGCAGCCTACTTTGAATTTCAGAAAGGAGTGAAAATTCTGTACGAGGCAACTAGGGCGACTTCATGCCTTGTTGAAATGGATGAAGAACCACCGCATGCATTAAGCATGGAAGCAGTTGAAACAACATTGACAGCAGCCTTGATGATGAATGCCAAACCTGTTGACGAAATCCATGTGATGCGTAAAACAGTTATAGACGGCTCAAACACCACAGGCTTCCAAAGAACATGTGTTATCGCCCTAGATGGTGAAGTCAAAGTTGGAGAAAAAACTGTTCCAATTCAGCACGTAAGCTTGGAAGAGGACGCCGCGAGAAAAACGGGTGGAGAAGGCAACGTAATACATTATCGTATAGACCGTTTAGGCATACCGTTAATAGAAGTTGCAACGGCGCCAGTCATAAAGTCACCTAAAGAAGCAGAAGAAGTTGCATTGGCAATAGGGAGAGTTTTGAGAGCTACTGGAAAAGTGAAAAGGGGGTTAGGCACAATCCGCCAAGACATAAACATATCAATCCCAAACGGCGCGCTCATAGAAATTAAGGGAGTTCAAGAACTTGAACTGCTCCCGCTTGTTGTAAAGTATGAAGTTCAACGCCAATTGAAACTCATAAAAATAAGCGAAGAATTGAGAGCAAGAGGAGTAAAGGAAGAGGACATTAAAGAAGAATTTGTTGACGTGACAGCTGTTTTTGAACAAACAAAATGCAAGGTCCTACGCAAAGCCTTGGACAAGAAACAGCAGATCCTAGCCGTGAAACTTCCAAAATTCAAGGGTTTCCTTAAACAGGAATTGATGCCGAGTTTTCGCTTGGGAACAGAGATGTCAGGCAGAGCCCGTTTCTGGGGAAGAGTTGGCGGCATATTCCACACAGACGAACTGCCAGCCTACGGGATAACAAAAGAAGAAGTTGAAAAATTAACAGAGGCTGTTGAAGTTGACGATCAAGACGCTGTGGTACTTGTTGCAGACAACCCGGAAAACACCGAAGATGCCTTAAAAGCTATTGTAGAGAGAGCACAAGAAGCCATAAAGGGCGTGCCGCAAGAAACTAGAGCACCAAACCCAGATGGAACAACACGTTACATGAGACCTAGACCTGGAGCAGCAAGAATGTATCCTGAAACAGACATTCCCCCGATACAGATAACAGAAGAATACATAAGAAAAATTAGCTCGCAATTGCCAGAGCTACCTGAACAAAAACTCGAACATTTAATGAAAGGGTATAGACTGAATCAAAAATTGGCTAGGCAAGTTTTAGATTCCGAACACAGCGAACTCTTCGAATCTATCGTGAAAGAGACCAAAGTCTCACCAACAACTGTAGCTGCGTTTTTAACTGAAACCCTAAAGGCTTTAAAACGCGACAGCGTTCAAGTTCATAAGGTTTCAGAAAGCCAGATTCGAGAAATTTTCAACGAAATAAGTGCTGGAGAATTGACGAAAGAGGCTATACCCGACGTAATTGTTTGGCTGTCAATTCACGAGAACAAGGGTGTTCAGGAGGCGATTACGAGTCTTGGTTTGAAGGTTATTTCTGAAGATGAGCTTAGAGGGTTTATTGAAAAAGTGATTGAAGATAACGGAAGTTTGATTCGAGAGCGTGGTGAAAGCAGTTTTGGTATTCTCATGGGCATAATCATGAAGGAACTGCGAGGTAAGGTGAATGCTGCCTTAGTCGGCAGAGTGCTAAGAGAAAAACTGAAGGAATTTTTGAGGGTTTGAAGAATGGCAAAGAAAACTAAAGTTCAAACAACGGACATAATCACGTTGCCATGTGGTTGTATATATCAAGATAAAGGATGGTTATTAGTGCGCATCCATGAATGTAAATACCATAAGCGAAAACGCACAGCAAAACGCCCATACAGGTCTAAAGCCGAATGTGTAAGACCGTGAAAAAGACTTTCCCTGCATCGGTAAGAGATCCGAGTCTCTTTCGCATGTTTGTTAAAAAAAGAGGAAATTTGTCTCTGCATATTCAAGCTTCAAGTAGGCAGTACGCTACTTATTAGCTGTGGAGAGTCAAATTCTTCTATCAATTCCAATCCTTTATCTGTGGTGTGAAGCAAAGTGTCACGCTCTTTGATAAAACCACGGGCTTTCAGAAATTCGATATACCTGGTGAATTGCTCGTAGCTTAAAGAAACTGAGGTAAGTATGTGTGTTCTTCTGACGCCGTTCTTTGCAGCTTTCAGAATGGTTACAGAAATTACCAATGATCCCCTTCTCCTGGATGGAAAAATTGGATTCATACCTCATCTAATAATATGTAGATGTGTCTTCTAGAAAATAAATCTACCTTTTTTATACGTGCCAGCTTTGGAATCAGCCAGAATTGCCAGATCGACCTTTTATAAGAGAAGCTTTCCACACGTAGGTTTTTGGTTTCCCCTACAGACATTAATGTATAAGTGAAAAATGTAGAGCCACACTTAATATTTTGTTGAAAGAAAAAAGCGAGGTATTCGCCGACTGTTGTTTTGTTTCGCGATGTTTTCCTACTTTTTTGTAAGTTTTATTTCCATCGTTGAAACCATTCTTGGTCTGTTTTCACCCTCTCTCGCTGGCATTTCTTCTGTTCCTATGGAGATGTTGTTCACTTTCAAGTCTTTGATGAAGCGGTTTCTAGTTATTTCAGCTACGTCAACAGCTGTTGTTATTGCTCGTCCTCGGGCTTTCAGTGTAATTTCTTTAGCATCGGATGCCGATAGACTTGTGATGATTGCCAGAACATAGTTCATTGGTGGTTTGCTTCCGATGAAAACAATTCCTGATCTTTCCGCCATTTTCCATCACTCCTTTTATTGTTGATTGCAGCCTGTAACGTTACTGTGTTCCGTTTCGATCTTCAACGGCACAACGTTACTGTTCTATCACACTCAAACTCCCTTATAAATGCAACTGGATAACGGAGCACCGTGAGGAGGTCTCTTCTATCGAAGTTTCAGTTAAGGCTTTTTTGTCCTTCAATCCTGTCAATTCTCCGTAACCCACAAGTGTGCATGATCAACCGTGTCGCAATTAGCTCTGTAAAATGAGTGCTTAACCACGGTTGTTTAAAGGAGAATTCAGGCTACTCAACCCTCTTAATTATATGGTGCCCATACTTCGTTTTCACAATCGACGAAATCTGTGCTTTCTGAAGCGTGAAAGCGGATTTCTCGAATTCCTTCACCATTTTTCCTCTGCCGAAGGTTCCGAGGTCTCCGCCATGTTTTCCGGACGGGCAGAGCGAGACTTCCTTGGCAATGTTTGCGAACTTTTCTCCCTTCTTCAACCGTTCGAGAACCGCGTTTGCCTCTTTCTCGGTCTTTCCAAGGATATGGGCGCAATGAACTTTGTTTGGCATGAAGAGTGATTACATCAATTCGTTTTTAACAGTTACCTTATTTACATACAGTGTGTGCTAGGTAAGTCTCTTTAAGGTAGAGTGGTGAGGTTTGCTTATTAACTGTGAGTTGATGATGAATGCCCTATTACGTTTACATCCTTCTCTGCAAAGACGGTAGCTACTACACTGGACACGCTAAAAACGTGGAACATCGCGTTGAACAGCACAAAAAAGGTCAAGGCGCTAGATACACGAGGATGCACAAGCCTGCGAAAATAGTGTATGTGGAAGAGTTCAACAGCCGTAG
>Ga0209636_10003156_pt1 | contig 16806 bp, 18 predicted proteins | sample DeeMarSWOR152_54_FD_187464 | JGI IMG/M metagenome (GOLD analysis project Ga0209636, IMG submission 187464) | Marine sediment microbial communities from White Oak River estuary, North Carolina - WOR-1-52-54 (SPAdes) (version 2) | ecosystem: Environmental > Aquatic > Marine > Intertidal zone >...
ATTGTGAATGATGTCATGAAAAAATACCTCAATCAAAACAGCCAGAGTGCTGGCTCTTTCAAATTGCCCAAGGACGCCTACAACCCGTTACGACAACAGTACGACGCAATGCGTATTCTCAACCACGTAGCGGGAAAAGACGGACTCAGATTCGACCTGAGATTGGGTCTCGTCGATGTCGACATCTATTCTCAAGGGATGAATTTCATGTTTGGCTTGGCAGATCCATTAAAGAAAACGGCCATCGTCTCGACGTATCGGCTCAGGGGTGAGAAAGAAAACGAGCGTATTTCAAAAGAAATCATCCATGAAATAGGGCATCTGCTCGGGCTAGGACACTGCTCAAGACCAAAATGTGTCATGTATTTTTCAAACACAGTAACCGACACCGACAAAAAGGGGATTAATTTCTGTAACGATTGTAGGAGTAGGATTGAGTAACTATACACTTTTTACGCCTGGCCCTGTTGACGTGCCAGACGAAATCCTGCAAGAAACCGCAAGACCGCTTCTGTATCATCGTGAGGAGAAATTTGGGGCATTGGTTGAAAATATTTCCGAGAATCTCAAAAAGGTCCTCTCGAGCACTGGACAGATATTCTTCTTCGCCTCCTCGGGTACTGGTGCAATGGAGGCCGCGTGCACTAATATTCTATCGAGTAGTGATATACCCGTTGTCGCAGTCTGTGGGAAATTTGGTCAGCGCTGGCTTGAACTGTGTGAGGCGTACAATATTGAACCAATCGCAGTTAAAGCAGACTATGGAAAATCGATCGATCCTGAATCTATCGAGAAGATATTGAAGGAAGAGAAAGAGGGCACCGTGATATTTACAACCTTAGCCGAGACATCGACCGGTGCACTCAATGACATACAGATATTTGGCGAAATCTCAAAAAAATATGGTGCATATCTTGTTGTTGATGGCGTCGCAGGCATTGGAGCAGATTTCTGTCCTCAAGATGATTGGCACGTAGACATTTTAGTTGGCGCATCACAAAAGGCACTCAGCTCACCTCCGGGTGTATCATTTATTTCTGTAAGCGAACGGGTCTCGAGAAAAATAGAAACGTCTAATTTACCCAAATACTATTTCAAACTCGCCCTCTATGAAAAGTTCAGAATAAAACATCAGACTCCCTGGACACCTGCAATTACTATTCTCTATGGCCTTAAAAAAGGTCTCGACAGAATTCTCGAAATGGGACTGGAAAAAAATTTCGAATATCACCGAGAGATGGCAGATTATGTTCGTAAGGAGGTCAAGAAAATGGACCTGGAGCTCTTGGCTGAGCACCCTTCCAATGCCCTCACCGTCGTTAAGATGCCTGATAACGTGAATAGCTCAGCAGTCATTCAGGAGGTAAAAACAAAACATGGAATACTCTTTGCTGATGGACAATCAGAGTTGAAAGGTAGAATAATACGTATTGGCCATATGGGGAATTACAACATCGAGAAATTGGGTAGGGCACTTGAGGCCCTGAAAGATGTACTCGACCAACGGAGGGCATAAAATGGAGAGATATATAAAATTGGGATACGAAGGTATTGAGTTCGAACTTCCGATTCACGCCCTTTATCTCTATCGGGACAGTGAAAAACTTCTCGCTGATATAGTGCCTTTAATATCTGAGGGATTGGAGCGGAAGGAGAAATGCATTTTTATCGGGAAAGACAAGGAATGCAAGTTCCTCAAGAAAAAATTTAAGAAACAGATTAATACTGTCAGCAAAGGAATTGAAGCTGCTGATTTTATTCCGTGGATTAAAAATGAGTATGATAAACTCACCAAAAATTATCATGGTCTGCGGGTATTCTTAGAGAGCACCGAAGAATTCTTGAACTACGAAGATATCCTCGATGATTTCAATACACAGCCAGACTTGAAACTCTTCCTTCTGTGTCAATATCAGATTGGTGGCATCTCCTCTGATCAGCTCTATAGCATATTGAAAGGGCATCCTTACGTATTCGTTGAAAATCTTCTCAAACCAAACTGTTTCTATTCAAGAATGAAGCATAGAATCTGGCTTGATCCATTGACTGGTATCTTCAATAGAAAATACTTTGAAAATCAGCTCAGTAAGGAATTGCAGCGTGCATCCAGGTATGAACATACTCTTTCGATTCTCTTAATTGATATTGATCAGTTTAAAAACATTAATGATGAATTCGGCCGCCAGACAGGTGATCACGTGCTCGAACAATTATCCGAAATCCTCAAGGGAAGTGTGCGTAGTGTAGACGTCGTTGCGCGCTATGGCGGTGACGAGTTTATCGTTTTATTGCCCGAGACCAAAAGAGTACACGCCCTTAAGACTGCGGACCGCATACTCGATCACTTCAATAACTATGATTTTTTTAGGGATAAATTGAGTGTGAAAGAACTGAGTATATCCATAGGCATTGCTGGTTTTCCCGAAGATGCTGGAGGGACCTACGAATTGATCAAGAAGGCGGACAATGCCCTTCGTAAGGCAAAACAGGAAGGTGGCGGTAAAGCAGTTTCGTGTGACTAATAAAGCTTTCACTTCCACAAGGAGGTAACATGCCGATAACACCTTTAGAGATTCGAAAACAGGAGTTTAGAAAGATACTGAGGGGTTATGACCAGCATGAAGTGAGGTCATTCCTTGAAATGGTGTCTACGGAGCTCGAGAGTCTGCTCAGAGAAAACTCTGGTTTGAATGAAAAGGTGAAGGATATGGACGCGAAGATTGAAGACTACCGTCGCATGGAGAAGATTCTGCAGGATACGCTCACGACAACACAGAAGGCAGCCGACGAACTGAAAAATGGCGCAAAGAAAGAGGCAGAGACAATAATAGCTAATGCGCGGGTTGAGGCTCAAAAGTTTCTCAGGGAGGCCCAAACAGAACTTGCAAGAGTAAAAGAAGAGACCAAAATGATCGAGCATCAGAAGTTACTTCTTGTATCAGAATTCAGAGGTCTTCTGGAGTCATACATGAGGCTGCTTGAGCGATTAGAGAAAAAATGAGAAAGAAGGCATTGGAGGCAACGCAATACATTCAGCAGAGAACAAAGATAAAACCTCAGATCGGAATTGTGCTCGGCACTGGGCTCGGTAGACTTGTCAAGGTACTCACTGTCAGCACGGTATTTCAATATGCTGAGATTCCTCATTTTCCAACTGCTACGGTTGAATTTCATAAAGGCAGATTGATTGTGGGTAGCCTCAGAGGAAAAAATATTGTAGCCATGCAAGGTCGATTCCACTATTACGAGGGATATAGTGCACAAGAGATCGCTCTACCTGTGGTAGTAATGAAATTTCTCGGCGTAAAGTCTCTCATCATTTCTAATGCGAGTGGTGGATTAAATCCAGATTTTAATCCTGGTGATGTCATGGTCATCACCGATCACATAAATCTCTTCCCTGATAATCCTCTGCGTGGAGCAAACGACCCCAAACTCGGACCACGATTTCCTGATATGTATGACTGTTACCATTCAAAACTAATCAGATGTGCCGACGATGTTGCATTGCGAAATAAGATATCGCTAAAAAAAGGTGTCTACGTTGGAGTACCCGGTCCAAATCTCGAAACAAGAGCAGAATATCGCTTTCTGAGAGCTCTTGGGGCCGATGCAGTTGGAATGTCAACAATTCCAGAGGTAATAATGGCACGGTATCTTAAGATAAAAGTCCTTGGGCTCTCAATCATTACCGATATGGGTGTCGCCGATGCATTAAAGCCGTTGAGTTTGTTAAAGATCATCAGAGCAGCAACAAAGGCAGAACCCATATTGTCAAAGATCGTCACCGGAGTCGTCGAAAAGATATGAACAGAACCGGGTATAGAAACTTTGTCAATACTTGTATTCCGCACTCAATGGTGCGAGAATCCTCGCCGAGCAGGACAGACGCCAAATCTCAAATCCGAGATACTCATCTCTTTGAGTTTAAGTTTTGCTCATTTGCATTTTGAAATTAGGATTTATTTCCTCGCTAAAGGTGGTGTGGAGATTGAACAGAGTAATAGCGAGTTTTATTTTATCATTGCTCATGCTATTCCTCATCACCTGCTCACACAAACCAGAACGTATACAAAATGCACGACAATTCATCAGAGAGTGGAATTATGACCGTGCACTCACTGAGATCATTGCCTTTCGTGGAGACAAGGATGCAGAAATTCAGTATCTCTTAGGACAGTGTTACTTAAAGAAGAACGAATTTGATGAGGCAGCAACCTATTTTGAGAAATCGTTATCCATCGCCGATGTATTTAAAGATAGCATTCTTGCTCTGTACAACGCACTTGCCCAGAATTCGTTGAGGATAGATGAACCTGAGAGGGCACTCTTTTTCTATCAGGAAATTGCGAAATTAATCCCTGAATATGACCAAGCAAATAATCTATTCCTCATCGGCAACCTGCATTTTGACAAGGGTAATTATCGAGCAGCTCTAGAGGCATACAAAAGGGCGCTTGAAATAGACTCAACATCGGGGAGGGCAAGAAAAATAAAACATAACTTGATTAGGACACTCAAAGAGTGTGATAGTCTGCACCGTGCCCTACAACTTGCAACTGAAGAGTATAATAAATTAAAGACTGCAGCCAACCTGTTACAATTGAGCGAGATCGAATTTGCCCTTGGGACCAAACTGTATACCCAGGGTCAAATTGATAGTGCAAAGATTTTTTTTGAACACATTATTGCAAACCAAGAACCAAAATCACTTCTCGATGATGCTTACTTTTATATGGGCGAAATATATTTCAAACAAGAAAAGTATGATGCAGCGCGTGAAGCATATAAAAAAGTGTTGCGGTTGAACCCATATGAAAAGGGTGAACTCGTTAAAGCGGCAAAGGATCGTATCAAGGAATTAAAGGGGAAGATGTGAGGAATCTCAAGCAATTCGGGATAACCACCCTCGTATCCCTCGGTTTTGTGCTTATATCCTGCGGTACCACATTAGTACTCACACCCTTAGAACCCGAGGATGAGTTTGAGAGGGCGATTGCATTCTTTGAGAATAGAAAATTTGATGCAGCAGTCCAGGCATTTGAGAGAATACTTTTTTACCATCCATCATCTGAGTATGTTGATGATGCCCAATACTGGCTAGGCCGGACATATTTCGAGACGAAGAATTATGATCAGGCAATCAGTGAATTTGATTATCTCATCAAAAATTTTTCAACTTCAACCTTTTTGGAAGAGGCACAATTCTATCGAGCAAAATCATATCTTTTGAAGGCACCTGGTTATATGAAAGATCCAACTGAACTAGAAAATGCAATAAGGCTGTTCAATCAATTTCTGACAAAATACCCAAATTCAAAATATACTGATGAGACGAGAGATCTAATACTCTCAGCACGCAATCGCCTTGCCAAAAAAGAGATGGAAAACGGTAAGCTCTACATAAAGCTCGGTGAATTGGATGCGGCACTTTTGTATTTTACCTATGTATTTGAGACATATCCAGAAACCGATGTGGGTAGTGAGGCAAAATACAATGCCGCTCTGTTGTATGAGAGAAAGGAAGACCATAAAAAGGCATTAGAATTGTATAATCAATTACTCGAAGAAGACGCATGGAGGGAGAAGGCAGAGAAAAAGATAGAAGAATTAAGAGAGAAAGAGATACATGAAGAATCCGAAGAGTAGCGAGTGAATGAAGAACATAAAAAGAATAGGTGTACTTGGCGGACTCTTCGACCCACCTCATATCGGACATCTCATTATCGCTCAATCAGTGCTCGAGGAGTTCCGTTTAGACAAAGTAATCTTCATCCCTGCTGGTAACCCGCCACATAAATCACGATACTCACCATATACGGTGAGATTCAGAATGACAGAACTCGCCATAAGAACGAATAGAAACTTCACCATCAGTAACATTGAACACATCATGATGGGAAAGACCTATACCATAGAGGTAATAAAAGAATTGAAGAAGAAACTCCAAGGCATGCTCTATCTCATTATTGGAAGTGATCAATGGTTAGAGATGAGGACGTGGAAGGATCCACGGGAATTATTGCATCTGTGTAAGGTGATCGTTGTCCCCAGACCACATTATGATATTACAAAAATACACTACGGGTCCAAAAAAATCTTACTGAGCCATTCACCATTGATTGACATCTCATCAACACAGATCAGAAAAAGAGTCAAAAAAAATCTTGACATACAGTATTTGGTACCACAAGCAGTTTGCACCTTTATTAACAGAAAAGGATTATATACATAGTCAGCCTCAAGAGTAGTAACCGATAGAATTGACAAACAATATAGGAGTTGACCAAGCACTTGCTCACCAATAGAATATATATATAATTAGCTATGCTGAAGAAGTTTATCCTTATTGATGCGTACTCGATCATATTCCGCTCCTATTTTGCATTCATAAAGAATCCTTTAAAGAACCGAAAGGGCGAGAATACCTCAGGCGTATTTGGATTCTTGAACACCCTTGAAAAGATTAAGAAACGTATCGGCTCAGAATATATGTGCCTTGCCTTTGATGCACCAGGTGAAACATTTCGTGATGAGGTCTATAAGGAATATAAGGCAACAAGACCGCCAGCACCACCTGATCTGCCTTTCCAGGTAGAGAAGGTAAAGGAACTGAGTGGGCATTTAGGTATTCCCTGCCTTGAACTCGAAGGTTATGAGGCTGATGATATCTTGGCAACATGTGCTCAACAGTTAAAGGATAAAGGAGAAGTCTATATCGTTTCTTTTGATAAAGACCTTCTGCAAATGGTCAATGCTACAATTTTTGTCTACGATGCCTACCAAGATGTTGTGTATGATCGAAAAAAGGTGGTGGATAAGATAGGTGCTCCTCCAGAGCGGATCGCCGAATTTCTTGCCCTCACGGGCGACACCATTGACAACGTGCCCGGGGTGCCAGGCATTGGACCCAAAAGGGCACTGGAAATTCTAAAAAAATATCCAAATTTAGAAGAGGCACTCAAGAGTGACAAAAGACTCGTATCACAGAGGGACACAGTTACTCTTTCAAGAAAACTCGTAACCCTCGAATGTCATGTCCCTCTGAAGATTACACCACGAGATGTTGTGGTAAAACCTCGTGATGTGGATAAATTGATGCCTCTCTTACTCGATCTCGAATTCTACTCGTATATAAAAGAGATTTCAAAAGGAGTATCTCCACGGATAGAGGTAAAGAAGATCGAGGCGCTCGCTGGAATAGAGGTAGAGACAGCTGTCGGTATCGCCGAGCAAGGTGGCGAACTGTATCTCTGCACTTCTCCTGACGCAATCTATAGAATCTCGGCTGAGCATGCGCGAGAGCTCTTGCGTAAGAGAGACATTACAAAAGTGGGCTATGATTTGAAAGCTCTTGTGAAGAAGGTAGACATGCAACCACCACTCTTTGACCTGAGTGTTGCCCAATGGCTCTGCGATCCGAATAAAAAGGCATATTCACTCGAAGAGATAACACTCCAGCACCTCCATACATATCCAATGATCACTCCAGCCCTAAGCGCGCATCTTTCTTTTCAACTCTATCCACTGCTCGATGCAGAACTCGAAGAACATCAAGAAAAGGAGCTCTATCAGAAGATTGAAGAACCGCTCATCTCTGTGCTTGCACGGATGGAACAGAGGGGTATCATGATCGATATCCCCTATCTGAACCGTCTCGGCAAGGAGATCAGAGACGATGTTGCGACAATAGAAAACAAGATCTATGAAATTGCTGGTAAGAGATTCAATATCAAGTCAGCAAAGCAACTCTCACACATTCTTTTCGAGGACCTGCAGTTAAAACCCTCAAAAAAAGGTAAGACCCACTATTCAACAAGTGTCGAAGTCCTGCAAGGGTTGAGCACGGTGCACCCGCTCCCTGGAAAGATTCTCTCCTATCGTGAACTCGTCAAGATAAAATCAACCTATATAGACCCACTCATCGCTGCTGCACACAAAGGACGCGTTCACACTTCATTCAATCAAACAGGAACCGCAACCGGCCGCTTGTCTTCCTCGCATCCGAACATTCAAAACATACCAATTAGAACTGAGCTCGGGAGAAAAATGAGAAAAGGATTCATTGTTGATAAAGGTTTTGTCCTTATTTCGGCAGACTATTCGCAGGTTGAGCTGAGGCTCTTGGCACACATCACAGGCGACAAAAATCTCATCGACGCATTCCGCCAGAATAAGGATATACACCGCCATACTGCATCCTTAATCTTCGATATCTCCGAAAATGATGTAGATGAGACACAAAGAAGGATGGCGAAAGTGGTGAACTATGGTCTTATTTATGGAATGAGCGACTATGGACTTGCCCAGGGACTTGATATCCCACAAGAACAGGCAGTGCAGTTTGTCCAGTCATACTATAATCTCTATCCAGAGGTAGAGAAATGGCGTAATCAGGCGATTGAGCTTGCTGAGGCAAGGGGATATACCGAGACGCTCTTTGGACGGAAAAGACCATTACCCGATATTCACTCAAGTAACTATGCGGTCAGGGAATTCTCTAAAAGGGCGGCGATCAATACACCAATTCAGGGGACTGCTGCAGATCTCATTAAGTTGGCAATGATTGAGGTAGAGCGTAGATTAATGGGCGAAAAATTTAAGAGTGGTCTACTGCTCTCGATTCATGATGAGTTGGTATTCGAGATCGAAAGAGCACGTATCGATGAGGCGCGGATGATTATTAAAGAAAGCATGGAGAGAGTAATGGACATCGCTGTGCCCATTGCGGTGTCGATCGGGGTCGGCGACAATTGGGACGAGGCGCATTAACCCCTGCAGTGCTTAGGCTTGACATTTCCCCATTTTTGTGTATAATAAAGATTCTATGAAAACTAAGGTTTTGAAAAAAACCGACATCGTACGAAATTGGTACGTGGTGGATGCCGCAGACAAAGTCCTGGGAAGGCTTGCGTCCAAGATTGCTCGAATCTTGATCGGTAAGCATAAACCTCGATATACACCACACATTGACTGTGGTGATTTTGTGGTTGTCGTCAATGCTGACAAATTCTGCGTCACGGGGAAAAAATTGAAGGATAAGATCTACTATTCGCACTCTTTCTATCCGGGCGGTCTCAAACAGATCAATCTCGAATTGATGTTGAAAAAGCATCCGCAACGGGTTATTTATCACGCAGTGAATGGTATGTTACCAAAGAATAAATTGAGAGCGAAACGATTGAGGCGATTGAAAATCTACACATCATCAGACCATCCTCATACGGCGCAATCGCCCGCGAGGATTGATTTATGAAAGTAGGAGGAACACAACAAATGGCTGAGATGATCACGGGTTCTCGCAAGAGGGCAAGGGCAAAAGTCATGTTGAAATCAGGTACTGGTATCATAAAAATCAATAGCCGTGAACCCCTTAAGTACTTTGGAAGACAAGACCTTGTTGATATTGTCCACCTTCCCTTAAAGACTGCAGGTGTGATGGGCAGTATCGATGTAAAGGTAAACGTACTCGGCGGCGGCATTTCAGGGCAGGCAGGCGCGGTGTGTCATGGCATTGCCAAGGCATTAGTGAAATATAATCGTGAATTGAAATCAGCCTTGAAGAGTGCAGGTCTTCTCAAACGTGATCCGCGAGAGAAAGAACGAATGAAGTATGGACTAGCGAAAAGAAGAAAAAGATTTCAGTTCTCTAAACGATAAGGAGGCACCTTGGAATTGGTGAGCATTGAGGATTTGATAGCTGCTGGTGTACATTTTGGACACAGAACAAAGCGCTGGAACCCTCAAATGGGTAAGTATATTTTTGGCAAAAGAAACGGTGTCCATATAATAGACCTCCGTCAGACTCAGGAATTACTGAAGCGTGCATATGAGGCAATCGTTCATGTCGCCGAACAAGGTAAAGGTATCCTCTATGTCGGTACGAAAAAACAAGCAAAGGATATTATCAGAGAAGAGGCATCACGAGGTAATGTGTTCTACATTACAGAGCGATGGCTTGGTGGACTTTTGACAAATTTTGATGTCCTGAATCAAAGCGTTCATAAATTGAGAGAATTTGAGCAGATGAAAGAGGACGGTCGATGGGCTCTGCTCTCCAAGAAGGAACTTTCAAGAGTAGACAGAGAATACCACAAACTATTAAAGTACTTTAAGGGTGTAAAAGAGATGGATCGCTTGCCGGGTCTCGTCTTCATAGCCGATATCAAAAAGGATGTGACTGCCTTTAAAGAGGCACGAAGAAAGGATATTCCTATTGTTGCTATCGTTGATACGAATGTAGATCCTGAAGAAGTCACCTTCCCGATTCCGGCAAATGATGACTCAATCCGTTCGATCGCACTTATCACAAAAATAATCACCGATGCTGTCATAGAAGGAAGAAAAGGATTCGAGACAGAAGAAAAGGAAACACATGGAGCTGGAAAAGATTAGGGAATTAAGAGCACGAACCGGGGCTGGTGTTGTCGATTGTAAAAATGCCCTTATTGAAGCAGAGGGCGATCTGGACAAGGCTGTTGATACCCTCAGAAAGAAGGGATTAGCATTAGCTGCAAAAAAGGTTGGTAGAATAACCAAAGAAGGCATTATCGATGCCTATATTCATCCTGGTGATCGGTTGGGTGTACTGATTGAGGTCAACTGTGAAACAGATTTTGTCGCTCGGACACAGGAATTTAAGAGATTCGTCCGTGACATTGCGCTTCAAATAGCAGCCAGTGAGCCGATCGCAGTAAGTCGTGAAAACCTTGCTTCTGATGTCATTGAACGAGAAAAAGAGATATATCGAAGCATGGTGAGAGATTTCAAAAAACCACCAGAGATTATTGAAAAAATAGTCAATGGAAAATTAGAGAAATTCTATGCCGACGTTTGCCTTTTGGAGCAACCGTTTGTGAAAATTCCTGAAAAGACTGTAGGTGAATATATAAAAGAACAGATTGCTAAATTTGGTGAGAACATTGTAGTCAGGCGCTTTGTTCGATTTCGCCTCGGTGAATGAAGAAACCAAAAACTGCACAAAAACTCCGTCTGCGGGAAACAACTGCTACTCATTCACAAAGATCGAAGAGACCAAAATACCGTAGGCTCATCTTAAAAATCTCGGGTGAGATGTTTGGGACGAAAAGAACACTCTTTGATAGAAAATCCATTGATTATATTGTCGAACAGATCATTACAGCCAAACGCTTGGGCACAAGGATAGGTGTTGTCATCGGTGGTGGTAATATCATGAGAGGACGCGAGACACATTGGCTAAACAAGGTCGATGCTGACATATGTGGTATGATGGCGACGGTGATCAATGGCATCGTCATCCACGCGCAACTACAAAAAAAGGGCATCACCGCCAAATTGAGCAGCGGTATTGACATAAGCGGAATCGTGAACCGTTCCAATAAATTTGAAGACATAAAATTTTATGATGCCGGGGGTATCCTCATATTCCTTGGCGGCACCGGGAATCCAGTCTTTACAACTGATACTGCTGCAGCCCTCCGAGCAGTAGAATTTGGAGCAGACGTCTTAATAAAAGCAACCAATGTTGAAGGTGTTTATTCATCAGATCCAAAAAAGAATCGTCAGGCAAAACTGTATAAGAAACTGACATTTGACCAAGCGATTGCACAGAATCTCACCATCATGGATTTAGCGGCATTTAACATATGCAAAGACTCGCATATCCCGATTTGTGTCTATGCCCTCATGAAACATCCTCTCAGGAATATAATTGAGGGAAGTGATGTTGGTACTCTTATCACAAAAGGATAATGACGTTACAGAATATCAAAGAAAATACCAAGACAAAAATGGAGAAGTCAGTAAGTCTCTTAGGCCAGGAATTATCAAAACTGAGAACAGGTCGCGCGTCGCCTGCCCTTTTAGAGGGTATCAAAGTAGAATATTACGGAAGTGTCTTGCCACTCAATCAGGTCGCCACGATCAACATCCCGGAGCCGCGTCTCATGATCATTCAGCCTTGGGATAAAACGGCACTACCCGCGATTGAAAAGGCACTCTATAAATCACCACTAGGCCTAACACCTAATAATGATGGTAATGTAATCCGCCTCTCAATTCCTCCACTCACGACAGAACGACGAGAGGAACTCGTCAAACTGGTTCAAAGATTGGGTGAAGATACTAAGGTAGCAATCAGAAATGTGCGCAGAGAAGCAAACAACGAAATAAAGAAAGAAGAAAAGGATAAGAAGATATCCGAAGATGCATCTTTTAACTCACAGGAAGAGGTACAAAAAATAACTGATGAATACATCAAGCAGGTGGACGACATTCTTAAGAAAAAGGAAAAAGAAATACGGGAAACATGATCAGGTCTCTTATGCCTTTATATATAATAATAAACCGACACAATATTCGGTTAGTCTAATAGGTAACAGGAGGAGAAATGGCAAAAAATGTCTGGGCTGATTTAACACAATGGTTAGAAGATGTCTCAAAGGTCCTTGGCAAAGAAGCAGGTGACCTAACGCTCAAGGGTCGTTTGAAACTTGAAATCTTTGAAGAGCAACGAAAACTGAAAGAATTTCTGGCTGAATTCGGCGCAATGGTCTTTGAGGCAGTCTTCGTGAAGAAGAATAAGACCTGGGAAAGAAATCGGAAGACATTATTAATGGTGAAGAATATAAAACGCACACAGGCAAAGCTTAAAAGAAAGGAGAATGAGTATAAGAAGATTGGAAAAGAGAAGAAAGGGAAGTAAATATCGCAGAATAAAGTGAGCCAAAGAGAATCTTCTCACAATTATTGTGGAGTAGGCATGAATTCAAATAGAATTGTCCATATATTGATTGCCATTTCTCAGCCAGTAGTAATCGACAGCTTCAAGAACATCTTATAATATTGAACAAGGTCGATAAAGGAGGTTACCATGGGAAGTAAGATAAGTTTGAGGACTGCAGGTATCATCGCAGGTGCAGCCGCAGTATTCGCATTTCTTTTTGGTATAATCATTACGACGAGCCTACCAACACTGGCAAACAGAAGTGAAGCAAGCCAAGAACAAGGCATAACAGTTCCACCTATTACTGATGTAGGTGAGAGCCCCTTTGCGCAGATTGCAGACAGGATCTCGCCATCGGTAGTTAATATCTCAGCAGAAAAAAAGGTTACGGGAAGTGTGCCTGGTTTTGAATGGCGCTTTGAAGGTCCTTTTGATGATTTCTTTAGAGATTTCTTCAAAGGTTTTCCAAAGTATGAAGGCAAGTCACAGACATTGGGCTCTGGGTTCTTGATATCCGAGGATGGCTATCTTATCACCAACTACCATGTCATCAAGGATGCCTCTGATATTGTCATCAAAATGACAAACAAGACAGAATTCAAGAATGACGAAATAAAAATCATCGGGACTGACCAGAGGACCGATATTGCCTTACTAAAAATTGAGACCAATGATAGATTTCCCTACTTGAAGTTCGGTGATTCAGACAAGGTTAAGGTCGGCGATTGGGCAATGGCCGTTGGGAACCCCTTCCATCTTGAGGGAACAGTGACTGTCGGCGTTATATCTGCAAAAGGTCGAGCCAATATACCATTACCTGAAGGTCCTGATTTTCAGAGTTTTCTCCAGACAGATGCGGCAATAAATCCAGGCAATTCAGGCGGGCCGCTGGTAAATATCAAGGGTGAAGTAGTCGGAATAAATACTGCAATCACCTCACCGAGCGGCGGAAATGTCGGAATTGGATTCGCTATACCTGCAAACCTTGCCAAGAACATTATTGATGAGCTGAAGAGTACAGGAAAGGTTACGCGAGGGTATCTGGGCGTATACCTTCAGGAAATTACTGAGGAGCTAAAAGATGCACTCGACCTCCCATCGCTCGATGGAGTACTGATAAGCGAAGTCATGGAGAATACGCCAGCGAGCAAGGCTGGCATCAAAAGCGGTGATGTGGTGCTAGAATTCGATGGCGAGATGGTGAAAGATATGCAGTCGTTCAGACTTCGTGTGGCGTCGACTCCAGTTGGAAAATCAGTTAAGGTAAAAATCTTCAGAGATGGAAAAGAAAAAATTCTGAACGTGACGATGGAAGAATTTCCAGAAGAGGTGGCTGCAGTAGGCAATAAAGAGGAAAAGTCTGAATTAGGATTGACCGTAATAGACGTAACTGACGTAAAGGCACAAAAGTTCAATCTCGATGCAAAAAGAGGGGTCGTGGTTATAGACGTTGAGCTTAATTCCCCTGCCTCAGATGCAGGTATCAAGGTAGGTGACGTTATCTTGGCTATCGGGAAGAAAGAGATCAGCGACGTCAATGAGTACCGTGCAGCAGTTGCGAACTTAGAAGAAGGAAAGCCGGTCATATTCCATCTTCAGAGAGGTGAAAGAAAATTATACGTTGCCGTTACACTCTAAATCCGCTCCTTTCAGAACAATAGAGGAGCTAGGAAAGACTGATGTTTAGGGTAGTGAGCGACAGAGGACTGAAACAGTATCTCGAAGAAATTAGCCAGTTTCCAATTCTTTCAAAAGAGGAAGAGTTCGAACTCGCAAAGAAGATAAGACTCCATAACGACGAAGAGGCTAAGGAAAAATTGATTTGCTCAAATTTAAGAATTGTAGTATACATTGCTAAGAAGTTTCGACATCAAGGAATGACGCTGTCTGAATTGGTAAACGCCGGCAATGAAGGTCTGATTCACTCAGCAACAAAATTTGACGAAAGGAAAGGCTACCGGTTTAATACATATTCTGTGTGGTGGATAAAACGCGCGATTTACGATGCCATCAATGCGAGGCGCGGCATCGTTCCAAAGAGTTTCCTCGCAAAAAGGCTTCAGGTTAAAACAAATAAGTATATACAAAAGAAAGGTAAGGAACCAACAATAAAGGAATTAGCTGAGATGCTCAAGGCAGATGAAAATGCTATCGCGCTTGCACTCAGGGAATTAATTCCGCCATATTCCCTCGATGAAACATTCGAGGATTCAGAGAGTCCATATATTGAATCAGTCCGTTTTGACATTGAAGGGGCTGATAATCTCATCTCACCGCCGCCTGATGAAATCTTCGAGAAGAAAGTCCAAAAGGAAAATCTCCTCAAGGCATTAGGCAAACTTGAGCCACGAGAGCAGGAGATCCTACAACGGAATTTTGGCTTGGGTGACTATGAGATACACAGCCTCGAGGAGATTAGTCGGATAATGAATATAACCCGTGAACGCGTCAGACAAATAAAGGAAAACGCATTAAGAAAATTAAAGATCGTTTTATCACGTCGCAGACGACATTCTTGAGAAAAAATCACTGCAATCGTTAGATGTTACAATTCCTCAATAAAAATTTCGCTGTTCGTATAGATACAAATACCAGCAGCGATTCTAATCGATTCCTCTACAATCTCCCGGGCAGAAAGGGTTGAGTATTTTATAAGGGCACGACAGGCTGCAAGGGCATACGCACCTCCAGAACCAATCGCCACAATTCTGTCATCTGGTTCAATAATATCTCCAGAACCAGAGATTACATAGGCATGGTCTTTGTCTAACACGGCAAGCAGCGCCTCAAGTCGCCGCAAAACCTTATCCTGACGCCAATCCTTTGCAAGTTCAATAATACTCCTCGGTAGATTTCCTCGAAATTCTTCAAGTTTTGATTCGAATCGCTCAAACAGGGTGAGTGCATCGGCAGTCGAACCAGCAAAACCTGTGAGTATTTTGTTCTTATACATCTTTCGAATCTTCTTTGCGGTGTGTTTCATCACAATCTCACCAGTTGTTACCTGTCCATCACACCCTATGGCCACCGTGCCTTTGTGGTTCAAACCGAGAATTGTCGTAGCCTTCATGAGGTTAATTATAATGAGAAGTCTCGATTTGTCAAATATATTAATTAATGGTCTATACTGATTGAAATGAGGCACTGTGTGGTCATTTCATCCCTTGACAAACGCGAATATGTACTTATAATTAAGTATGGAAATTGACCTAAGAAACAAGGAGGTCTATGAAAAAATCAATGGTGTTCTTTTTTCTCATGTGCATCGCCCTTGGCGAATGGCAGCAAGCCGACGAGATATCATTACCCAAGGGTATTCAGGTCAATGATCTAACAATAAGTAATTCTGGAGAGCTCTGGGTCCTCTCCAGCTCATCAATACTGAAATATGAAACGGCGACTAAGAGTCCGGTCTTCGTCCAGGAGATGCTCAATGGCAAGCTGCTTGCGGTGTATGATAAAGAGATATACATTGTAGATAATACAAATCAGCTCATCACCTTCAGTCAAGACGAAGCAGGATTAACGCAACCAACTGGACTGTTCTTCAACTATCCGATTGCAATCGCGGTAGCAACCGTCGGCAACAGACCATTCGTGATTGTTCAGGAACCGAATAAATTGACCTTGGTGAGTGATCGAAAACTATCAGGCTCAATCAATACCTCTGCTGAAAAACTAAACACAATTCCTGCAGCAAGCTATGATGACAGACAGACGCCATTTTTTACCCTTGAAAATAATCAAATCTATGCATGGACTGGTGGCAGTTTTAGCAGTCCCGAGAGGTACAGAAAAAGAATAATGTATAGTGCCTCGAGTAAGATACTCGATTTCGCAACAAACAGGAATGGTAATCTGTACATCCTCTTCTCTGACTCTATCGTTGTCTTGGAACCTGATGGTGATTATAAGAGCAAAATTTCCACTGATAATGTGCCACTCGGATCAAGGCTTTTCTTGAATCCTGCAAACAATAATATCGCCATCTTTGATCAACTAGAAAAATCGGTAAAAGTCCTTTCTGGTGTCACGAGGGGTAAGACAGGCGAACTCATCACGTTGTTTAACAATCAACCAAATCCCGTTGATAACTACAC
>Ga0209636_10003157_pt1 | contig 16798 bp, 12 predicted proteins | sample DeeMarSWOR152_54_FD_187464 | JGI IMG/M metagenome (GOLD analysis project Ga0209636, IMG submission 187464) | Marine sediment microbial communities from White Oak River estuary, North Carolina - WOR-1-52-54 (SPAdes) (version 2) | ecosystem: Environmental > Aquatic > Marine > Intertidal zone >...
TTTGGCATACAGACAACAAGCCGCTACCTGAAAGCACCATTCACTGAGCCACTGGCCAACAGCACATTTAAGGACACTGGAATCCCACCGAACTTCTTCACCGACGTATACTTGAGAAGAGCCTTCCTTTACTCTGTCAACTACACCGAGTTCATTGAAATAGCATTCCTAGGCGAGGCAGTATACCCGTCAACCCCAGCGATCTATGGACTGCCATACAGACTAGATCCAGCATGGTACGCGGAGCACCAGTACTACCTCAACCTAACCGAGGCTGAATACTACTTCAAACTGGCATGGGGCGGCACTGGCGAAAACCCAGGCCACGACCCTGGCATGGTAACACCCGGACCAGTATGGACGAACGGCTTCAAGCTGCCAGTTTGCTACAACGTGGGCAACCTTCCGAGGAAAACCATGGCTGAGATTATTGAAACAAATGTCGAGTCCATCAATCCCACTCTCTTCCACATCGACGTTTACGAGGTGGAGTGGGGAACCGTTTACATCCCAGAACTGTTCCACGGCGAATTAACAATGTTCATCATAGGCTGGCTTGCTGACTATCCAGACCCGCACAACTTCTTCTTCCCGTTCATGCACACATACGGCGCATTTTCAGGTTGGCAATTTTACAGCAACCCAGTAGCCGACGCCCTCATTGAAGAAGGTGGAACCTGTGCAAACGAGACTAGAAGGGCAGAGATATACGCAGAACTGCAACAGATGTATATTGACGAGGCTCCAAGCGTCTGCACCGACCAGGCCACCGGACGCCACTGGGAGAAAACTTGGATCTGGGGCTGGTACTACAACCCAATCTATCCAGGCGGCTACTTCAAACACTACTGGAAAGACAATCCTCCAGGCGTAGAAACAATGCAGCCAGTAGACTTGTCAGTTTGGGACAGCATAACCAACGTCACCCAAGCACTCATCGACGACCACGGAGAACCAACAATAAAAATCCTGAAAAGCGACAAAGGCATGTGCCCAGTCGTTACAATAGAGGTAGAATGGGAACGCGTAGACTCCAACACCTTGATGGGCGGCTTCCTAGCTAACATACTGTTGACAAGAACAGATGGCACCGGCACATACCCAATAGCAGATGGATATGGTGAATTCCTAGTTTTTGGACCAGGCGACACTGACATTATGACGTTCTTATGGAACGAAACAGACGCATTCGAGCTAGCGGGCACCTGGACGATAGGAGCAACCACTGGTGTTGTATCAGAAACGGCTTATGATGAAGCCCCGGTGAACAACACGATTACCGACGGCTACGCTATTATTTACGGCACAGGCGACATTAACGGCGACGGCATCGTTGACGGCGTCGACTTTCAGAAAGTTAAGAAAGCCATACCCTCTTCACCAGGCGACCCCAACTGGAACTGGGCCGCAGACATTAACGGCGACGGCATCGTTGACGGCACGGACTATACGATAGTCAAAGGGCTCATCCCAACAGCATACATCTAAGACCGCTAACCCGACGAAACACAACTCCCACTTTTTTTTGTTTTTAACCATTTACAATATATGTCACTTTTACGAAGTATTCCAAGAAGAGACAGTCAAAAATATAGAATATTCTTCCAGAAACTTTAAATCTTAATATCACCTTCATTTGTTAAGTGTGAAAGAAGAGAAAGGAGAAAGGAAGAAATTGAATTTAAAACCAAAGACTATATTATCAACAATATTGACTGTTATGACTATTCTAGGCTTGTTCGCTATGTTTCCAACCATAACCTTCGCCTCCCCCGATGGAACCACCATAGAAATCCTTGATCCGGTGGAAGGAGACCACCTCCTTAACTACACAAACAATGAGCCGCCACCAACAGAGCTTGATTATCCTATGGGATACGTGCTTGTCAACGTGAGCGTATTCGACGTGCTCAACCTGGCAACTTGGCAGATAAACGTAACTTGGGACCCAACATTGCTAGAAATCGCACTGGTTAATCCCAGCTGCGACCCAACCCTATCCGACATCTACATACCAACAGACAACATATTCAACGGTTGGACAGACCCAACAGGCTTAACCGTAAGCTCAAGCAGCGCCTTCTTGGTCTGCGGAATCAAAATAGGCGCGCCATTCGACCACTTCGACGGTTCAGGAACACTATGCCAGATCAAATTCAACGTAACCAAAGAGCCATCTAGCGACCTCTCATGTACCATACACTTTGTGTTGGCGGGCGAGAATCTATTCTATACGAAACTCATAAACCCAGAAGCTGACCTCATAACCTACACATCCGAAGATGGCCAATATGAATACAAATGGGAGGCGCCTGAACTGAAAAAACCATACCTAGAATTTTACTACGCCTCACACCTAGTTGAAATGGGTAAACCTCTAGGACCGTCAATAATAGGCACATCGAAAGCCTTCTTCACAATCGACGTAGTGATAAACGATATAGAAAACGCATCCATGCTAACCCTAATCCAGTTCGCACTGGTCTACCCCACAGACCTCTTCAGATTAGTACCAGGCATCCCCTACAACGCAACTGAAGGTAACTTCATGGACAAGGCCGAATGGGCTCCCTACGGAACAGACTTCTTCACAAACTACGGCGGAATCGATACCAGCGGATACGAAACCCAATACGTATTGATAATGATCAACCCAAATGACACCTCACACGAGTTCGATTGGGGCAACTTCCCAGACACAGCAGGGTACCCGGACCCGGCAGATAGAGTTATCTGCTCATTCGAATTCGAAGCAACGGTTCAAGAGGAATATACATGGACTGCGTTTGTCTCAGGAGCCTTCGACATCGAGTACATGTTCCCAAGCATGCCAGAACGAATGTTCTTGGATGCAAATGAAGAATGGATACCTGCCAAGGAACCAGTTGACGGTGACTACTATATACAGGGATGGATCATGGGTCTAATGATAGACGTTTACACGCAATATCCAGACCCATTCGGCGGTCAAGGATTGAACGAGACAAGCGACATGTTTGAACCACAAGCAACAGTAAAACTCTTTGCAGAACTAACCTACAACGCAGACCCAGTACAAAACAAACCGGTAGTCTTCCAAGTAGTCGGCGGCGGCGGAACGTGTGAAGATCCTGAGAATACGACAGGATACGTCAACTTCACAAGGGTTGCCATGACAGACGAACACGGCGTAGCCTACATAGAATTCGGAATACCGTGGCCATGCAGTCCAGCCGAGTGCGAAGAAATATTTGGAGTATGGACCGTTGTTGCCAAAGCAACAGTAAGAGAAGTCACCACAGAAGACTGGCTATGGTTCAAGGTTAACTGGCTTGTAATGGACCTAACGGTAACACCTAAAGCCACAGGATTCAAGAAAGGCGGAGATGCAAACTTCACAGTGACCTTCTGCACATTCAGGCTTCAACCAAAAGATGTGCTAATAACTCTCACAATCTACGACGACCTCGGAGTCCCAGTAGGAACAGTCAGTATGTGGATCGAAGTTGGAGACGAAGACATAGTATGGTGCACTTCAAAGTGCTACGAGGAAGACTTTAGCATACCACTGCCGAAATGGGCATTCGCCGGCGAGGGAACAATATACGTAAACGCACTAACCGACTGGCCATTCGACTGCGGCGTCCCGGTCTGTCCAGAAGAATTCGCGACGTTCGCCATAATCAAATACACCACATAGCCTAAACAAAATTAACCCTCAACCCCCTCCATTTTTTTATTTCGGACATGCAGTAGAACATTTCTCCAGAAACCTTATTATCGCACGTTTCGTAATAACAATTGAGGAGGAATAATTGTGTTCCCCAAAGCATTACCCCTCTTAACATTATTCATCACAGCTATCCTTCCTTTTCAATATCTAACTCCAATCTTAACATTAACCCTAAACACAAACGAACAGATTTACAACATAGGGGAAGATATAGAGATTTATGGGGCTCTATTTTGGAAATGGGAGCCCGATATCCCTGTCGTAGACCTGGTAACTCTACAGGTTAAATATCCATCACCGCATGGTTTATGCATGTTAAGAACACTGCCCACAGGCTCGATAGAACTAGAAAACTGGATTGTGGAAATTCTACAAGTAACCCCATGCGACCAAAACGGAAATCCCAAAGACAGCTTCACAAGAAACACCCTTGCCTACTTCAAGGTTCAATGGAAAAACAATGACGATGTTTCCCATTACGCAATCATAACTCTCACCCTCTGCTATGGAAACAGTGTTCCCTTTTATGCGTACTCCCCAAACGCTGGTACACTGGCTCCTAACGAAACCAGATTAGCAATGTTCCCAGTGCCTATCCCCTCTGACGCCACACTGGGTCCAGCAAGGATTTATGTCAGCGCCCTCCTTGACTGGCCAAGCAACAGCGGATACGCCTATTGCCCAGAGAAATCAGCAGACTTCACCATAACAGACACTTTGGGTTTCACCACTTCCAATAAAAACCAAGCAGTCATTCTCTTCCTAGCAGAGATAGGAACGTACAGTCTAGCCTTCCAAATACCAGGCACAGGCGCATTTATAGGTAACTACACAATCTACGCAAGCTCACGCTTCCTCGGAACACACCAAGCCACCAACACTACAACATTCGAAGTAATATTACTAGGCGACATAAACGGAGACCTTGTCGTTGACGGCCAAGATATGCAATTAGTAAAAAATGCAATCCCTTCAACTCCCGGCAGCCCAAACTGGAAACCAGAAGCCGATCTAAACAAAGATAACGTGATTGACGGCCAAGACTATATCTTGGTCAAGAATAATATTGGACACTTTGCAAGTCTCTAAGAAAGCAGTGCATATTTCGTAACATGCCAATTTTAACCCAAAAAGATATTAAAAACTGTGCTAATAGACATTAACTAGAAGGGAGAAAGAAGAATGACTGCAAAACCAAAAAGTGGACTCTTTCTGCTTCTTGCTTTAATATTGCTTCTGAACATGGCAACGCTCTTTTCAACATCAACCTTCGCTTCATCAACAACATACCTCAAAATTTTGGATCCAGTGGAGGGCGATACATCGCTCACGTACACTAACACCGCACCACCTCCAACAGAGCCTGATTATCCTATGGGATATGTGCTTGTCAACGTCAGTGTGTTCGATGTGCTCAACCTGGCAACTTGGCAGATAAACATAACTTGGGACCCAACATTGCTAGAAATCGGACGGGTTAATCCCAGCTGCAACCCAGACTACTCCGACATCTACATACCAACAGACAACATATTCAACGGTTGGACAGACCCTGTAGGCTTAACTGTAACCTCAAGCAGCGCATACTTGGTCTGCGGAATCAAATTAGGCGCGCCATTCGACCACTTCGACGGTTCAGGAGCGCTATGTCAAATCAAATTCAACGTAACCAAAGCACCATCAAGTGAGGGAGAAACTTTATCTTGTAACATACACTTTGTGTTGGCGGGCGAGAATCTATTCTATACGAAACTCATAAACCCAGACGCTGACCTCATAACCTACACATCCGAAGACGGCTACTACGAGTATGCGTGGCCACCGCCTCCACCGCCCCCCAGTGAAGGAGCGGCATTTTATATGAGACCCCAAGAGATAATTAATTCCTCAATTCTGCCACCGCAAGTCATCCAACTCAACGCAACAATTAAAAATGTCACTGATATGTATGGTTATGGCTTTAGTTTAAGTTATGACCCAGCCATCTTGTGGTGCATTAGCCTTACAATTCTTGACGTCTTAGGCGAGACAAATTATCTTCCAGAATTTTCCGTAAACAATATTGAAGGAATCATAACTGTTAATGTAACATATATGCCGCCAGCAGTACCAATAACAACCGAGTTAGAGGTCCCATTAGTTAAACTCATGTTCCGTGTCACAGGGATAGGAGCAACTCTCCTAGATATTAACAACACAAATCTCGTTGACTCTCTTGGACGACCAATACCCCATGCAGTGCATGACGGATTCTTTGCTAATATCATAAGAGATTTGGCGATAACAAATGTTGTCCCACACGCAACCTGGGCTTACCAAGGTAACATATTAAAAATCAACGTAACTGTAAGAAACCAGGGAGAAATCACAGAAACTTTGATAACCGTAGAAGCATACTATGAGGGCAACTTGCTTGGAAACGACACGATCGCAAGCTTGAACCCGGATGAACAAGTTACTTTAACATTCGCATGGAACACAGCAAGCGTAACACCGTGTCAAAACTACACGATTTCAGCAGAGGTTACCGCTGTCCCATATGAAATGGATCTTCTGAACAACATATACTCAGATGGGAAAGTGAAGGTTAAATTATATGGCGATATAAACGGAGACGGTGTAGTTGACGGCCAAGACGTTCAAATGATTAGAAGTACCATACCTTCATACCCTGACCACCCGCACTGGAATCCGGAAGCAGATGTAAACAACGACGGCGTAGTCGATGGTGTAGACTATCAGCAGACTAAGAAGAAAGTCGGAACAACATGCTGAAACACACGCAATAAATCCCTTTTTTTTATTTATTTTTGAAGTAGTTGCATGTACCAAAAAGTTGGAGTGACAAACGCATTTCGAATTGTCCAAAATGCGTTCCGAAGGATTTCAGTCTAACTCCATTTGTCAAAGTTACGCATGAGATGTGCTCCGAAAGATGCCTCATTTCAATTTCAGTACCGCCTACTAGTCTGTCATGTGTCTGTCATAGAAAAATTAAAATATTCAACGACCTAAAGATAAAAGACTAGGTGAAAATGTTGAAAAAAACGAGAATACCTATCACTGTTATAGTGCTTCTTTTAAGCTTCATCATAGCTTTTTCGATACAATCTGCCGCTGCGGCCACAACCTACCTCAAAGTAATCGACGTAAGAGATGGAGATACCAGCTTTATATTTCCTGCATCGACCCCTATTAACAGTACTTTCATTGCTAACATAACAGTCACTGATGTGTACTACCTTGCTACTTGGCAAATAAACATAACTTGGGACCCAACATTATTGAAGATTAATAGCACAGACGACCTAACCATCCCACCTGATAATGTTTTCGGCGGGTATGTTGACGGCCCTATCGGGCTAACCATAAAACCTAGCAGCGTATTCTGTGTAGCGGGCATGGAATTAGGCGCACCCTCCGAATACATGAACGGTTCAGGAACACTATGCCAAATCAAATTCACAATTTTGAAGAATGATACCGGAGGGCCGCTCTTATGCGACATGCATTTTGTATTAGCGGGCGAGAATCTATTCTATACGAAACTCATAGACCCAGACGCTGACCTCATAACCTACACACCCGAAGACGGCGACTATGTAATACCTGAATTCCCAACGGCAATCATTCCCGTCCTGTTTCTAATAACAACTTTGCTCGCATCAATTCTTTGGAAAAAACTTCGTCAGAGAAGCGAAAGCGCTATTCATCAAAATATTCAGGCAGTTCAGTAATACTAAAAGATCTTTACAAGACTTTCACTTCCTTTTTTTCTCTTGCATCTTAAATTTTATCCAATTATAGAAAATAAACTAAAAAAGTAAAATCGATGATAAAATGCTCAACGAAGCGCTAGAGCACAAAAAACTTCAAATATAGAACCATACAATTAAGTTTGTGGTGAAAAAATTGAGGAGAAAAACGCTTCCAATAATACTGTTGCTAGCACTCGCCATAGCTAGCATAGCGCATATACACCAAATTCAGATGTCTGAGGCAAAGCTTGCAACGCCGATACTAAGAATCGTCAATGCGTATAACATAACTCAGCTTGGTATGACATTTAATGTTAACATAACCATCACTGAAGTGTCTAACTTATTTATGTGGGGCGTCGATTTAGAATGGAATGCCAGCACAATTAAAGTAACGACCGGAGATTCACAGGGCATAAAACTAGTTTGGGGGGGTCAGTACGTATACTTTAACGTGTATGAAGGGCCATTCATGCAGGAAGTCCGTGAAACAAGTTTCGTGTGTAGCAAGATAAACAACACAGGGGGTAAAATTTCTCATCTCGGAGCATCATACACCTCTTTTGGTAGCTCTGCAAGCGGAAGTGGACTTCTAGCTACTATGAACTTTACATGTCTTAGCGTAGGCGAAACAACTATAGAGATAGTTGACAGTATGCTCGTGTCCAATGAACAGCACCCAATAGATCATCAGTGTGTAAACGGTACAGTTACAGATCAACTGCCGCCAGTTTCTCCGATTTGGGAGCAACTCTGGTTCCAAGTCACAGTAGTGGTCATTGTAGTAATAGCCGTAGTACCCGTAGTAGCTAAGGTTTTTTATGTCCGCCACAAAAAGAAGATTGCTGAGCATCCACCAGAACGCGAGGAAGACATCGAACAATTGCTGTAAACAATTACGCTCCCAAGAGTCAAGAACATAACAGCACTGTTACCCATCTACACCTTTTTTCTTTATCCACCTCTCACACTATAATTTCGAACCCAACCTAGTATAATTACTTGAAAAGGAAGAAACCTCACGTCAGCGTTGCCACCACATCCTCCAATGTTCACGTAATATCCATAACCAGCAATGTGACCTACAACAAAAATTTGTCTAACATTCCCGTTCCCTCATGTATTAAACAGGCTCGGTGGAGAATTTAAACGGCGGATGAAAGGTTTTCTATTTTGTTGCGTCACACATGAAGCAAACTGCGTTACACCAAAACTGAAGCCAAAAGCTGAGGATTCGAAATCTGATAACGGATAATTATCGTTATAGAAGATAATTCCAGAAGTTTTAAATTTGTTAAATGATATAAACTCATATGCTGAGGAGAAGGAGAGTGTATTTAAGGCATAAGCAGTCAGCAGTGATGCTTTTAATTAGTTTTCTATTGTTTTCGCCTTTACTTGTGTTTCCTGTCGAGTCTTCTTATACTTCACATTTGTATCCTACAGATGACTCTTGGGTTGAAGCTGAATTTCCAAACGGCAATCACGGATCTGAGACAAGCTTACGCGTTAAATCCGACGCGAGAACTAGGCGGAGTTATTTAAGATTTGATTTAAATGCAATTCCAAATGGGAAATCAATAGCTTCTGTTAAGCTTTACTTATACTGCACCTATAAAGACTATCATGAGAGTGTTGAAATCTACGCCCATGAGACAGGCAACAACTGGGACGAAGCAAGCATTACATGGAATAATGCACCTGCTGTCGGCTCACCTATCTCCAGCATTCTTGTGAATGGAACTGGACAATACTATTATTGGGACATTACACCTTATGGTCAAACGCAATACTCCGTAGACAAAATATTGAGCGTAGTTGTGAAACTTCTCTTGGATGACCCAACTCGAAACAATCCGAACCTCGCAAGATATTTTGCAAGCAAAGAATACGACGGCACAGCGCAAGACCCATACTTAGAAGTAATTTACGAAGACACACTGCCAGTTGCGTCTTTCACCTACTCACCCACTTATCCGGTTGCAAATGACACAGTCACTTTCAATGCTTCCGCAAGCTATGACCCAGACGGATACATTACAACCTATTCTTGGGATTTCGGCGACGGAAACATAACAACCGTTACAACTCCCATAGTTGAACATATATACACAACATATGATAATTACACAGTAACCCTGACAGTGACTGACAATGATGGGCTAAACGGTTCTTACACGGAGATTGTTGAAGTAGTTGATCCTGCAATTTTGCGCGTTTCCCTGCCAGAAGGCACCTATGTAAAGCAAAATACTGGTGATCCATGGATAGATAAAGGCTGGCTTCTTAACCAAACTGGTAATTCATGGAGTTTCACCGTAAAAATATACGACACTAGCAGATGCCTTAAATCCTATAATACTCATCTAATAGTGGCTCTTAACGACATCGCCTACAACAACCTTCAAAGCCTAACAATAAACGGCACTTCCATACCGAAAAGTGCTTTTCAACATGGTAAGCCTAGACCTTACGGAATAGGATATTGGTCAGACGATGTTTATCCAACATGGTTTAATGATACTTACATAAACATTGGAGAAATCCAGCCCAAAAGCTATAAGGTTTTAACAGTTTCTGTTACGTTTACCGACGCTACAGACGCCCGAATACATTTTGATGCTTACGGCTCTGTGTTTCCTTGGGCACCATGTACTTGGAGTGAAGTGACTTGGTCTCCCCACTCGGAAGATTCAACCGTTATTTATCAAGCGGGACCTTTACCGCTTACAGTCTCAATAAACCCAACTTCTGCAGTTATAGACCTAGGTCAGTATGTGACGTTTACTTCTTCTGTTTCAGGCGGCACTTCTCCCTACAGTTATCAGTGGTATCTTGACGGAACCACTGTGGTAGGCGCCAATTCAAATAGCTGGATTTTCACGCCAGCTTCAACAGGCTATTATCTAGTTCACCTTAATGTGTCAGACACCCTTGGTGAAGAGGCAAAATCAAATGTTGCTGAAGTCACGGTTAATCCAGAGCTGTCAGTTTCTATTCAGCCAGCTTCAAGTGTTATTACGTTGGGACAATCAGTGAACTTTACTTCAACGGTTTCCGGAGGCACTCTCCCATATAACTATCAATGGTATGTTGATGAAACAGAAGTTTCCGGAGCTAATGCTCCTTCATGGATTTTCACGCCAGCTTCAACAGGCTATTACTTAGTGTCTTTGAAAGTAACCGATGCCGCATCCGCGGCTGCATTATCAAATGAAGCTGACGTGACAGTTGTTCTTCCAACTTACAACTTAACAATTACAGCAACTGCTGGCGGAGCCACCGATCCAGTTCCCGGAACTTATACCTACGATGAGGGAACAAATGTTGTAGTTACTGCAACTGAGGATCCAAACTATGAATTTGCTTACTGGGAGCTTGATGGTGCCTATAATGGCACTAATAACCCGACAACCGTTTTGATGGATAAAAACCACACGTTGAAGGCAGTATTTGCACTAATCACCTACACGTTAACAATAACCACAACCACAGGCGGAACAACCAATCCTGTTCCTATGACCTACACCTATGATGCAGGTTCCAGTGTTTCTGTTCAAGCTCTCCCCTCAACCAATTATATGTTCGACCATTGGGAGCTTGACGGCTCTTATGCTGGTACAGACAATCCAACAACAGTGCAAATGGATGACGACCACACTTTACACGCTGTTTTCTCCTTAATCAATTATACGCTTACAATCACAACAACTGCAGGCGGCACCACTGACCCCGTGCCGGGCGTATACGTTTATGCTTCCGGCTCCTCCGTCGTAGTCACAGCAACACCAGACGTAAACTACAAATTCATTCACTGGGAAATCGATGGCTCCAACATAACAGATAATCCAATCACAATCTCAATGGATAACGACTATACGTTACATGCTGTTTTTCAACTTTTGACCTATAGGCTAACGATTTTAAGTTCGACTGGCGGAACTACTGACCCAGGTCCTGGAACCTACATTCACGTTAACGGGACATACGCTTCTGTAACAGCCACTCCCGACACGCATTACTTATTAGATTATTGGATGCTTGACGGCAATCCCGCTGGTTCAGATAATCCCATCACTGTGCTGATGACTGACGACCACAGCTTACAACCCTTGTTTAAATTATGCAATTACACATTGACGATAACGGCAACTGCTGGCGGCACCACTGACCCAACGCCGGGAACCTACACCTACACAGCTGGAACCAGCGTCGAAGTTACCGCTACACCTGATGCAGGCTACAGATTCGATCATTGGGTTTTAGATGGTTCTCCTGCTGGCTCAGCTAACACCATCAGTATTCTAATGGACAGAGACCACAATTTAGAAGCAGTGTTTGCTGAAACCCATACGTTAATAATCACCGTGTCTGAAGGTGGCACAACTGATCCTGCGCCGGGAACCTACATTTATGAAACTCCGACAAACGTTGTTGTTGAAGCCATTCCGTTTGCCGATTACCTCTTTGACCACTGGGAGTTAGACGGTGAGGATGTAGGCTCAGATAATCCAATCACTGTTTACGTGGGTAGCAGCCACACTTTGAAGGCTGTTTTTGTATATTCTGCTCCTCCACCTCTGCCCTCGGTTTCCATAAGTCCTCTTTCAAAATCAATTCTTATGGGCGATTCAGTCACTTTCACCTCAACAGTTAGTGGAGGGACATCCCCATACACTTACCAATGGTATTTAGATGGCGACCCAGTTTCTGGCGCAACTTCAAGCAGCTGGGCTTTCATGCCCGCATCAAGCGGCATCTACTACGTATACGTAAAAGTCACAGACGCCAATAACAACGTGGCACAATCAGAAACCGCTAAAATCACAGCTACATCGGTTCCTGTTGGAGGCTACTCAGTCTCACTAACCAAACCAGTTGCAAAAATGCCGTTAATCTGCTACACTATGCTTCTGGCAATATTCGCCGTAGCAATATGCCTAATCAGACGCAAAAGAAAATAGGCAATAATTTCTTCTTTTATACAGTGTTTAGTGGCTGTCCGGAGCTTAGTTAATGAGGAAAAGAAAACAGAAGATTCCGCAAGAAAAGAAGCTGTTTTCAAATAAACAATTAATAACAATATCAATCGCTCTTGCAGCTATAATCGTTTTAGGATTTCTACTTTCCGGCTTTCTTCTGCAAACTCAAGAAGTTAAATTCTCACTTAAAGCTGCAATAATCGACCAGCTGGGAGAAGAGTTCCACAATTCCGATTTCAACGATACAGGTATTGTGGCTAACATTTTAGAAAATGCTGGCTTTAACGTGTCTTATCACAGAAGCGAAACCGTAAATGTTACCTTCTACAAGGGACTTGCTAAATACAATTACGGAATAATCATATTACGGTCTCACTCAGCAACAAGGAAAGGAGAGACAATGGTAGACCTTTTTACATCCGAAGAATTCAGTGAATATGAACATGTTTCCGAGCAAGAAAATGGTTTGTTAACTAGAGGCTATTATCTATGGAGGCCGGGGGAGTTCTACTTTGCTATTACGCCAGAGTTTATAGAAAATTTGGAGGGTTGCTTCCCTAAAAGTGTAGTTATTGCTATGGGTTGTAACAGTTTGAATGCGACGTGCACAGAAATGGCGGAGGCTTTCATTAAAAAAGGTGCCAAAGCGTACATTGGATGGACAGGATTAGTTCAGCCTTCACATACAGACGACGAGACTATTAACTTACTAAAAATGTTGTTGGAAAAGAATAAAACAATAGCTGATGCTGTATCCACCATACTTCCCGACTACCACTTCCTCCCCAAAAGTGAAATGGACTATCATCCGCAAGAAGTTGGCAGTCTAAAAATATCAGATCTAATTGGAGAGGCAAAGAATTCTTCAAATCACCAGAGTGCAATTACCCTTTTTGAGCCAGTAACTATGGTTTGCATTCGCAAATTTGCGCCTGAAATCAAGAGAAGAATTTTAAATCTGGCTTGTTAGGTTGTTGTATCGTTTCGAAATGGTTGTGTACAGTTGGATACGGAGCTCGTCACCCGTTAACCCTTGTCCTCGCAGCTTCCTGACGTATTCTGCCAAGTCCTTGTCTTCTAAAACTTCAACTATCCATTTCTCAAAATCTCCACGGTAAAAGTGAAACTCTAACGACTTTTCATTTACTTCGTTTATTTTGTCTGTAAACTCCTTTAAGGAAGTTGCACTTTCACCTGTGTAGTTTCCGATGGAAGTGAAAAAGTAAAATGCTTTTTCCCTTGGAAGAGTTCGGAGAATTCTTGAGTTCATTTTTTCATTCAATGTCTGTCTTCTCCTATTTTATTATATGTTTCTTTTATAAATGTTAACTTTTTAGGGTTATTGGTTATTGAAAATTGTGTTTCTTTAAACTTTTTTGTAACCATCGATGTGCGGATCCTTAAAACTCCAGATAATGGCGCAACTGAATTGGCGATGAATGTGTGTAGGCTTTCTTGGTTTTCGGCAACAACTTTTGCTATTATTAAGAGTTCTTCGGAAAGAGATGTGTAAACTTCTAGTATCTGTGGTGCCTTGCATAGTTTTTCTGCTACCTTCTCACTTTCTTTAGGGTCTGTAAAAACAGTCATTATGGCTGTGATGTTTTTTGCTCCAGCCTTTTCAGCATTTATTATGGCTGTGTATTTCTTAATGATTTTATGCCGCTCCATTCTTTTTATTCTATCGTAAACCGTTGAATGGGCTATCCCTAAGCTTTTACCTATAGCCGTGTAAGTCTGCCTAGCATCCTCTTGCAAAGCTTCCAAAATTTTCAAATCTATAACATCTAAAGTAACAGTGTTATTTTTGAATTTCAAGACCTGCCTTCCGCCTCTCGTAAAAGGTATATGCTTTGTACTAATTATTTTTGCTGTCAGAAAACGTAGAAAATTTCCGTTTTTTCATCAAAATTTTATTCGGGAGTTTTTCCGTAAAAGTGCCGGGAAAAATCATTTCTACCTACAGTTTTCTAATCTAGATACTTCTGTTCTACATTTTTGCGGATAAACTAACAAATAAGTTTAAATTTATCGTCTGCGTTATAGAATATTGTTCTAGAAGATTCTAACATAAGGTTTGTGATGAGAAGATGAAGATGCCTAAGATTCGGAAAATTATTGAAAGGTTTAAGGATTCGTGTAAGTTTCATGGTTGGAAAACCTCTGAAAAAAACGATTGGATTGAAACTAAAAACGAATATCACAACTTTCTCTGGACCAGAAACATTCATCCTTCATCCTTCAAAACCATAGCTACAAATAGAAAATGTGTCGTTCAAGAGGGCTTATCTTACCGTGTTGTCGAGGCATCCTACACTGCCTGGCTGTTCTCGGAAACACCATCAGAAACCCTAGTTAAGACAATTTTTGATAATCCTGACTTTTCCAAGAGAATAGCCCTCTACAACCTAAGCCCAATATTAAAAGGAAAAAACGTAGGATTCAAACTGAACCATACAGACAGCCCTGTTTTCCAAGAGTTCGAAAGATTCCTTAGAAAAGAGCTAAAGGTCAAACTTGAACCTATTATCAACCCAGAAATTGATTCTGAAGAACATACAGTCACAAAGCTTGTCTAAGCTGTTGGCTTAGATTTTGGGTTCGCGCATCAAAGACTTGATAAAGGAAAAGTTTCTAAAATAAAACTGTGAAGTTTATGTCCCAAGAAGCTGAAAAAATAAAGAAGCTTGTAGCATTCAAGAAAAAACTTGAGAAAATAGTTGAAGAATTAGAATCTGAACTTAACGAACAGCAATTAATGCTTGAAACAGTAAACTCCATATTATTGGAAAAAGGATTTAAGCGTGCGGAAATCGCAAAAAAACCAGCCGAAGCAGAAGTTACGCCAGTACAAGAAGAGCCGCCAGCTCAGCCTCTTCAACCCTCTGCAGAATCTGAAAAAGTCATCTCACTGAAAACTGTCACAGGTGAAGCTTTAGCAAGTCTTTACGTAAACGAAGAGTCGTTGCGCGTTGTATTGGCTGAGGATAAGAACTTCAACATTAACACACCTCCCTTCACACAGTTTTTCGTGGAAAGAGTTTTGGCAAAAATGCAGGAAAAAGACAGTGAACTAGCCAGAACTGGACAGCTAACAACAGACAAAATTTTCTCCTACAACATTGTCCAAGAAGACGACAGAATTCGCGAAATAGCGATCAAAAATTTTGATAATAATCGTTTAAGAGAACTGAAGTCAAGCATTCGCTGGACATTGGAGAAAATGTACGAGAAAACGAAGGACTAGACCTAAAAACAACTCAATTAGAACGATCTCCGTGGAAGGTTGTAGAGTTTTGCAGGGAGGTTTCAAGCACTTTCAGTGTTCCTTTGAATGTTGAGGGAAAATATCGTTGGATTATCTTTCGTCCTTGTAAAGTCTTGGAAGACGTAAGGCGTGATGAGAAACGCGCGTGCTAACGCTTATCTATTTGTAATATGAAAAGACTTGTGAGGAATTGTCCTTGAATGACGCTACCGATGAGTTAGTGCAAGAAGTCTGGAAGAGTTTCAGTGGGGAGCCGCACATTTTCCTTGCTACGGTTGAAGGAGGTCAACCTAGAGTGAGGCCTGTGACGCTCATAAATCTCCAGAATAAACTCTTTGTCACCACAGGTTCCAACGACGCCAAGGTCAAGCAGATAAAACAAAATCCCAAAACAGAATTCTGCCTGCTGCTTGAAAAAGAAGAGAGAAAAGGCACAATAAGAGCAGAATGCGAAGCTACAATAGTCGAGAACAAAGACATTAAGGCAGATGTCTACAATAACATATCCTTCGCAAAAGAATTCTGGAAAAGTCCAGAGGACCCCAATTATACTCTTATCTGGCTGCAACCAAACGCCTTCGAATACATGAAACCAGGCAGCGTCCAGGCTATAAAAATAAGACTCTAACTATCCCATTCCCTTTTTTTAACACTTTTTTGTTTTTCCTCAACAATTGGCACAATCTCACACGTTACAAGATGAACATCAACAACACAACCAGCTAAACTAACCATGATTTGTGGGTCTCTTCTTTCTATGAAGCCGCGTGCATTCTAAGTTTATCCAGATGCTCTAAGAGTGGAGGAGAGCTAAACAGATTTCTGCCGAAGCCCCTGTAATTCCCTGTTTACGTCTTTGAAAGTGCTGTAGACATCTGCTACGTGCATATGCTTCATTCTCTCCCGTATCAAACCAGCAGCTATCAACGTGGCGCCCAAGCTCTTCTTAATGCCAATAGTAGGAATTGGAAAAGCAATCAAAGACACACCAAGCTTGATAAGCCCTGAGCGCTTACGTCCTCCCGCACCAGGTTTTCCCCACAGTGACCTCAGGGTCTTTGCATCTTTCGTAACTTCA
>Ga0209636_10003158_pt1 | contig 16783 bp, 12 predicted proteins | sample DeeMarSWOR152_54_FD_187464 | JGI IMG/M metagenome (GOLD analysis project Ga0209636, IMG submission 187464) | Marine sediment microbial communities from White Oak River estuary, North Carolina - WOR-1-52-54 (SPAdes) (version 2) | ecosystem: Environmental > Aquatic > Marine > Intertidal zone >...
AGCTGCGGGATATGAGCCCAAGGGGTCATGGAGCCTCGGTTATTCGTACCCGGGGAACTTGATGCGCTTGAATTTGCCTCCCTCAATACGTATGAAGACCAGGTCGCTCTTAGTTAGGCCATCGTGGTCGGTGGGGCTGTAAGTATAGATACCCATGCAACCTTTGAATCCCTTCGTGTTTTCCAGGGCATCCCTGAGATTAACCCTGGTGACCTTCGCCCGGCACCTCCTCAGGGCATCGGAGAGGAGCCAGACGGTGTCATGAGCAAGGCCGGAAATTTGATCAGCCCCCGTCCTGTAATGGGTCATCATGCGCTTGTCGAAATCGATGACGATGGGTCGAAGCGGGTCGTTTTCATCGAGCTGGTAGGGAACCACGGTTTTTCCGGCACCGAACTCCACCCCCTCCATCGCCTCTCCCCCCAGGTCGATGATAAAATGGAACCCGAAGGCGTGGGTCGCGATGATGGGGATCTTGATTCCCAGGGTTCGCATATTCTTGCAGACAATGGGGCCAGGGGGGCCGGAGGTACATGCGTAGAAGGCGTCCACCTTTTCCCTTTCCATGATCGGCTTGAGCTTGATGAGTTGTGGGGTCATGTCGATGTCAGTGGGCTTATGAGTCTCCTTGGAGACGATGACCTTTATCCCCTTCTCCTCGCCGAACTGCTTGAAATACTCGGCCAGGCTCTGAGCCAAGGGGTGGGCGGCATGGAAAACGAGGACTTTTCTGTAACCCCGTGCTGAGCAGAGATCTACCAACTTTTGGGAGACGACGATATCATTGTGGGCGATGTTCCAGGACCAACGTTGCTTTAGGGCGCGCAGCATGGGGTTTGAGGGACAGATGATGATGTTGGTGATCTCCTCCCTTTCGGCAATCGCCCTGGTGGTAGCCTGTAGGTTGTCCTCAAAGGGACCAACTACTACTATGATCTCTTTGTCACGAGCGAACTTGGTCATGTTGGCAGCGGCTCTCACGAGATCGAAGCCATTATCCTCAATGACCAGCTCCAGAGGGTGCCCGTCAACCCCGCCCATTGCGTTGATCCTCTCCATTTCCATGACCATGGCCCTCTTCACGGTCTTGGTCACCTCCGCCCACGGGCCGGTCAGCTCAAGGTTTACCCCGATCTTATACGGGGCTTTCCCGGCCCATGAGGAACTTGGAGCCCACACTATGGAAATCAGGGGGAGAAAAGATATCAGGTACGCCATCCATTTTTTTCCCTTCATGAAACACCTCCTTGCTCTCTAATTCACCGTTAGAGGTGGGGGTGAAAAATCTTTCATCTTGAGGTCTGACTACCTGGCCACGGCCATCGACTCGTCGGGCAGGGCCTCTCCCCTTTCCACAAGATAATCCTTATAGTCCTGGTAGTTTGGTTGTACCCACATCGGCGTCCCAAAGATCTCGTGCATCATGATATTAAAGGCCACCTTGGTGATGTAATATCGATGATGGCGCCGCAAAATTGGATTGGGGGAGAGCAATTTCAACAATTCCCTGGGCCTCCAATAGTAGCGCCTCATGATATCCTTGTAGATGAGATTCACCTGCTCCAAGGTATCCGCTTCTCTGGTCGCCATAACGGCGTGAAGGTAGTCGAAATTACGGTAATCCCAGTCCCGAATTCTTCCCTTCTCCTTCATTTCATAGAAGAGGGGGGTTCCTGGCAGGGGGGTAATGAGGTTCAGGCCGAAATGATCCACGTATTTCCCGAAGAATTTCAAAAAATCGGTCCGGTCCTCCTCCGTCTCCTCCCAGTGACCGATGAGCAGGGTCGCCATGACCATCAGCTTATGTTTCTTGAGGAGCTCCATGGCTTTACGGGCTTGCTCCGTCGAATGGCGCTTTCGGATATCCGCGAGAACGGAGTCCTTATGGTATTCGAGCCCCATCATAAACTGATAGACCCCTACGTTCCTAAAACCGTCCAGAAGGTCCTCATCCCTGATAATAAGATCGGCCCGTGATTGAAGCCAGAAGTGTTGATTCGTCTTTCGCTTGAGCATCTCCTCGATGAACCCAATGCCATGGTCCCTCGTTACGTTGAAGGTATTGTCGCCCACGTAGAAGATATCCCGGTTATATTTCTCCTTAAGGAGCTCGAGTTCATCGGCGATGAGCTTTGGGCTGCGGCTCCTCCAGCTCTTCTTGTAAAAGGCCGATTCCGAACAGAAGATACAATCCCAGGGACATCCGCGTCCAAAATTGACCACGAACCCCCTGAGTCCCTCGGATGGGAGGGTCACGTAGGGATGCTCCATTTTAGCGAGGTGGTAAGCGGGCATTGGAAGGGTATCGAGATCCTCTATGAAGGGGCGATCCCCGGTATAGACGAATTCTCCGTCTCGATTGAGATAGGCAAGGCCCAGGACCTCGGAGAGATCGTCCTTCTTCTCAAGGGCCCTGAGGAATTCCGCCAGGGTCACCTCCCCCTCTCCGACGCAGATGTAATCCACGGCGGGGCAATCCCTGAGGGTTTCCTCCGCCATGAAGGATGGATGCTCTCCGCCCATGATGATGATCGATTGAGGGCTGACGGCCTTAATGAGATTTGCCGCATTCATCCCATCATAGATGAAAGCCGTGCAACTCACGGAGATGCCGACCACCTCGGGTTCTTCCCTTCGCACCTTCTCTTCGAAATCCCTCCAGGGGTTTTCGTTAAGGGTGCAATCCATATAATCGACGTCACGTTGTTCCCTTTCCAGGTAGGCCAGCAGTTGAAGACATCCCGGGGACGGAACCCAGGCCCGAAGAATCGTCCAGATCTTATGGGGTGGGTCAACCAGCAGGAATCTCATATCGCCTGATTTCGCTCAATCGATGTTTTGTTCTCTCTCGAGACGCCACGTGAGGAGACGTTTGAGCAAGGATTTGAAAAAGGGAATACGAAACATCACGTGGGATTTGGGGATTTCAAAAATCTCTCCTGAAGTGAGCTTTTCAGAGAAGTCCCTCACTCTTTGGGCAGCCCTCCTCAGCTCCTCATCCTTTACCACCGCGGCCCTCTCGAAGACCGTTTCACAATACCCGCAGTCAGAGCAGGGGGTTTGATTGCAGTCATTTGTCTTGAAATGTTCAATGAAGCCGTCCAGCTTGCTGTTGTCCAGGTGGATGAGTTCCCTGACCTCCAGGTCGAAAACCTTCCTCAATTCAGAGACCTTCATAATGTTCACGTGTTCGGGTTTAATGAAGTACTCCAAATGGACGGGCGTGAAAGCTCCCTTTCTCGGGAGGGTGAAGAGATCCAAGAGGTTTCCGTCGTGACGCCGCCTTTCGTAGGCCCTCACGTGTTCGAGAAGGAGGGGGGTGCGTTTAAACCGTTCCGTAATCTTGAAATGATCGTAGCCTATATCCTCGTAATGAGAGATATCCTCTGGTCTAATCCAGGGCGATTTAAGGAGCTCCACCGGTTCGGTCAATTTCCTGTAAAGGCAGAGATACCCTGGATACTGTAAATAGCAGTACCCCTCCTCACCTTCCCTTGAGGCATGGCCATCGTGGTTAACATGTTCGTAATTATACGGACACTGCCATAGACAGATGTTATTGACGATCAGCTCCAGGTTGCACTTCACTGCCTTTCTGATCGCCTCCAAGGTTTTGAACTCACGATTGACGTGCTCATCGATGATGATCTCTTCGGCCCCCATAGCTTCGTGTTGAAGGGCCTTCCTCACGGTATTGACCCGGGCCGTGGTGGAGATCTTGATCTTGAGCCGAGGGAAACGTTTCCTCACGAGGTCGACGAGGTACGGCATGCCAATGGTCACCGAATCCGTGCCGGCTTCGTCGATCCATTCCAGAAGATCCACCAGTTGTCCATACCCTCTTTTGGAGTACTGAAGATTTCCGAGACACGGGGCGTTCAGCAGGTAGCTGAACTCCAAACCCCTCTCGTGGCAGGCTTGTATGTATTGTTTCACGTCATTTCGATTCACTTGGGGCAGGACAAACCCAGGTCTCGCTCCCCCCACAACATCGAATGGGAGCTTCCCAAAGAGGGCATCCACCGATGTCCCCTGCACCGCGTCAAGGAAAGCGATATCCCAATTAGCGCCTACTCGGAGTTTCATGATAATCTCTTTCTATCACGGGGAACCTCATTTTTCAAGGGATTCAGCTCCGGAGGGTCCTGATTTTTGAAATGACATCGTGGCCCACGAACGAAATTCAGATACCCGGGAATTCGGAAAAGGAGCTCTGAGCGCGAATTAAACTCCATGGAACGATGGAACGCTGGAATCTTGGAATAGTGGGTATCAAAACGAAAAAGCATTATTCTTGCCCAAGGAGCACTCCGTTTGAGGATCGCTTCGCTGAGGTACAAGGCAAAGGATTTTCGGCCTTAAGCCTCAAGTCCGCCGCACGCGGACGGTCCTCTAACCTCTATCACGGTAATATGTACCCGTTAACCCCATCATTCCATTATTCCAATATTCCAGTTGGGTTTTGAGCAGCGAAGGGCGAGTTTTTTTCGAGACCTCAAGGGAGAGGTTGAAGGCAGAAGAATGGGCATCTAAGCATTTGGAGCGTCAACGATTTCTACTTGAAACTCATTTGCATCAGGGGGCATATTAGGGAAGATCACAACGAAGGGGGTACTTGTGCGGGGGGACACCCGCATCTGGTTCGGCATCGGCCGGATCCTGAAGTTACTGTTTACGAAACGAGGGGGAAGTTTCCTAAGGCCTTCCTTGGTAAAAGAGCTGCCGCACAGGGTCTCCTTCTCATCCAATACCTTGTTCTTGTTATCTAACAGAATGGCCTTGATCCTCACATGCTTCTTGGTTTTGTTCGTATCGTTTAATACCTTGCCCGTTATCACGAAGACGGGGACCTTCCCGATAGTATCCTTATAGCCCTCCAGATCGGAGAAGCTCAGGCTTCCCCTCTCTATACCCCGGAAACTATCTATTAAGGATTGCACCCTCCCCGGGATGGCGCTGAAGAAGGAGGAAATATCCCAAGGGATGTTGAATTTCACCCCACTCTCGCTCCAGAGGTAGTATCCTCCCATGGCAAGGATGATGAGGATCCCGATCACCACGAAGGACCAGGATGTCTTCCTCTTTGCGCGGGTTCTCAGCGGCCGTTCCGGGTATTCCCTCTCCTGTAAATCCTCTTCCAAACCGCTCATGTCGAAGGTGGGGGTTTCCATGTCCCCCTCCATGAATTCCTTCCCTCTCTGCTCGTCAGGAAACGGACCCGGCCATTCCTCGGTGGGGAATTCTGCAGGGCCCGGAGCCTCCGGAGGAGGTACCTGGCCCGTTTCCTGGAAAATCTGGTCAAATTCCCCCCTTTCAAAGAGGCCTTCCTCGTCCTTGGGCGCCTCCGTCTCCATGCCGGGAGTGTCCATCAAGCCCTTGTGAAATTTCTCAAATGATTCGAAATCTTGGAGGAAATCCTCCCCCGCCGGCCCAGGGGTGGGTGGGGGAGGCGGAGAAGGTGACAGGGGCTTAACGGAAAAGACATGTTTGCACTTTGAGCACCGGACCCTCACCCCTTGGGGCGTAATCTTCGAATCCTCTATATTGTATTTGGCCTGACAGATTTCGCATTCAACAATCATATGTTCCCCTGTTCTTTCTTAATCCATTCAGAGACAATTATGATCGAAGAAATCCAAAAAATCAAGGATTTTCTTTTACTTGTACACTTTAAGCTCCAGCAGAAAGAGCTCTACTTGCCCAGGCGCTTCTTAAATTCCTGGGTCAACATGGGGACAGCCTGGAACAGGTCAGCCACGATACCGTAGGTGGCGATTTTAAAGATGGGAGCCTCTGGGTCCTTATTAATGGCGACGATGATGTCCGAGGTCTTCATCCCGGCCTGATGTTGGATCGAGCCGGAGATTCCACAGGCGATGTAGATCTTGGGCCTCACGGTTCGACCCGTCTGGCCGACTTGGTGTTCATAGGGAATCCACCCCGCATCCACCGCTGCGCGGGATGCACCCACTGCCCCTCCGAGTAGTTCTGCGAGCTCGCGAATAATGGCGAAGTTCTCGCTCCCCCCCAGTCCCCTTCCGCCAGAGACGATGATTTCCGCATCCACGAGGTTTACCGTTTCGGCCACCTGAGCGAAGTCCAGAATCTTAGTCCTCACCTGATCCTCGCTCATGGGTAACTGTTCCCGAATGATCTCACCCGTCCTGGAGTCGTCCCTTTCCGGCATGGCGAAGACCTTTGGCCGCACCGTTGCCATCTGGGGCCTATGCCTCTGGCAGAGTATGGTGGCCATGATATTGCCGCCGAAGGCGGGACGGGTTTGTCTCAGCAATTTGGTCTCGGGATCGATATCGAGTCCCGTACAATCCGCCGTCAGCCCCGTGTATATCGTGGTGGCCACGGTTCCCGCGAAGTCCCGTCCCTGTGTGGTGGCCCCGAAGATCACGATGTCGGGTTTGAATTTCTTGATCAGATGAATGGCCCCCGCCGCATAGGAGTCCGTTCTATATTCATTTAAAACGGGGCTTTCCGTTAGGTACACTATATCTGCCCCATACTTTATGGCTTCCTGAGCACAGTGGTCCACTCCATCGCCCATGAGCATTCCACACAACTTGGAGCCTAGGGCGTTGGCCAGCTTTTTCCCCTCCCCGAGGAGCTCCAAGCTCACGTTGGCGATTTTTCCGCCCTTGTGTTCGATGAATACCCAGACGTCTTCATACTCGCTTATATCGACACCTTCAGCCTCTTTTTCCTCCTTTTCCAACGAGAGGGCTTCGACGGGACAGACGTCAATGCAGGCGCCGCAAAAGGTGCACTTCTCGTTGACCGTTACCACATCGCCCTTCATCTCCAGGGCTCCATAGGGGCATTCATCCACGCAGGCACCACACGCGGTACACGCCTCTTCATCGATCAAGAATCTGGCCATCTGCTTCTCCCTATTTGATTACCTTCGCCTCCATCAGTTTCTCAGTCAAGAGGGGAATGGTCTCGTTCAGTTCCCCCTCCAAAACCTCTCCGCCTCCCCGTGGTTCAGGCGTAAAGACCCGGACAACCTCGGTTGGGGAACCCCTCAGACCGCACTTTGACCCATCCACGGCCAAATCCGGGGCGGTCAAGGTTGGTATTTCGGCCTTGGCCGCCTTCTTGATGCCAAGGAGCGAGGGAAGGCGGGGTTCATTGATATCCTTAACCACGGTTAGGAGGGCGGGAAGAGAGGATTCGGCGATCTCCTTCCCGTCCTCCAGCATTCTCTCCACCACGATCCTCTTGTTTTCAAGGTCTATCTCGCGGACCTTTGACACATAGGTCAATTGAGGTATGCCTAACTGAGTGGCAACTCCCGGTCCGACCTGGGCGGTGTCCCCATCGATTGCCTGCTTTCCGCAGATCACCAAATCCACGTGGCCGATTTGCTTAATTGCGTGGGCAAGGGTATAAGCTGTTGCCCACGTATCGGATCCTGCAAAGGCCTTGTCCGACAGGAGATAGACGTGGTCTGCCCCTACGGCCAAGGCATTCTTGAGCACCTCAACGGCCTGGGGAGGGCCCATGGTGATGACGTGAACTTCCCCCCCATATTTCTCCTTGGCCAATAGAGCCTCCTCCACCGCGTATTCATCGAAGGGGTTGGTAATGCTCTCCACCCCTTCCCGAACAAGCGTTCGGGTTTCCGGGTCGATCCTGACATCGGTCGTGTCGGGGACTTGTTTAATGCATGCCACGATCTTCACGTCGGCCTCCTTTTGAGATAATTTTCACAATATCCTCATAGCCCAATTATGCGGCCTTGTCAATATTCTTTCCGTTCCCGCGTGCCATCTCGCTCGCGAGGATGACGGCCTCGATAAGGCTCGACGGATCGGCCTCTCCCCTTCCCGCTATGTCATAGGCGGTGCCGTGGTCGACGGATGTCCTGATGATAGGCAGCCCCAGGGTCAGATTGACAGCCTTTTTGAAGCCCGTCAACTTGATGGGGATCAGGCCTTGATCGTGGTACATACAGATCACGGCATCGTATGACCCTGCCGCGGCGAAGTGGAAGAGGGAGTCACTGGCCAATGGCCCCTCGACGCTCAAGCCTGCCCTCCTGCATTCATCGATGGCTGGAATGATAATGGCCTTCTCCTCATGGCCGAACAATCCATCCTCCCCGGCATGGGGGTTAAGGGAGGCCACGGCCAGCTTGGGGTTTGGTATCCCGAAGGAGTTCCTTAAGGCGTGGTGTGTAATCCTTATGGTATCCGCAATCCCTTGGCGGGTGATCAAACGGGGCACATGCCTCAGGGCGCAATGGGTAGTCACCAGGGCCACTTTCAGCCCTGGTGACACCAGCATCATGACCGTCAGAGGACTGTGGGTTCGCTGGGCCAGGAACTCAGTATGTCCGGTGAAGGGATATCCCGCAGCATTGAGGACCCCCTTATTGATGGGGCATGTCGTCATCCCCCCGATCCTTCCGTCCATTGCGAAGGAGAGAGCCGTCTCGAGATAGCGAATGACGTGAGCTGCATAGGGCTTTTTGGGAGTTCCAAATCGAAATCCGTTAAGATCGATATGGCTGAGTTCGATAAGGTCAATTATTCCCGGGATTCCCCTTATTTCGTCAGCCGTTCCAACTGGGCTGATATCACACGGGGAGCTGAGCAGCCTGATAGCCTCCCTGAGCACGTTGGCATCGCCGAAGACCAAGGGCCTACACCGGGCCGCCACCTCTTTTTGGGCCAAGGCCTTGACTATAATTTCCGGGCCGATTCCAACGGGATCGCCCATGGTGATGCCGATGATGGGTAAGGACATACCTGCGGTTTCCTCGAAACATAACCGCCCTTGAGACGTCCGATTCGGTAAGGTTCACTGCCGAGGGCTATTTGGCCTTTCCGGTTGAGCTATGGTTTCAAATCGATGAAGGATTCCGCCTTAACCTTTTGGAGCCAACCCTTGAATCGCCTCTGAGACTCCTCTTCAATATACTGATCCTTTACCTTCTCCATCACCTCCTCATAGGGAGTGAGCTGTCCGTCTTTCTTCTCGGTGACCTTCATAATGTGAAACCCTGCCTTCGTTCGAACTAAACCGCTGAACTCCCCAGGTTGCATTTTGAATATGTTCCGGTCGAGCTCTGGTAGGAGCTCTCCCCTCTTGAAAAACCCCAAATCGCCTCCGTTTTTGGCCGATGCATCATCGGAGTATAAACGGGCAAGTTCCCCAAAATCCTCTCCCCGGCGTAGCCTGTCTAAAATTATTCCCCCCTTATGGAGAAGCGCTTCCGAAAGGAGGTCATCGGCATCCTGAGGGATCATGATCAAAATATGGCTAACCCGTATTTGGTCGGGCTCCTTGAACCGCTCGACGTGTTGTACGTAGAACCTCTTGAGAGCCTCGTCGTCAAGGCTAAAGTCCTCCCTGACCACGCGAGAAATCAATTTGCCCCTCTTGATTTGTGTTTCCAACTCCTGCCGGTAATCCTCCCAGCTCAAGCCGTCCGCCATCAAAGCCCTTTTCAACTGTTCCTCGGTTATGGCATTTCGCCTCTTTACGTCTTCGATGACCTCTTCGATATCCCTCGAGGATACCCGTATCGCCCGTTTTTTGCATTGCTGATCGATGAGCTTCTCATCGATCAGCCGATCGAGGATTTTGGCCTTTTCCTCCCGTGGATTAAGGGAAGGCTTGGAGCCGTTTTGCGATTTTGAATGATACCGTTCCAGTTCAGAGAGGGTGATGATTTCACCGTTGACGATGGCCACGATCTTATCGATGATCTTCGCCCCACAAGTCCCCTTAGACAGGCCGATGATGAGGAAGATGATGATGGATAAAGCGGGCTTTCTCATATATCAGTGAGTATATTCCAATAACTGTTTGTTGATCTTTATGGTGGCCTTGGCCCTCAACCTTGAAAGCCAGTCATAGTAGATTTGCTCGCTCTTTTCCTTTCGAATGTTATGGGCAATTTCATCCTTGACTTCATCAAATTCTCGAACCTTGGCCTCGGCTTTCTCCTCGACCTTGAAAATATGATATCCATAGGGGCTCTTGATGACTTTGCTGACCTCCCCTACCTTGAGGGAAAATACCTCGTCGAAGGCCTCAGGCATCTCACCGCGAGCGAAGAATCCAAGGTCCCCGCCATAGAGCCTTTCGGGCATCATCGATTTTTCCTTGGCCAGTTTTTCGAAATCCTCCCCTCGCCTCAGCTTCCTCAGAATCTCTTTGGCCTCGTCTTCCGTAGCCACCACGATTTGCCTTGCCCTCACCTGCTCGGAAAAGGAATATTCCTCGATGTGCTCGTCATAGTATTGCTTCACCAATTTATCATCGATGGGGGCATTGAATTGCGCAAGGGTGTGGATAACCTTCTCCGCTAGGAGTTTCTCCGTCAATCGTTGTTTCCATTGGTGGAAATTCATTCCGCGGGCCTGGAGCATGTCCTTGAAACTCCCCCTGGCATAATCCCTCTTTAGGGCCAAAATGGTCTTATTGATCTCCTCCTCCGATACACGGATATCCATGCGTTTAGCCTCTCCTAGGATGAGCTTCCTGTTGATGATTTGGTCCAGAAAGGCGGATTTCAACTGGTCAAGGGATTCCCTCTCCTCCGGGAGTTTTCCGTGTTCCAGTTTAATATCCTGCAGTTCGTTATTGAATTCCTCCAGGGTAATCATTTCTTCATCCACCTGGGCGAGGATCCCCGGGGGAAGATTTTTATCTTCCTTCTGACATCCCATTATGCAGAGGGCTATCAAGAGGACGACCCGACAAATGTGACCAAACCCGGACAAGCCGCGAATTCCATTCCCCCCCGGGGGTTTGATTTCCTTTCGGCAGGGCTTCACCTCTCTCCTCCTCGGCGATGGATTGAGCGACAACAACCTGCTCTTTCAGCCCACGGGCACCGGAAAGAATCATGGCTCCCAGAGAGGTTGGGGCCTTATCGGATTCCCTCCGGAGTCAGGGAGCTCGATTGAGCCTCCCGGGGCTGAGCATAGTGAGTCAACCTCTCCAAGGTGCTCTTGGTCTCGGCGAAGGCCTCCTTCCACCCCGTCTTGGATGGGGAGATAATCAATTCGGAACTGGGCGTGAATTTGAATCGATCGCCGTTTCGCTGGACGAGGCTCACTATTCCCTGGGGGGAAATGTCTGAGCTCTCGTCGAAGGCGATTACCGCCCTCTTTTCAGATAGGTCGAGTTTTCTCACCCTGAAACGGGTCAAGAGCTGCTTGAGCTTCATTGCCTCCAGCAGGTTTGAGGCTGGGGGAGGAATAGGCCCAAATCGATCCACCAGCTCCTCCTTCATATCATCTATTTCTTCCTCGGAACGCGCCGATGACAATCGCTTGTAGAGGACAAGCCTTTGGTGTGGATCGCGGATATAGTCATCGGGGAGAAAGGTGGCAAACGGAAGTCTCATTTCGGGCGTAATCTCCTCCTCGATTTTTTCCCCCTTCAAATGCCTTACTGCTCTTTCCATGAGCCGAGTATACATCTCATATCCCACAGCCGCAATATGCCCCGATTGGGCGTCCCCCAAAATGTTTCCCGCCCCCCTGATCTCCAGATCCTGGATGGCAAGCCGGAACCCTGAACCCAGCTCGCTCAATTCCTGCAAGGCCCTCAGGCGCTTGCGGGCATCCCCGGATAGGGAAGTCTCGGATGGCACCAGGAGGTAGGCATAGGCCTGATACCTCGATCTGCCGACCCTGCCCCTCAGTTGGTAAAGCTCCGCAAGGCCAAACCTCTCAGCGTGGTTGATGATGATGGTGTTGGCAGTGGGAATATCCAGACCCGACTCAATAATGCTTGTGCAGAGGAGGAGGTTGTATTCCTTCCGCACGAAGGCGAGCATTACGCTTTCCAAATTCCTCTCCCTCATCTGGCCGTGGGCGACAGCCAAAGAGGCTTCGGGGACGAGTTGTTTCAAAAATCGGGCCATGGCTGATATGTTGTGGACTCGGTTGTGAACAAAGAAGACCTGGCCATTCCGCGTGAGTTCCCTGAGGACGGCCTGGCGGATAAGATCCTCGTCAAAGCGGGACAAGAATGTTCGAATAGAGAGCCTATCCTCCGGCGGGGTGTTGATCACGCTGAGATTTCTGATTCCCGTCAAGGCCATGTGGAGAGTTCTGGGAATGGGGGTCGCTGTCAAAGTCAACACATCGACCGTTTTCTTCAACTGTTTCAGCCTCTCCTTATGAGTGACACCAAAGCGATGCTCCTCGTCGGTGACGAGCAATGCCAAATTCCGGAAGACGACATCCTTCTGAAGCAAACGGTGAGTCCCAATGATGATATCGATCTTCCCCTGCTTCAATTCCTCGAGGATTTGTATTTGCTCATTCCTTCGCTTAAATCGGCTGAGGATATTGATAGTGACGGGGTAATGCTGGAATCGTTCTAAGAAGGTCCGGTAGTGTTGCTGGGCCAATATAGTGGTGGGTACCAAAACGGCCACCTGCTTACCGTCCATGACGGCCTTAAATGACGCCCTTATGGCCACTTCCGTCTTTCCGTATCCCACATCGCCACAGATGAGGCGGTCCATGGGTTTAGGCTTTTCCATGTCCCTCACTACGTCTCTGATGGCTTCCAACTGGTCGGGCGTCTCCTCGTACTGAAAGGAGGCCTCAAATTCCTTGAAATAACCATTTCCCTTGGAAAAGGCGAAACCCTCGAAAACCTGTCTGGCCGCATAGAGGTTGAGGAGCTCCTTTGCCATTTCCTCGATGGATTTGCTTACCTTTCGCTTCAATCGCCTCCATGAGGATCCACCCAACCGATCCTGTCTTGGCCCTCTATCTTCAAAGGCAGCATATTTCTGGATGAGGTTCATCCTATCAACGGGGACATAGAGCTTATCGCCTTCCAGGTATTCCAGCAGGAGATAGTCGTTGCTCACGCCTTCAATATCCAGGCGTTTTAATCCCCGATATATCCCGATGCCATAGTCGATATGGACCACGTAATCGTTCTCATTGAGCTCGGAGAAGGAGGTAATGGAGGAATCCGTTGGCTTTCTGCGTACTTCAGCGATTCTCCTCCGGGGGCCGAAAATCTCCTCCTCAGCGATGATCACCAAACCTATCGAGGGGAGGCGGAAACCCGTTGAGAGGTCTCCCGTGAGAATGACGAAGTCGCCTTCTCCAGTTCTCGGAGTACGATCAGTGAAACGCGAAAGCCGGCCTTCCAACCACCGGGGGAAGGGGGTTGAACCGAGTTGTGGGCTCAGCTGATACTCCATCAACAATTCCTGGAGCCTCTCCGCCTGGCCCATGTGGTGGGCCACGATGATAATATCGTTTCCCTGCTTGTGCCAGGATCTCAATCGCTCCATGAGAGGGGAAAGTAAGGTCTGCCTCCTTCCGAGGGGCTTCAGCTCCGTCCTGATATCGTCGTTGGATTCCACGGCGAACCGAAGGGTTTCAGTTCCCCCTCGCCCAGATTGGGGAAGGTCCATTTCCCCCAGGAGAAGCTTCCTCAAAGGGAGCCAATTGGATTTGACTTCCTCCAGGGGAAGATACCAACGATTGAGTGGCGGGGGCCTTTTACCCTTGTTGATGGCTCGATCGAACCTCTCGTCGACCTGGAGCCAGAAGGCCTCCCCTTCCCTTTCCACCTCGAAGAGGTCATCGATAGCGAGGGCGGTGTGGGGGGCTACGAAGTCAAAAAGGGAGGCAGGTGCTCCCCCGCCAGAGTCCTCCATTATCTCCTTGGCCGGGAGGATCACGAGACTCTCGTAATACCGATGAGACCTTTGGGTCCCCGCCTCGAAGGCCCTTATTGATTCAATCCGGTCCCCGAAGAATTCGAGCCTGACGGGGTCCCAATAGGAAGGGGAGAAGAGGTCGATGATTCCTCCTCGAACGCTGAAATCACCCTTTTCCTCCACTACGGGGACCCGGCCATAGCCGGCTCGCATTAACATCTCAACGAATTCTTCCCTGTCTATCTCATCGCCTGCATTCAAGCCAATGGTCAGCTCCTTGAGAGTAGAGGGGGGCATCGCCCTCTGCATGAGCGCTTGGATGGAGGTAACGACTGCAGTCCCATTTCCAAGGGTCAGGTGAGAAAGGGCTTTCACCCTCTGAGCCACGACCTCGGTATGGGAAGGTAGGTTATCGTAGGGACTCGTCTCCCAGGGAGGGAATGTGAGGATTTCCTTTTCCGGCCTCGTGAAGAAACGGAGGGCCTCCGAAAAGGTCTCGGCATCCGTCGGTCGAGGGGTAATAACGAGAAGGGGAAGCCCAGACTCCAACGTCAAGAGCGAAAGTATAAGAGCCTTGGAAGATCCCCGTAGGCCAACTGCCTGGATCTCAAGGCTCCCTTCCTTCGCCCAATGGATTAAGCGGGAGAAGGGAAACCCTTCTCCCGATTGGTGCAAGAATTCTGGCCTTTGCGCAGGCATTTCTAAACTCCGGAGCAGTATTAAAGAGTAAACCAAACGGAAGCCGCCGTCAATGCAAATGCTCCCGGAGTTTCCTCAATTTTCTCGAGAAGGGCGTTGGTCATGAGGGGGATTTAGATGCCTGAAAATTCGGAAAAGGAGCTCTGAGCAAGAGTGAAACCCCATGGAACGATGGAATGTTGGAATATCGGGTATTAAAACCTGAGAAAGTGGTCCTTTTGGTTCAGGAGCGCTTCGCTTGAGGATCGCTTCGCTGAGGCACAAGGCAAAGAATTCTTGGCCTTCAGCCTCAAGTCCGCCGCAGGCGGACGCTCCTCCAACCTCTTTCAGGGTAATACCTATCCATAAACCCATCATTTCAGTATTCCATTATTCCAATATTCCGGCTGAAGCGAAGGGACTTTGGAATCGTTGAAAAAATATGGTTGAGCTGCGAGGAGCGACTTTTCCGGAGGTCTTGCCCTGATGATCAAATCCAGTCAAGGAATAACACTAAAAGGAGGTAAACCTCAGGAAACTTTCGAGGGATCGCCCGCGGGATAGGGGTTCGCCCTCGGTGAGGGTCAACGTGACTTCTTGAACAATTCATCCCAGGCTTTTCTCGCCCCGGCGACCTGCTCTTCCCTCTTTGTGCTGGGCTCCGATTCCGCGAAGCTGAAGAAATCGCAGAAGTTGGCCTTTTCCCGGTCCGAGACATATTCGCTCTGGGGTTCGCGGCATTGATTATGGGCATTGCGATCATAGAAGGCACAGTTGAGGCACGAATGCAAGAAACTCCCGCAGTGGGGACATGTAGCGGTTCTCGATATCTTGTCGCCCAGCTCGAGTTCCTTCTTACATCGGTGGCATACTTTCATGGTTCCCGGGCCAACCCGTTTGTTCCTGAAGGCCGTGCTGCTCAGTGCTCAAGATATCTCTCAAACCATTCCACCGTCATTTCGATAGCCTTTTCCCGATGGTCCGGCTGGGTAAGCCTGTGATCGGCTTCCTCGATAATTTCCATGCCTTTGGGGTAATTGAGGCCTTCATATATCATTTTGGCCTGTAGGACGGGAACGAGTTCGTCTCGTTCTCCATGAATCACGAGGCAGTGGGCCACCTTGGAAAGGGCAGGGGCCAGGTCGTGGGCCTTTATGTCGTCGAAGAATTCCTCTCCCAGTGAGGCCATCTCCCCCTCACCCCTCCTCTCCTCAAGGGCAGTTAAGGTAAAGGGGGTTGCCCACGTCACTACTGCCCGGATATCGTCGCTCCGCGCCGCCTCCATGAGGGATAAGTAGCCACCTAAACTGCTCCCCATGAGGCCGATGCAGTCGCCGACACTGGGATGGGACCTCACGAATTCGATGGCCATGTTCAGATCCATCAACCGGGCCGATACGGTGCTCTCCGATACCCTTCCCTCGCTTTCGCCGAACCCCCTGAAGTCGAACCTGAGGCAGGCTATTCCCTTCCGGCTACATCGATCCCCGAGCGTAATGTATTTCTCGCTGTCCTTGTTGCTGAAGAGCCCGTGGGAGGCGATCACACAGGGAGGCTTTTCACCGTCCGGGAGGTGGAGTGCCCCTGATACTGTCACTCCCTGGCTCGTAAAGGAGACCTTCTCAATTCTCATGTTGATCTGAACGTTCTCCTATGATCGAACGAATATACGGCCTGATGAAAACGGAGGAGAGATCGAACTGTCTCAGGGCCCCGACCAACAGTGCTACCCTCTCCGTGAGGGGCGTTCTCCTGTCCATGATGATGACAGGCTTTCCCCGGAGCTTGCACAACCCTCCTTTGATTTTGAAATCCATTCCCATCAAGTCATCGTACTGCACCGCAATGGAAAGCTTTTCCGCTATCTCCTCCAGCTCCTGCAGTAGGCGATTCTCCTCCATGGCAAATATCTTATCCTTCCGGGGGTGAATGTTGCAAGGATATATTCTCCTGTTCCTCGCTTTCCCTCAAGGCCGCGAGGTATTCCCTTCGGAGGTAATCCTTGCTTATGCCGTGATCGATGAAATCCCAGGGCAAGATTTCATCCAGATCCATCTCCCGGTAAACGTAGAAGTCGGGATTGAGGTTTGTTTCCTTGAAGGTCTTCTGCCACTTGCCCCCATTGTGATGTGCAGCCAATATGATTCTTCCCACTCTTCTGTCGCCCCTGGAGAGCAGGGTCTGGACATATCCCCACTTTGGGAGATCGTGTATGAGCTGGACGTTCCCCTCCCCGCGGAGTCCATTTTTCATGAGGTTCAGCTTGCGCTTCAAAGAATTGATATCCTCATACGGTGCCCACTGGAAAGGGGTTGAGGGCTTGGGAATAAAGGGAGCGACGCTGAGGGTGATCCTCCCCAGCCGTTTTTGATCGCGGCCGACCTTTAAGAAGACGTGCTTTATCCGCTTCGTGAGCCCCACGATTTCATCGACATC
>Ga0209636_10003159_pt1 | contig 16781 bp, 19 predicted proteins | sample DeeMarSWOR152_54_FD_187464 | JGI IMG/M metagenome (GOLD analysis project Ga0209636, IMG submission 187464) | Marine sediment microbial communities from White Oak River estuary, North Carolina - WOR-1-52-54 (SPAdes) (version 2) | ecosystem: Environmental > Aquatic > Marine > Intertidal zone >...
CGGCTAAGGTGATATTCTTTAAATCGTTTCGAAAGATAATGAGGGTATCTGTCGCCGCGATTGCCTCCATTGTCTGATCACCCTGTAATTGATACCGTAGGTCACCAAGATACTGAGCCATTGCCTCGTTCAATCTTTCTCTTTCGAGATTTGCTCTTATATTCGAGACAATGTCTTCGAATATTGGTTTTGATTCAGGTATAATCGAGTCGACTACAAATATATAGTAGCTTTCGAAACCGGCGAGCGGACCGAAAACCTCGCCTTTTTTGGTCCGTGATACATGTTCTGCCAAAACGGCAGGATTGCGTACTGGAAAGTTTGTCTTATTTGTGGTGAGTGGAGGTGTCTTTCGAACGAGTATACCGAACTCCGCTCCAGCTGAATCGAATCCGATTTCTTGGGATGTCTCTTTAAATGACATAATTTGATCATGGATTTCACCGAGTGTCGTTGGTGAAATATAGACATTCGCTTTTGCGCGATAGAGTAATCCAGAATGAACTTTTTGTACGACCTCAAAACCTCCGGGCACTTCTACGATACCTGATAGTTCACCATTTTTTAGCTCTCTGTATACTTTTTGCAGATAGGAAGGAAGCTCGCTGACATCGTCAAAACGATATTCAATGATAGAATCATCTGAAACCTCCTTCGCGACCTCAAGAAAATCTTCTTCATCTTCTTTAATTCGCATAATGAAATCTTCCATCGTTTCTCGGGTTTCTACAGTATCATCGTATGATGGAACTTTTTCAAATATGATATACTTGAGAATCTTTGCCGGTGGATTTATAAACTCGGTGGCGTGTTTTGCGAAGTACTCTTCTAGTTCTTCTTCAGATATCTGTATCGAACGACGGAGGCGGAATAGTGGTATGCTGATAAGTGATATATCGTATTTTGTTGTTTGTAATGCGACAAGGATACTGTCCTCAAAAGGAGACACCCACGTCATTGTTGCTATGAGAGAACGAAGTTTTTCTTTTGGTAGTTGCTCGCGCACGTTATATTCATACTGGAGGAGCCACTGGCGACTCTGGGGCGATCTTAATAACTCGAGGTACTTATTAAAATCAAACTCACCGTTCGCGTCTTTCAGATATTCAGACTCATAGAGTTCCTGCGGAGGGTTATTGCGAATGATTGTCCATATTTCTTCATCGGTTACCCGTATTTTCTCCTTTTGGAGTAATTGTGACCACATGATTTCGTTAATCATCTCAGCCCATAATTCCTCACGGCTTATGTTTCTCTGTTCGCGCTCCCGGATTTGCATAAACCTTATGTAATCTCTGTAGGGTATAGGAATACCGTCAATTTTTACAATGTCTGTTTTTTGCTCAGTTCTAATGCCGGTTATATTAATTCCCCATTGGAAAAAGATTAACAGAGCAAACCCTGCAAGGGCAATAAATAGTACTAATCTCGTTTGTTTCCTTAGTTTCTGCATCATTTCAACCTCCTTGCGTAAAAGTCCCCCAATTTTTCGGGATGGGGCAAAATACCTAACATCTATTAAATCCTTCGTTACTATTCATCCTTGATTTAGCATTGGTAACACCGCTTTACCATCTGGTATAATATATGCTTTAAATTCTTCGCCATGTTCTTTTTTCATTATGGTCAGTGCTTCGTCTGAATTCCTAACCGGTAAAAATTTCATTTGTTTGAGGATTTGTGGCTCTAGATCAGTGAGTACGTAAACCTTGTGGTTTTTAAGTATCTTTGCTGTTACAAAAGCGCGATGTCCTCCAACCTGAATATTCTTCTCAGGATAATTTACAAGATCATTGAGGGTATGTGTGAGCATATAGTTCAAAAAATTTTCGTTCCCGAACCCTTCACAACACTGCCCAATTATAATAATGCTGCCGTGAGGCTTGATTGCATGTGTAGCTGTGTTCAGCGATTTGTGGCTCGTAAAAAAATTTTTGTCCTGTGGATAGCCGCCTGCAGAAACGATCACACAATCTGCCTTTTCACGAATAGTGGTCATGCGCATTGATTTAAAGGATTGCACTCCTTCGGTAAATGCGTATTCAGGATGTCCACAAAAAATCGCAGTGGTCTGCCGATGCGGTGTTTCAATAACATTGAAGAGATAATTGACATCGAACATACGGCAGGCTTCGTTCATCTCTTGAGCAATAATATTATGGTTGATTTCTCCGACATCGACATCATTACGTTTTAACTTGCAGTGATTATCTCTGATAGTTTCATAGGAAGAAATGCCAGGCAGAATTGATTTCCTGCCGCCGGAGTAGCCTGCTAAATAATGAAAATCAATCTTCCCGGTTGTTATGACAAAATCTGCCTCTCTGGCTCTTTTATTAACCTGAACTTCCAAACCGGTACTCGTTTTGCCGAGGGAAATGAGGTTAGTATGACAGTCATGTTGCGAAAATCGAAAGCGGTGGGTGAGGTCTTTGTAAAGCATGTTGTTTTCTTCTTCTGTATGTTGACGATGGGTCCCTAGTGCGATAATAAATTCAATATTTTTTTCATCGATTCCGGCATCGACTATTTCAGCTACCAGAAATTTTAAAATCTCCGCATAATTCGCTATGGAACGAGTTATATCCGAAACAATAATGATGATATCGCCTGGTTTATTATGTCGTAATACGTTACTCAGGCGTGGTTTACCAATAGGATTCAGAATGCTATTTTTTAGCAGCATATCGAGTGGCTTAGCTGAAGTATTATTGATTTCTAATATCCCGAGCATATTCTTTGACAAAATGTCAAAGTTAATAATATTCTTACCGTATTTCAGATCCATAGACTATTTTACTTAAATGTGAAGCCCTGTCAATGACTCCGGTTCTTCAGTTTTTCCACTATAGAGGACAAATATCCGCAGAGAATTGCTCATTATGGTAGTTACCGTGACGACAGCAGGCTAATTGGGTTGACTTCTTATGTAAAAAGACTATAATACCCGGATGATTGATTTAAAATTATTAAAGGAAAATCCAGATAGTATTCGCGAAGCACTACAAAAGAGAGGCGAAACACTTGATTTCGAAAAGATTATTGCGTTTGATAAAAAAAGAAGAGAGATGATAACCACACTTCAGGATCTCAATAGAGAACGTAATAAACTCTCAGAGGAAATTGGAGAACTGAGGCGTCAGCATAAAGAGCATCGAGATCTCATGCACAAGGCGAAGACAATGTCTGATCACATAAAAGAACTGGAGAAAAAGCAGAATGAGATCGAGCGCGAATTTGCTGAACTCATTCAGTGGGTTCCTAATATTCCTCACAAATCTGTGCCGGTCGGTAGAGAAAGTGGAGCGAACAAATTTGTGCGTGGTTTGAAAGAACCACCACAATTTGAATTTGAAGTTCTTCCCCATTGGGAAATATGTGAGGCACTGGATATTCTCGATATGAAGAGAACACCAAAGATTTCGGGGTCGCGATTTATTTTATATAAAGGACTCGGTGCTTTGCTGGAACGTGCATTGATAAATTTCTTTTTAGACATACATACGAATAACCATAATTATATCGAAATCTTTCCTCCGGTACTGAATCCAACCAATTGTCTCTACGGTACTGGTCAATTACCGAAATTGGAAGCCGATTCCTATAAATGTCGTGATGATGACCTCTATTTAGCACCGACAGCAGAAGTTCCTCTGACCAATATGCACCGTGACGAGATCATTGCTGAAAAAGACCTGCCAATTTATTATACGGCGTACTCACCGTGTTTCCGTAGAGAAGCAGGGTCGTACGGCAAGGAGGTGCGAGGTATAAAGCGGGTACACCAATTCAATAAGGTTGAGTTAGTCAAATATGTAACACCCGAGAGAGGTTATTCAGAATTTGAATTATTACTCAGTGATGCCGAAGAGGTTGTAAAATTACTTGAGCTTCCCTATCGGATCATGCTCTTGTGTACTGGTGACATGACGTATGCTGCTGCAAAAACGTATGACATTGAAGTTTATGCAGCGGGAGTCGGTGAATGGTTAGAAGTTTCTTCAGTGAGTTGCTATGAGCAGTATCAAGCGCGCAGGGCAAATATTCGTTACCGTAAATCAACAGGTAGCGTAGATTATGTGTACACAATGAATGGTTCTGGTCTCGCGACGCCACGGACATTCATTGCGATTGTAGAGAATTACCAAACAAAAGATGGGAGAATCACCATACCCAAGGTTTTGAGAAAGTATATGGGTAATAAGGAGTCTATTGGATGAGACAAAATACTATTGTTGAGGATATTATCAATATAGGTAAGGTGCTATATCAGAAAGATTTCATCTATGCGACCAATGGAAATTTGAGCGTGAGAAAAGGAAGTACGGTTTACATAACATCAACTGGGTTGTGCAAGGGAGAGCTGAAAACTAAGGACATACTCGAGGTGACATTGGATGGTAAGGTGAGAAAAGGCGAACCCTCAATCGAACTCCAGATGCACCTCGGTATATACAAAAATAGAAAGGATATCAATGCAGTTATTCTTGCCCACCCATTTTTTACAAACCTTATCGGCATTCAGCCTGGCGCGCTGAATCTGAGTTCCCTTCCAAATATGGAAGAGCATTTAAAAAAGATTGAATTTATTCCGAATATTGCGCCCGGCTCACAAGAACTAGCGAATGCTGTAGTTGAGGCAATGAAGAAAAGTAATATTGTCGTCATCCATAGATATGGTACAGTAACTACTGGTTCTGATTTACTCGATGCACGATATAAACTTGAGCGATTAGAGTATCTCGCCCGGTTTCTTGTTTTTAAGCAGATCATCTTTTAAATTTTTTGTTTTATAGTTTACGCGTGTGATAATTGTGTAGTCTCAAATGTGACATATGTTTGAATACTTTAAAAATTGGCTCGCCGACATTCATAGAAACTATGGTGTCAATCCTGTAATTTTTGCTATTATATACTTTACTGGCGTTATTCCCTTCTGGCTCTCAATTTACAAAATTATTGCTGGCCTCAAGAATAAAAATTTTGGTCAGGTAAGAACGTTTAGTATTATCCTCGGTATTATCATTATTGCGCCATTTACCTATGTCGCCATTTTTGGCCACAACCTTCCCCTGTGGTTCTGGATTGTTGCTGCCGTAGTTATTGCGTATAGTATTTTCTCAGTCATTCGTAAAATAAGGGCAATAAAGAGTAATTGAGAAAATCGTATATCCGACTCGTTTTTACACTCCGCACAATTGACATTACTAAAAAATAGTATATAATGAAGTATGCCACGCTATACAAAGAAACACGCTAAAGCTGGATTAACGGAGAAGTTACCGAAACTCGAGGTTCTGCCGAATCAGTTCAGGAGATATACAATTACTATTGTTATCCCGGAATACACTTCTCTCTGTCCACGTACCCGACTGCCTGATGCAGGTACAATTACGATTGAGTACGAACCTGCTAAGGTTTTTGTTGAATTGAAGTCGCTTAAATACTACATTTTGGCATACCGTAACCTTGCTATATTTTACGAAAATGCTGTTAATCGTATTTTGAAAGATTTTGTTGCGATGGTAAAACCACGGTGGGCAGTTGTGCGTGGAGAATTCAATCCACGGGGTGGCATTACATCAATAATCGAAGCACAATTTGGTAGAGCAAAAAAGTAAATTCGAATAGTATATAATATAACTCAAAAATAGCTATTTTCTCAGAAATCATCATTATAATCGAAAGAACAAAGATTCTTTTTCAGAGCTCTCGCTCAAAAACATTGACAAAGAAGGCTTTTTAGGTATAATAACGCCTATGGATAAGGAAATTCAGAGACTCTATGATGAAGCATTGCAGCAGTATGAAAAAGGGGAGCTTGAGGATTCGATAGAGAATTTTAAGAAGGTCCTCGATGCCTGCCCGGGTTATCCTGATGTTCATAATGCCCTCGGTCTCGCATATTCAGTTGCCGGTAATAATAAGGAGGCGATCGAGAGTTTCAAAAGGGCATGTGAATTAAATCCAAATTATATCGAAGCGTATCTCAACATGGCAATCATTTATAATGAACAGTGTCAATTTGAGGATGCGATAGAAGCATTTAAAAGAGCTGCAGCTCTTGAAACTCGAGAAAAAGGATTTTCACCTCAGTTGAGGGCGCAACTTGCCCAGACATATGCTCAGTTGGGCGATACATACTATGAATTGCAGGAGTACCGCAAAGCAAGAGATGAATATGAGAGGGCAATAAATCTCGTTCATGATTTCCTTGATATAAAATTAAAGTTGGCAAGGACATATCTCCAATTGACGGATTCTCGAAGGGCAGAAAAATTACTTCTCGATATTCTCCAACACAATCCTAAATATTTAGAGGCACGGACAACGTTGGGACTCTGCTATTACCAAAAGAAAAAATTCGACAGGGCAAAAAAAGAATGGCAGGAAGTTCTGAGTACTGATCCAGCCAATATAAAGGCAAAATCGTATTTACATATGTTGAGGGAGAAGAAAAAATGATGAAAAAATTAAAGAAGGCAGAACTGAAACGATACGAGAAGATGTTGATTGAAGAAAGAGAAAAGATATTAAAGGAACTACAATATGAAGGTGACCAAATTGCAAAAACTCAACTCGAGACATCTGGCGATCTCTCAGCGTATTCCAATCATATGGCTGATCAGGGAACTGAGACTGAGAGGAGAGAGATTACATCACAGATTCTTTCATCACGTCGTCAGGCACTCTTTGAAATTGACCTCGCTCTGGGGAAAGTCTCCAAGGGTACCTATGGAATATGTGAGCGTTGTGGAAAACCAATAGCCAAAAGGAGGTTAAAGTTTCTGCCTCAGGCACGAGTTTGTATGAAGTGTTCCTAACCATAGATATACTTTAATGATTCGTAAGAAAAATATTCGCTCCTTTTTAATATTTATAATCATTGCCCTACTCATTGACCAAATCAGTAAATTACTTATCGTAAATTTTTTATCACCACTGGACCCACCTACAGAACTAATCGGGTCGCTGTTGCGCCTTAAACTTACATACAATCCTTATGGTGTTTTCGGCATCGCCTTTGGCCCTGATATCCTGTACTATATTCTGTCATTAGCTGGTATAGTTGTTCTTATCTATGTCGGTCTTTCCTTGCAGGAAAAAATTGGTGTCATTGTTTTTGGATTTATCGTTGGTGGTGCAATCGGCAATGTAATCGATCGCCTCAGGTTGGAATATGTCATAGATTTTATCGATATGGGGATTGGCGATGTCCGGTGGTTTACCTATAATTTTGCCGATGCTTTTATTACAGTAGGAGCGATTTTCCTTCTTGTGCGAGAACTCTTTGCCAAAAAGAGTCGATAGTGTATGAGAGCTCTGAAAAAATATTCATCCTCTCACAATTACCCCATAAGTTTAACAACTTACGGGGCAGGCATAGATGTCAGAATGATGACAGTGATATTTCAGCAGTTATCATCATCGTCATCGTTAGGAAATCACTGTAATCTCCCTAGAGTCTATGGACGAAGATTTCTGAACTTTTTCAGAAATCTCTGTATCAATTGTCTTTTGTAGAACTTCCTTCAGTTGAATCAGTCATTAATCTATTTTTCTCCAAGAGTGTTTTGTAAATTACCTGGCGGGCTAAAACTGATTTAACATAATTTCTCGTTTCATTATAGGGGATTAATTCAATAAATTCGTCAATTTCAGAATCTGAGTTGTTTGTAATCCACCGTTTGACTCTATGGGGACCAGCATTATATCCAGCAAGAGAGAAAGGAATCGAATTAAATTCTTTCAACATATTTGAAAAATAGTACCAGCCGAATTTAATCGATGTTGATGCATCGTGTACTGAATATGATGAAACACCTAATTCACGTGCAATCTGCTTCGCTGTTGCGGGAATAATTTGCATTAATCCTTTTGCATTTGCCGGCGATACTGCTTGGGGTTGAAATAGACTCTCTTGCCAAATCATTGCGAGGCAGAGACTCATGTCGCATTGTTCGTCCATCATAGTGAATGCATACCGTATTGGATACACTAATTTATAAAGCTCAGCAGGCATTGATTGTATATTTTTCTTCTCAGCTAAATTTTTTAATTTCAAAGCATAGCGTATTGATTGACCATCAGCACCATACTGTGCACAGAGTCTGCAAAGGTAGAGGAGTGTTTGTGGGTTTGTTATATCAATCATACTTAACTCTTCGGCTGCATATTCTAATTCATTTAAATTAAAGAACCGTATTGCATTCTCTACGCGCACCGAATCACCACAACTTAATAATCGTGTACTGTCTCCTAACTGGAGCATCCACTGGTCGAGAGATGTCGTATCGAAAATAATCGCAGTATCAATTCTTACGAGAGAGTAGTAAGACAAGGGATGTTCACGGACGAGATAGCTCTTTAAATCGTCAGTTGTTTTGCCTAATTGCTCATTAATTCGCGCTCGCCAGTAGACAAATTCAGGTGATGTGCTGGTACCCAGTATCTCACCTGCTTCTTCTAACTTACCAACCTTAAATAATTGTATTGCTGCTCTAAATTTAGTGTTTTTTTCATCGATGAGCAAGAACGCTTCCACTGCCTTTAGTGTATCACCGACATCTTCTAAGAGAAAGGCCATTCGTTTATATCCCCGGGTAGCGTAGTCAGTACCTTTACGCATCGTGTATAGTGAATCGTAGACCAGTATTGCCCTGCCGAATTGCTCGAGCACTTCATAAATCCTACCACGGTAATAGTACGCCGCAGCCCAATCACTCTTCGAAAGGTACTTAAGAGCTTTTGTATAATCACTCGTATTGTAGTATATTCTTCCTAGATAATAATTTACCTCGCTGTTAGATGCCGACGTGGTGAAATGTACGATTGCGCTGTCGTATTGGTTATGATAGTAATACACTTTGCCACATAATTTATGTTCTAATTTTGTCGTTGGCTGCACTTTTCGTAGTGCGTGGTAAGCTCCTGCAGATTCAGGATACATTTTGATGAGCTCCCATGCAGTTACTTTCACATTTTTTTCGTCTTTCGCTTTTTCATATTTTCTGAGCAGCACATATGCCCTCAGTGCTGGGTCGTTTAATTTGTCCAATTCCCGTTCAATTATTACAATATCTTCGATGTTAAATAATATTTTAAAAAGGAGATTTTGGTATTCTTGAGCAAGATAGGAGCTGATTGAATCGATTCCGAGTAGGGTAATGAGGGAGTTTTCATAATCTTTGAGTTGAGTGTATGCCTTTGCGAGATAAAACATTCGATAATCCTCAGGGTGAGATGGTTTTGATAAGTACTCTACTGCAGGCTGGTATGCTTCAAGGTGGTAATACGCCAATCCTTTCAGTAGGGCGTCATTCGTTATTTCAATGAGCTTATTCCAGTTCTCTGTCTTCACGAGAATAGTTTCGAGTTGATTTTGCTCTACATCTAAAGACCAGTTTAAACTATCGAATAAATATGCTGCGCGTTTATATTCACGTTGATCAATGTACATAGTTACTAACAGGTGGGCACCCTCACGTGTATATTCTGGACTCGTAACGTACTTTGTGAGCAGGTTGTACGCGTATAGTGGATTATCCTGGTAATATCTTTCTGCTTCTTTTAAATAATCGAGTTCATATAATTTTGTAATACTTGGTTTTGGACAGGAAATAACTAAAAATATGATGAAAAAAATTTTTTTCATATACTACATTGTAACCACAAATAAATTTACGTCAAGAGAAACGTGTGAGAGTTCTGAAAAAGTATTCATGCTCTCATATCACTGTAATCTTTTTCGCGTTGCTATGATATTAAGAGTGGTCGAATAGCTCTTCTTCCATAAAGAAAAATTGTATCTCATGGTGCGGATCTTCGTCGGGCGCTGAAGCATGAACGACATTTTCTCCAACCGATGTTCCATAGAGATTTCTGACCGTACCGTGGGCTGCTTTCTTGGGATCGGTTGCGCCAACGACTTCTCGTAATTTCGTCGGTGCATTCGGAAATTGGAGGCAACAAGCAACAATTGGACCGGATGATATGAAATCAACGAGCCAATTGTAAAAATCCTTTCCTTTATGGATCTCGTAAAATGTCTCGCCTCGTTCCTTGGTGAGCCATACCATCTTCATGCCGACGATTCTAAATCCTGCATCAACAATCTGTTTTAAAATAGTACCGATGAGATTTCTCTTTACGGCATCGGGTTTGATGATGAGTAGTGTTCTATTCATAGCAGTGAGTATACTCATTTTTTTCCACTTGTCAATGATACCCCACTAATTATCTCATATGCGCAAAAAATAATTTGACAATACGTGTTAATTTATTATAATACAGTATGGTGAGGCCTGTTACGTATTGTATGCTGATGTTTCTTGTGCTTATTTCTTGTGTAAATACTGAAAAAGTTACCGGAGTGGTCGATGGAGATACGTTTACAATAAAGGATGGTATGTCTGTTCGGCTGCTGGGAATCAATGCTCCAGAGCTGAACGAACCAGGAGGGGATATTGCCAAAGATATCCTCACCTCTTTGATTTTAAATAGAAATGTGCGTTTAGAAAAAGATATTACCGACAAAGATAATTATGGGAGATTACTGCGCTATGTATACCAAGGAAATACTTTTGTCAATGCAGAGATTGTCAGAAATGGATATGCCGAGACAAGATTTTATCCACCAGACACACTGTATAAAAGGTATGTCGAAGAATTAGAGAAAATGGCAGTAAGGAATGGCAGAGGATTGTGGTCTTTTTCAGTCTTCCAGACACCTGATACAACCTATGCTGATGTAAAACCGCTTCTTGAGAAAAAGATAACTGTAGCAATTATCTCTTGGCGCGAAGCAGCAGAATATTATGGCCAAACAAAAACAGTTGAAGGTAAAATTGTCATGTCTAATAATACAGGTAAGGTTTGCTTTTTAAATTTCCACGAAAATTGGCGTAAATATTTTACTGCAGTGATTTTTTCGAGCGATTTTGAAAAATTTCCACCACATCCTGAAGACTACTATATACACCGTGCGGTGAGGGTAACAGGGTTAATCAAAGAATATAAGGGTAAACCAGAAATTATCGTAAAGAGTCCAAGCCAAATTGAAATAATTGAATAGCAATTAGTAGAGTAATTGTCAGCTCCTTGAAAATATTCACTGGGAATTCATTATTCGAAAGTTTTAGAATACTAGAATTGTGGAATTATAAAAAAGAGGAGGTGGGATGCAAATTGTTGAAAAAAGATTCAGGGGTTCGTTGATATGTAGAGTACTTGGTTACCCAATATCATATGCCATTGTAAAGATGATGCTAGAGCATGGGCAGTTGTGTTTAAACGACATAGTAAAAGAGGTTAAGAGATCTAAATCAACAGTTTGTTTTCATTTGACAAAGTTGCGTATGAACAATGTTGTGCGTTACGAGAAAAAAGGCAATGTCACAATTTATTGGATAAAGTATCCGAAAGAAGTAAACGCTATTATGGATGCCTGTGAATCCATGGTTAAAAGGACTACTCAACGGGTAGAAACAGATTTTTGACCATTCGATAATTCTAAAATAATAAAATTGTGGAATTATGAACCAGCAGTATACTTAGTGTTATAATGAAGAAAATTGAATACACTACTCCCCGATTATTTGGACTATGATGTGGCGTTTTCGTGGTTTGTTATCAAATTCAGCAAGCACTATTTGTTGCCAGGTCCCGAGTAGGAGCTCGGCATCATCAAATGGTATTGTCATAGAGGGCCCTTGAAGTGCAGCTCTCAGATGACTAAAACCATTAGCATCACCCCAGGTTTCATCATGATGATACTTTTTATTAGGGGGGATGAGTTCTTCAAAGAAATTTTGTACATCCTGTATTAACCCCGACTCGTATTCGAAAGAGGTAATTGCAGCTGTCGAACCGATGACAAAAACTGTGAGGTTACCTTTTCTCATCATTGAGGTCTGTAGGAACTGAGTGATCTCTGGTGTTATGTTGATTAAATCTCCACACCCGTTCGTTTTCAATTCGATTTTTTCATTTATTACTTTCATAAGTACTCCTTTGTACCCTATCAGCACTTTTTCTATCTGAACAAATACGAGCTTTATTGTTTTTCGACCAGCTCATTTATTTACTTTAAAAGAATTTGTGGTATCTTTTTCTCGGGATGGATAATTATTTCGACGTCGGTATGGTACACCTCCTGCAACGTCTCTCGATTGAGTAGGGATTGTGGTGGTCCTTCAGCATACAGTTCTCCTCGGTGCATGAGGATGAGGCGTTGACAATAGAGTCCAGCAAGATTTAAATCATGATTGACAATAATAATAGACATCCCCTGACCATTAAGTTTCTTGAGAAGCTCCATTATGGCACTCTGATGATACAGATCAAGGTGGCTTGTTGGTTCGTCGAGCAAGAGTACTTTTGGTTCCTGAGCGAGCGTACGAGCAATCACAACTCGCTGTCGTTCGCCTGAAGAAAGCGAATTGATTGGCCGCTTTCTGAACTGAGAAACATCAGCCGCCTCACATGCGTCATCAACTGCTTTATGATCTTGTTTACTCTGTTTCTGAAACGCACGGAGATAGGGATATCGACCCATATGTACAATATCTTCGACCAAAAAATTCAGAGAAAAGTGGGTTTCTTGACAGACAAAGCCAATGTGCTGGGCAATACGTTTTGAATGTATATGTTTAATATTTTGATCGAAAATACGTACAATTCCGTATCGAGGCTGTAGAATTCCACAGAGAATCCTCAAGAGTGTTGATTTACCTGCACCATTTGGACCGATGATACCGAGAAACTCTCCTTGTTCGATAGTGAGTGAGACATTCTTTATGACCTCATCAGTTACATAAGAGAATGTTATCTGCTGTGCCTCAATTGCCATCATGAGTGTACTCTTATTACATTATTTTTTATAGAGATAGATAAAAAATGGTACGCCAACGAGGGATGTGACAACGCCAACTGGAAGTTCATATACCGTAATTGTACGTGACACAGTGTCAGCAATCAGAAGAAACGTTGCCCCGAGAATAAATGAAGCAGGAAGATTATTGAGATGTTTTGGGCCGAAGAGAAGTTTTGAAATGTGTGGTACAATGAGCCCAACAAAACCAATAGCACCAACAATAGATACCGTAAATCCAATGAGGAGCGAAGTGGTGAAGAAAATAATGATAGAAAATTTCTGAATGTTAATGCCTAATCCCGAAGCGGTTTCTAATCCCTGGGATATAATATCTAACTCTCGAGAATAACGGTATAAGAAAACGACGAGGACGAAGGAAACGATAATGAGAGTAGCTATCAATAGTCGATTTGATGAATCGACAATAACGCCAAGATACCCCATCAGGAGATAGAGAATTTCATAGAGTTCTCTTCCACCAATTACCATAATCACCATGACGAGTGAAGAACAGAGAAAACTCATCACTACTCCTGCAAGGATTAACCGGTCGCGTAATAATCCACCTTCAATCCGGGCGATTGTGTAAACAAATAGTCCTACACCGAGTGAGCCGAGAAATGCAAACACCGGGTTGATTGTACCGAAGAGGAGTATCCCAATCGAGCCACCCAAGGCAGCGCCAGAAGCTGAACCCAATGTATAGGGCTCAACGAGGGGATTACCAAAGAGCCCTTGTAATATTCCTCCACAAAATGCTAAAATGCCTCCGGCAAATACTCCGAGGATTACCCTCGATAATCTGAGCTGAAAGATTTCTCCATTCAAAGCGGTTGGACCAATTAAGATACCCATCAGTGCCGCGGCGATAAAGAGAACAGAGACGAGGAGCAGTTTATTCACTGAGTACCCTCTTTAATTCATTAAAGCCATTGACGAGTCTTGGTCCTGGCCGTAAAAGGTGGTCCTGATTAAGATTTTTTATAATAGTGCGGTTTTTTATTGCGGTAATTTCTTGCCAACCTACACGATCACCAATATCCTTAGGGTGTAATACGATAATAATCTCAGGATTTCGTTCGATTATTACTTCCTGGGACACGATCGGATAGTCTCTTTCTAAATCAGAAAAAATATTTTTGCCACCAGCGAGTTCGAGTAGGTCATTAAGAAAATTCGAGGCACCTATAGTAACAATCGGTCGTGGAGCAAGTTCAACATATACCCTCTTTATCCTTTTATATTCAGATGGTTTAATGTTTGTCTTCATATATTGAATAAGTGATTCAGCCGCAGCATTTCTATCGATGAGTTCGCCCAGTGCAGCAATTTCTTCGTAGATATCACTGAGCGATTGAGGTGATGATACAAAAACGTTGATTTCTAATTTTTCGAGTGCCTCTTTGATTCTCAGTTGTTCGGGTAAGTTTACGATGACGATATCAGGTTTCAGTCCCACAATCCTCTCGACAGAAGGGTGAGAGAAATCCCCTACTTTGTGAATACGTTTCGCTTCTTCAGGATAGTCGCAAAATGTTGTTACACCCACGAGGTTATCTCGTGCGCCGAGTGAAAATAAAATTTCAGTCATTGCCGGTGAGAGTGACACAATTCGTTGCCCTGTTTTTTGTGGTGTTTGTGAACAGGTAAACATGACAATAAGAACCATGTACATGAAGGAATAGATAGTTCTTCTGTTATACATACTCAACCAGTGTGAATATTATTACAGTTCGTAGTAACGTCCGGGAATCACGTTACCCTTTTTGTTTCCTTTTCAATTTTTTTTCGAGATATTTTTTCCACAAAATCTCATACTGTTTTGTCTCGATTTTCGTGATATTCTGTGTATGGATAAAATTGCGAAATACGTTTACCTCAGATGTATATTGAAAGTATACAAGAAGACACCCAACTACTACTGTGTACAGTATTAAGAAATACGAGCCATAACCAAGGGCAAGAGAGGCAATGAGTAATGTGATACTGAGGTAGAATTGGCCAATTACTGTAGTAGTAATACTGTTCGCACGTATTGTTTTCCATCTCAAATATATTGAACCAGCAAGTAGTATGATACCAATAATCTGGATGAATGGATACAATTCTATTTGGTTCTTCGACCACCAGATAGCAGTGGTAATTCCAATAATAAAAGAGGAATAGAAGAATAGAGCGAATGCGGCACGCAGTGGCCATTTATATAACTCGAATGGCAGGAATCCAGATTGAAAAAAGAGATGCTTGTGGTAGTATTCCACACCGAGCCATATGATGAGTAACATTGTGTATATGTAGGAAATCGGCCAATAATTAAAGGGCCGAAGACAATTATAAAAAAATAATGCAGTATAGAGATAAATGAAAATCACCCACGCGAGTCGTTTCCAATTAATGCGCATGTGTACTCCAATCATAGAAAAGATCAAATACATACTCACCTACCTCAGTACCTCCGGCGCTTACAGCACCTGCGGCAGGAAGCATTGCTGAATTCTGGTTCATGATTGTACCCCACAGCAAATAGTTCTTTTCTTGAAACATCTCTAAGAGAGCTGTTTTTGAGATGGCCACTTTTATAAATCTGAACGTGCACAACATATTATGTATAATCTCACCAAGACTCACCGAATCCTCGTCTACAGTACCCCTGAAAAGTGTGTCAGGGTATGCTATTACATTCACACCATTCCGCATGGCAATTGTCGAGAGGATGTATTCATTGAAATTTTTATCTTCGAGATATATCTTTTTGCTGATGTGGTCATCTAGTGACTTCCTGAAACGATATAGTTTGTCGCGGAGGAGTGTATCTATGGTTACATCGAGTGACGTCATAGTCGTTTCAGCAAGCACTCGATTCGTGATACGGAGCGTCACTTTCTGTGGTGCTGCAGCGAAGAGGTTCTTATCGAGTACCCACAATATATCACTCCGTTGTTTAATGAGTGACAATGTAATCTCGTCAGCAATTGTTAATGAGTCTTGGTCCTTACTCACAACAGCAAAACGAATATTTTTGTAATTGCTAATACCATACCCCATTGATTTTCCAATTGGAAAATAGCTGAGCCCATGGACAAGGGAATCAGCAACAACAAAATCGAGATTATATTCGTCTAATAATTGATAGAATCCTAACCTTCCTAAAAGTGTTGCCAGAAATGGTTCATCTGTGATAAGGTGGCCAATCTTTATGCCCTCTACGTGCTGGACTCCAGCCAGAAATGGTTCATCTCTGTACAAATCAGCATAGAGCGAAGAGAGGTAAATAATCTCAATTTTTTCGACCTGCGGTACGATCTGTTTCGGACAGTTGAGTACAAACGGCAGCACGAGCAATAAATGCCATAATTTCATAGCATATTATAGCTACTGAATAGGTAATGTCAAGTAAGAGGAAGCTTGACTGATACTACGTTCCCTCGGTTTCTTGCGTGAGTTCTCTGACGTACTCTTCTGCTGCTGCGATGTCCTCTTCATGTACCAAAACTTCACCCCAACCGCCTTTCATCACCTTGGGTAGCCCATCGAGCCATGATGTTTCAAATCTTTTAATTTCTGCATGAATATTCTTACTCTTCAGCATCTCGCGTATGGTGATTGCGGTGAATTCATCAGGTGCACAATAGACAGACTTGAGCATAGGTAATTATACAACAAGGAGGTTATGTGTCAATGGTGCACTAAAGTACTATCGTACTGAAGTACAAGCACTAAAGTACTGTCGTACTGAAGTACAAGCACTAAAGTACTATCGTACTGAAGTACAAGCACTAAAGTACTATCGTACTGAAGTACAAGCACTAAAGTACTGTCGTACTGAAGTACAAGCACTAAAGTACTATCGTACTGAAGTACAGGCACTAAAGTACTGTCGTACTGAAGTACAAGCACTAAAGTACTG
>Ga0209636_10003160_pt1 | contig 16780 bp, 15 predicted proteins | sample DeeMarSWOR152_54_FD_187464 | JGI IMG/M metagenome (GOLD analysis project Ga0209636, IMG submission 187464) | Marine sediment microbial communities from White Oak River estuary, North Carolina - WOR-1-52-54 (SPAdes) (version 2) | ecosystem: Environmental > Aquatic > Marine > Intertidal zone >...
AAAGGAGAGTTTAATTATTGGCAAAGGTTCGCAAGTAAAAGGGAATGTACAGTGTAAATCAGCAATTATAGGGGGAAGAATCGAAGGCAATATAACTGCACAGGAGCTCGTTGAATTTCAAAGTAGCGCTGAAATGTTTGGTGACATTGTCTGCAAAGGATTAATTATTCAGGAAGGCGTCTTCTTCGAAGGGAATTGCAAGATGGGTAAACAGGCAAAGGACAAAGAGTAGATGGTTATTACGTTTTATGGTACAAGAGGATCAATAGCTGTCGCCAATAAAGCAACGAATCAATATGGCGGAAACACCACGTGTGTATACATCGAATCGAATTCTGGTGATGCGATAATTATTGATGCCGGGACTGGTATTAGAAAACTCGGTCTTCATTTACTCGAAAACAAGAAGGACAAAATTCATTTGCTCTTTACACACTATCATTGGGATCATATCCAAGGGTTTCCTTTCTTTGTACCTCTCTTTTTGAAAAATACATCTATTGATATTTATGGATCTAATAAAGAAGTAACCGCGGAAAAGGCGCTCGTCTATCAAATGACCAAACCGTATTTCCCTGCAACACTGGACGCCCTTTCAGCGGATATAACATTCAGAGAACTAAGAAACAGAATGAAGATTGGTAAGATGATGATTCAAACGATTGTCAATAATCATCCTGATTATACACTTGGGCTGAAGTTTACTGAAGGTAAGAATACATTTGTGTTTCTTACAGACAATGAGCTCTTCGCCAAAGATGGACGCACACCTTATGCGAAATTTGTTGATTTTGTGAAGGGCGCAGATATTCTTGTACATGATGCCCAGTACACGGATGAAGTGTATGAGAATAGAATGGGGTGGGGACACTCGACATTTACTCAAGTAATGCAGCTAGCCAAAGACTCGGGTGTGAAAAGTGTTGTGCTTACACATCATGACCATTCGAGTACAGATCAATTTATTGACAAACAGCTTAATGATATGAGAAGTAAACACCCTAACACAAATTTAGAGGCAGCTGCCGACGGTAAGATAATTATCCTTAGATAATTTACCAGATTCATCAATAATAAAAAGGAGTTCATCATGGTTGACAGAATTGGAAAAGCAGCAGGTGATATATGGGAGCTATTGAAAAGCCAGGGCGAGAAGCCAATAACAAGATTAAACAAAGAGACTAGATTACCTGCGAATCTATTCTATATGGCCTTAGGATGGCTCTCACGAGAAGGTAAGCTTAGTTACAGGCGTGAGGAAAGAAAGCTCTATGTGGCTTTAAAGGAATGAAACCAAAGGTTTTAGTTATTCGTGCTGCTGGCACAAACTGCGATGTTGAAACAGCGTATGCCTTCGAATTGGCTGGAGCAGTTGCCGAACGTGTCTACATCGATGAAGTGAAGAATACAGATTTATCTCAGTATCACATCATTGCACTCCCCGGAGGTTTTACCTATGGTGATGACATTTCGGCTGGAAAGATTCTTGCAAATGAGATAAAATACACATTACGCGAACGATTTATTGAGTTTATTGAAAAAGAGAAGTTGATAATAGGCATCTGCAATGGTTTTCAAGTTTTAGTCAAATGCGGTATCCTGCCGGCTTTTAATACTCATTTCGAATCACAGTCTGTGAGTCTTGTAACAAATGATTCTGAGCGCTTTGAAGATCGCTGGGTGTACCTAAAGGTCAATTCTGAGAGATCAGTATTTACCAGGGGTATCGAACCGGTTATTACACTTCCTGTTGCCCATGCCGAAGGTAAGTTTGTTGTCAAGGATGATGTGATTTTAAAGGCCATTGAAAACCACATAGTGTTCCGTTATGTCAACAGAAACGGAGATGCGGCAGGGTATCCTTCTAATCCAAATGGTTCAGTGTTGAATATAGCAGGAATTGCAGATAAGTCGGGAAGGATTCTGGGTCTTATGCCACATCCTGAACGCCATATCTCCTATCTTCAACATCCTTATTATACAAGGAGAGGGGGTAGCGAGGTCGGCGATGGCTTATGCATCTTTAAGAATGCAGTTGACTATTTTAAATCCTAAATTCGAAGCACTAAATACGAGACAAATTCAAATATCAAAATTCGAAAACTCTAAACATCATTTTGAATTTATGTCATTAGAACTTCAATATTGTTTAGGATTTCGGGTTTTGATAGTAGGATTTAACCTGACAAAATAGGCTCTATAATGGACGGTTATATAACAGAACATCCGATCTTGAAGTTTGAGCGTGGGAAAAAGGTGAAGTTTTATTTCGAGAATCAAGAACTTAAGGGATATGAAGGTATGCCTATTGCTGCGGCTCTCCATGCTGCCGGGATAAAGGTGCTCAGTATATCAGAACGATATAAGCGACCCCGTGGGTTCTTTTGTGCGGTGGGAAAGTGCTCATCATGTCTCATGGAAGTCGATGGCAGGCCTAATGTGATGGTCTGTATGGAACCATTGAAGGCTGGCATGAAGGTCTGCAGACAAAAAGGAAGAGGGGAATTGTGAATACAGGTAACACACACCAGACAGCTGATAGGTACAAAGATTTAGACATCTGTGTTATCGGTGGCGGACCTGCAGGATTGGAGGCAGCGATTGCTGCCAAAAAGCTGGGTGCCCACGTCATGATCATCGATGATAATCCAGTACTGGGAGGTCAATTAATTAAGCAGACGCATAAATTCTTCGGGTCAAAGGCACACTACTGTGGTGTCAGGGGTATTGATATTGCGAAGCTATTGACCGACAGGGTTACTGAGTTAAAGATCGACGTTGTAGATAATGCTACTGTTGTTGGCTACTACGATGATGACGTACTTGGTGTACTGAAGCAGGATACTTTTGTTCCAATAAAGGCGAAGCGGTACATTTTTGCCACTGGTGCAAGTGAAAGTATGCTTGCCTTTGAGAATTCTGATCTGCCTGGCGTATATGGCGCAGGTGCGGTACAGACCATGATGAATGTCTATGGTGTTGTTCCCGGGAAAAGAGCCCTTGTCATAGGCTCGGGTAATATCGGATTGATTGTTCCTTATCAATTACTACAGGCAGGCGTTGAGGTTGTGGCAATTGTTGAGATTCTCGATAAGGTTGGTGGTTACTATGTGCATGCCGCTAAGATAAAGAGGGCTGGTGTGCCGATATATCTCAGACATACGATCATCGAGGCGAAAGGTAACGATTCTGTCGAGGCGGCTGTCATCACTGAAGTAGGCAATAAATATGAGTGTCTTCTTGGTACTGAGAAAATTGTGGAGTGCGATACTATTCTGATTGCAATCGGTCTTTCTCCTCTGTGTGAGCTGCTCTATCAGGCTGGGTGCCGTATTGATTATATTCCTGAACTGGGCGGCCATGTTCCCTTTCATAACGAAGATATGATGACCTCTCAACAACACATTTTTGTGTGTGGAGATCTCGCCTGTATTGAGGAAGCGTCTACTGCAATGCTTGAAGGCAAGATTGCAGGCGCAAAGGCATATGAAACGCTTTATGGAGAAAATAAGAGAAGCAAAGAGATAGCCGAGCAGGCAAAAAAGGAGCTATTCATCATTCGTTCTTCACCATTTGAAGAGCGAATTCTCTTTGGTCGAAAGAAGCTGAATCCATAGTACTTCAATTTTTTTACAATCAGGTTGTTTTTCAATAATTTTCATACTCATTTCTATCTATATCATCAACGCATCGTGTTGACATGTGCGCGAAAATCCGTATAATTGCGTAGCATGGAAATAGTGCCTATTCTGAAATCAATTCTTGGTTTAGGAGGATTGAGTTTAATCTTTGGTATTGTTCTTGCCGTCGCATTCAAGAAGCTTGCCGTGCAGATAAGCGAAGATGAGAGGAGAATAAGGGATCTCCTTCCTGGTGCAAATTGCGGGGCCTGCGGTTTCCCTGGATGTGATGCCTATGCACATGCCCTCGCGCAAAAGACCGGTGATTATCCACCAAATCTCTGTACTGTTGGCGGACCCGAGACAACTAAGAAAATCGGTGAGATCTTAGGTGTTGAGGTTGAGGAGACTGAGCCGAAGGTATGTGTTGTGCGGTGTAAAGGAGGAAGAGAAGAGGCGGTTGAAAAGTTTGAATATATCGGTCCAGGTGATTGTCGCAGTAACTATGTGCTCTTAGGAGGTAATAAGGCATGTGAATATGGTTGTCTCGGTGGTGGGCATTGTGTGGCTGTCTGTCCATTCGATGCAATACACATGGGGCCAAATCATCTGCCGATCATTGATCCAGAAAAGTGCACTGCCTGTGGTATTTGTGTGAAAGAATGTCCGCGAGAGGTTTTAGAGCTTATACCCCGTTCACAACTCGTCTATCTTGCCTGTAAATCACTTGATAAAGGCAAGACCGTGAAGAATGTCTGTAAGGTTGGCTGTATTAGTTGTACTCTCTGTGTGAAGGCCTGCCCTTACGAGGGTGCTCTTGAAATGGATGGTAATCTTCCAGTAATGCATTATGACAAGTGCACCTCCTGCGGGATCTGTTTCAATAAATGCCCGACAAAATCTTTTATTGACAAAGCGAAGGCGCGGCCTTATGCTATTATTTCCCCTAAATGTAATGGTTGCGGTGAATGTGTTAAGGTATGTCAGTTCAAGGCGATTGAGGGTGAATCAGGTAAACGACACGTAGTTATAAAGGACAAATGTATCGGCTGTGGGAGATGCTTTGAGGTCTGTCCGATTAAAGTAATTACCATGGCTGGCGCCCTTGGGTATCGTGAGGCAGTCTGATAGTCGTGAATACAATTTCTAAAACCAAAATTCGAGATACGAGACAAAGCCAAGTTGTCCATATAGAAAATTCAGATAAACACCTAGTGAGAGACTATTGAATGAGAACGCAATGGTTTGAGCATTTGAGCTTAGAATTTGAATTCTATTTCGGATTTAGTATTTTGAGGCGAGGATTTTATCAGTAATGAAGTTATACTACGCTACAGCAGAGTACGAAGATGCTGATTTCGTTGTTCTTGGTTTGCCATATGATAGAACCTCCTCGTTCATTCCTGGCTCGCGATTTGGGCCGGAATTTATAAGAATCTGTTCTGAAAACGTTGAGGATTACTCTCCTTATCAGGAAAAGAGCCTTTTACGATTGAAGATCTGCGATTTGGGAGATATTTTGTTTTCAACCAAAGATTGGATGCTGGAAACGCAACAAAGGCTTGAGAAAATTATGCATAGGAGTAAACGGTTTATTTTTCTTGGTGGAGAACATACTATTACGCTGCCAGTGATAAAGGAATTCAAGAAGGTCTATACGGATTTTTCTATCATACAATTCGATGCGCACTGCGATTTGCGTGACGAATATTGCGGAGAAAGGATATGCCATGCCACAGTGATGCGCAGGCTGAGTGAGCTCGTGGGCGTTAACCGCATCTATCAGTTTGGCATTCGTTCTGGCACCGAGGAGGAATTTAGGCTACATGAAAAAATTTACCGATTTGATATTTACAAACAATTGTCTTCAGTCATCGGTCAGATTAAAGAACCTATTTATTTGACAATTGATGCTGATGTTCTCAATCCTGGGTTTGTACCCGCAGTGTCTACGCCAGCACCGGGCGGTGCAACGTATTGGGAGTTAATCGATGCTTTGTTGTTGCTGAAGGACAAAGAGATTATCGGTGCAGACATTGTAGAATATAATCCATTGGCTGCCTCTCCCTATGCTTCAGGTTCGACTGTTGCAGAGGTGCTCAGAGAACTGATATTGGTTATCGGAAATAAGACACAGATCAAATAATTATTTTTGGATTTTTGAGATATATTCACAACGGTGGTGAAGGGAGGTTATATGACTGTCATTGCCATTTTCTTGGTTGCCCAATCTTTTTTGGGTATCGAAAATAAGCAGGTGTTCTATCCTGAGCCCCTAACAGCGGAAACGACGCACACCTATGATGTGCTGCACTATTTAATCGATCTTGAGCTGCCAATGGATTCACGTTTTCTCGGTGGCGCGGTGACTATGTCGGTGCGGAGTAATGAAGATAATCTATCAAGCATTGATATGCATCTGCTTGACCTCGATGTTGATTCTGTCAAGGTTGATGGTGTTACCGCGGCGTATACTCATAACAACGAAACGCTATATGTAAACCTTCCTCAGATATATAATCAGGGTGACTCCTTTGACATTATGGTTGGATACAGTGGCACTGGTTCTGGAAGCATGGGATATCTTTGGTATTCAAGCACCAAACCTATCTCATATACCTTGGGCTGTCCATTTTGTACACGACGGTGGATGCCCTGTTATGATCGTATGTGGGACAAGGCAGACTATGGTGTAGAATTTTATATCACGGTGCCCGATTCATTTACAGTATGTGCCACAGGAGATTATTTAGGGAGAACCGTTTCGGGTGGCAAGGCAACATATCATTGGAAGCATATCTATCCGGTCTCGCCTTACTTGATTCATTTTGCATCGAGTATCTTCACAACGTATTCAGATTGGTACTATTCAGCACCTGCTGAGAGTATTGAAATAAGATACTTCTTCTGGCCCCAAGACACAATTCATGCCCCAACTGCTTTCCAATATACTACTGACATAATGCATTTTTATGATTCTCTCTATGGTGATTATCCATTTGAGTGCTATGGTATGGATATATTGCACCCATTCTACTATGCAGGTATGGAGCATCAGACAATGGCGTCAATCTACCGTACTGGATTTGCGAGTAACGACTACTATCTTATGGCACACGAGACGTCACATATGTGGTGGGGTGATATGGTCACCTGTTTTGGTTGGAAGAATGTCTGGCTCAATGAAGGATTTGCAACCTATTCGGATGCATTGTATCTGGAACGGCGACAGGGTCATCAGGCTTTCATTAATAGAATGATATCACGGAGAAATAGCTATTTTGCGAGCGAGGCAGCCAATCCCCATCCTATCTACGATCCTCCGGAGAATCAAATATTCGCCACTGGACATTCATATTACAAAGCCTCTTGGGTGTGTCATATGATCAGATATCTGTGCGATGACGATCTAACATGGATGAATCTTCTTGCAACCTATCGAGACTCATTTGCATACTCAAATGCCTCGACCGACGATCTGAACCGAATGGTGAATCAGGTCTTAGGTGAAGACTATGATTGGTTCTTTGATGAGTGGGTATATGACATGGGGTATCCTATCTATGATGTTCAATGGGATAAGACGTATGAATCGCCAAACTGGCGTTTGGTCATGGATATCACGCAGACCCAGAGTATTGGACCTGCTGTGTTTCATATGCCCTTGCCTATAGGTGTAGGGTATTCGATGAGTGATACAGATACGATTCTCAACCTCACCATAGATGAGTCTCCTGAACACTTTGAATGTCTACTTCCTCAAGAGCCACTGAATATCGTCGTAGACCCAGAAGTCTGGATTATCCAAAAGAATACCGTAACCGGCGTGAAAGAGGTTTCTAAAAAGGAAATTTTTATTAAACATATAAATACAATCGGCAGGGCAATTGAGCTGAGGCTAAGCGAGCCGAGCATGATAAGAATATACGATATTATCGGTCGCAAAGTCCACGAGTCGCTTACCGATGAACTGCGATTCAAACCCTCAAGCGCAGGCATATATCATGTCATTGTCGGCGATAAGAAACAGCGAGTAGTGATAGTCAAATAAAGGACATCTTTTTGTCATTGTGAGCCCGCTTCAGGTGGCAGCGACAATCTCTTTAAAATAATTCGTTGACCCATTTTCTATTATTTATATAGTGGGGCAATGGCAAGCAAAACAAAGATTCTGGTCACTGGCGCAGCCGGCTTTATCGGGTGGAAGGTATGCGAATTCCTTCTCACGAGACGAGAGTTATTCCCCAGTGACTTAATGACCAATGACTCAGTGACTATCGACGTCATTGGCATCGACAACATTAACGATTACTACGATGTTCGTCTTAAAGAATGGCTCCTGAAACAGCTCAAGAAATACCCGAATTTTAAATTCTACAAGGTCGATATTGAAGACTATAAAACTCTGCATAAGCTGTTTGTGGAATTCACCGGTCCAGCGATTCAGCGGAGCTCCCCTTCTTCGTTTCTTGCAGTGATCAATCTCGCCGCACGCGCCGGTGTTCGGTATAGCTTAAAGAATCCTTTTGTGTATTATACAACAAATATTATAGGGAATCTAAATCTATTAGACTTGTGCCGTGAATTTGGTGTGGGGAAATTCCTTCTGGCGTCGAGTTCATCACTCTATGCAGGACAGAAGATGCCGTTTAAAGAAGATCTGCCAGTGAATGAACCAATATCGCCCTATGCAGCTTCTAAAAAGAGTGGCGAGGTTACCTGTTATACGTACCACAGGTTGTTTAATTTAGATGTGACAATTCTACGTTACTTTACGGTTTATGGTCCGGCCTCACGGCCAGATATGTGTCCATTAAGGTTTATTTCTTGGACAGACTAAGAAAAACCAGTTATTATCTATGGCGATGGAAATCAATCGCGTGACTTTACCTATATCGATGATATTGCCCGCGGCACAATTGGGCCTTAAAGCCTTCAGGGTTTGAAATTATTAACCTGGGTGGTGATGAACCGCACAAACTCATTGATTTCTTACACATGATTAAGCAAAAACTCAATAAGAAAGCCAAAATAGAATACAAGCCCTTGCATCCTGCAGACATGAAGGCAACCTGGGCTGACATTACCAAAGCGAAGAAGCTGCTTGATTGGCAGCCGAACATTTATCTTGAACAGGGTATCGAACAAACTGTTCAATGGTTCATCGGGCACCACACAATAACAACAAAGATTAGTTTTGCATAATTACCGTTTGTAACATGTCCATTAAAAGAATACTTTTGTGACACTGGCAGTTAACCAATCACAGCATCTTGTATTCGTACTACCTGATGTACCTATGAGTATCACCGTAGATGTGGATTATTCCGAACAATAATGTAACGGTCATTCATGAGTTCTTCAGACATGAAATAGTCGTTGAGAGGTTCAGTACAATCAGCAGGGAGATTGCACTGCAACTTGCTAAGCCTGTTCTGGTTAAGATCTTTGATATATAGCAGGTCGAAGAGTACGCGAACCGATGAAATTCATTACAAACCTTCCAGTGCATGCATTTACCATATTGTTGTGGGTGTACAGAAATATCGAGTAATCATTGTAGAGTGGCGGTCAACATGTAGTTTAACTAATTTGGTAATGATGTCCTATTGCTGATGATATAGGTGCTCGTAGAGCTTCTCATACTGCACGACATATGATCTCACATCGTGGCATTTTTGGACAAAATCATAGGCACTCCGTGCAATATGGGTTCTTAGGCTGTCGTCTCTCAATAATTCTACCACCCACTGGGCAAAGATATGTGGTTCATCGGCAATAATGATGTTCTGCTTATGTGTTGCAGAGATGCCGTCTGCTCCCTGAGACGTCGAAACAACTGGAATACCATGAGCCATGGCTTCAAGGATTTTAACTCTGACGCCACCACCGTATCGTATCGGCGATACGAAAATTTTGTGGCTTAAGAAATAAGGAGATATGTCTGAAACATGCCCTACCACATGTATTCCATTCGTTTTGGTCAATCTACGAAGTTCTCCATCATATCCTTTGCCAACAACGGTGAGTCTGGCGCTTCTACTTTGAACTCTAACGTGCGGGAGAATGTTTTTTATGAGATACTTAACCGCGTCGAAATTCGGCCGGTATGCTATATATCCCACAAAAAGGAGGTCGTTGGGTCTTCTCTTGAAGAAATCTAAGTTTCGCCTAATCTTGACCCCGTACCTAATGATAGATGTATTTTTGTACTTTGGCACTACGTGTAGCAAGCGTTTTTTCTCTGGTAGGGAAAGCATAGCACAGTGATTTAGATATTTGACGACCCGTTTCTCATAGATAACAATTAAGAGATAATAGAACAATGATAGCAGTCTGTCTTTTAGCGTGATATCGCAAGAAATTTGCTTTTTGTACCTTTCAGACAGAACATCTTGAACCGCATGGATCTTCGGTGTCTCACAATCAATAAAATATTGAGTCATCATAAGATGCTGTATTTGTATTACGTCGAACTTTTCTTTTTCCAGCAGGTCTTGTACTACTTTCGTCATCTCTCGTTGGTCTTCGAGAATGGGTTTGAACAACAAAAGGTTGAGCAGATATTTCATAGGAAACATAATTTTACACCAGATACTCATTTTTACACGGGGAACGTTGATCTCGCGTGCCTCTGTCCTTTCGTGGATTCTGCCCAGCATCGTGGTGTTGTTTTGTTCGTAAAAAGACAGAACGGTTGTGTCATTCTTCTTCGCCATATATTCTATAATTGGATAAAGACTTTTCTTGTACCCGCTGTCTGGTGGATACAGATACATGTAGGATGCAAATAGTATCTTCATTTCATTGGTTTAGTTTTTCGATCACCGAAATTATGCCAAGAGCCATTCCCAAGTGGAAATTACCGGCACCGAGATTAATGAATGGAGAAGTAATGGAAAAGACCAACACGGAAACCAACCCCGTGGCTAAGCCGACGACGATCGCTCTTTGATATGGTGGTCCTATTCTTCTCAGTAGGCTGATCGTTTTCTTGAAGAAAAGAAACAATACGATAATAGTCGTTCCAAAACCGATGATGCCTGTTTTCAGTAATATCCAAAAATAGCTATTGTGAATGTAAGAGGTTGAATGTATGAGCCACGGGAAGAGCATGTCTCGCCATGATACAATGGCACCCAAACCAAGGCCAAAGAAAGGATGCGAACGCACCAATCTTATTGCTTGCACAATTTCCTGATAACGACTGATCAAAGAAATATCACTGGTTGCCTGAAATATGGATGAGATTCTCGCTGAGCCTAAGGTCCTAATCTGTTGCAGCATAGGCTGGTCTGTAAAGGCATAGAGGAATGCAATTAATAGGAGCACTGCAACAACCGATACTCTGATGAGGGTTAGAAACGCGCGTCTTCCCTTTTGGTATACGTAATACCCTATTAGAATAAATGAGGAAACAAGAGTACTTATCCACATACCGCGAGTCAGTGAAATGAAAATTGCGAAAAGTAACACTACGAATGCCGAAACAAGAAAGTATTTGGTGTGTTTCGACATGTTTGCGAAGAGTAAAAAGCTAAGTATCAAATTCATAGCTATCGGGAAAAACATTTCTGCATTTGAAATGACCCGCGGGATCGTCACGGGTTTTACATACGCTATATGCCCGAGTGGGCCTCTATAAAAAAAGACTTGCTCGAATTGTAACAAATAGAAAAACGTAATTGCGGCAAGGCAAGCCATAATTAAGGTAACTATGAGTATAGTCTTGATTACTAGTGTGACATCCTCTAGCGTATTGGCTAAGGACACAACCATGAAATAAGCCAATAGGTAGACGTACATCTCAAATTCTTGGGCAACAGTGTACCTAGAGTGTCCTCTGATTAGACCGTAAAGAGCACTCAGGAACAGAATGCCTAGAAGTACAATAAGATACCCGCTGAAAGTGCCTTTTCTTAACCTGCTTTTACCGACAACACCGGATAACACGAGAAAGAGGAGCAAAATTGATATCAACACCATTCTTTCACGGAAAACAAGAACCGCAGCAAAGGGGAAGTAGTGGTTGGTGACGATCATTGCCGCAACGACGAACAAGAAACCATACAATGGATTGTGGAACAGCAGGTTGAGGAAAAGAATCAGTAATAGGAGAAGCACTGTGAAGGGAATGAAAAGCTCTGGATAAACGATGAACAGAGCAAAAAGTGCACCCTGAAAACCAATGAAGAATAATACCAGCCATTGCAACTTCGTGTGCATTTGGTCAGATAGACGTATCCCCCAAACTTTTAGTATTGCAGACATTCTAGTATTTTAGGATATGCATATTCATAAATGCAATTCTCAGGAGACTCACGGACCGACGCAAACGGATGGTGGAATTTTTCGGCCGTATAAATGCGGAAAAAAAGGTCAGTGGTACATTTAGAAATATGAGAATTGTTATCATGAACCTAACTGTATTTGTAGTACTTTTGCCGTAGAATTTGGAGAGGTAGTGATATAAGCTTACATATAACAACATGTAGTTGGTTCGGTCTAGCACTCTCGTTTTTTTAATTTGTGAGATACTCTCGCCGCCATAGTGGATTATTGCGGATTCAGAGTAATACGCGGTCTTCCATTTTTCTGCAGACATTCTTGAACACCAATCCATTTCCTCACCATAGAGAAAAAGATTCTCTTCAAGCAGGCCGATGCTGTCTATGATTTTACGTCTTGTTAAAAAACATGCAGCACACACCCAGTCAACGATGCGATTTGAGGCATGGTTCCAATCAGACATATAAAAGGATCGCACTTTAGAAATACGCTTGTGCAACCCGAACAGATGGGGCACTACGAGTTTTGGTGTTGGAAATCGACCACAGCTTGGTTGGATGTTGCCATCCTGATCGACGATTCGACATCCGCATACACCAACATCGGGATGAGCGCGCATGAATGAGAGCATCTTATCGAGCGTATTTGGTAATACGACAGTGTCTGGATTCAGGAGAAGTACGAATTCGCCTCGGGATGCTTTGATACCTATGTTATTAGCTTTTGCGAATCCCAGATTCGCGCCATTGGCTATTACTTTCGCCCAGGGGAACGAGTCCTTTAGCATGGCTATTGTACTGTCGCCTGAGTTGTTATCAACAATAATTGTTTCAAAACTGACCCTTGGCGGGTGTGCTAAGAGCGAATTGAGGCAGTTCTTCAATAATTCTTTTACTTTGTAGCTGACAATGATTATTGAAAGAAAAGGTTTGACTTTTGAGCGTCTTTTTGAACAATCAGTGTTTATCATTTCCTTCGCACCATTTCCTTTATCAAAATTAGTTCACTCTTCGATATGCCACCTATTGTATATATTACACCTAAGTAAACGAGGATGCCGATAAGGATGAGGATTACTAGGTTACTATTATTCAGAAGAATTATTGCTGTAACCATGCTCGCCGACGCTATGAGCGGCTTCAAAAATAAGGATAGCGATGGAATCATCATCTCTTTTCTGAAAGTGAAGAATACACCGATGAATACTGTCACTTCTGAGATAACTGTAGTTATCGCCGCGCCAACCGTACCGTACATGGGGATGAAAAGGAAATTGAGTCCTACGTTAAGCAATGCCGCGATGGTTGAATAAATCGCCAATTGTTTTTGCTTACCGAGACCAATCAATCCGTACGAGAAGACGACGCTAATGAAGATTATGAATACAGCTATGAGTAGTACTCGAAACGGTTCGCTTGCATTACGATATTGCTCGCCAAAGACAAAAACGATGATCTTTGGAGATAGCAAAATTCCTCCCGCCGTGATCGGGAGTATAAACGAAACCAATATCCTAAATGACCTTTCGATGAGTGACTTTGCAGCCTGCTTAGAAGTTCTGATTCTTTTACTCAAGGCTGGCAGATACACCATGCCATAGATTCCCCCGATGCTGGTCAGGACAAGAATAATTCTGTAGGCTGCATTATACCAGCCAACGATCAGATCGCCCTGCATGAATGAGAGCATTAGTGTGTCAAAATTGTAGTAAATGCGAGACATTAGTGTTGCCCATCCGATAGGCAGGGCTCCTTTCAAGAACACCTTAAGATGTGATACTAGATCACTCTGTGCAAACAAAAAGGACCGGAAGAGTTTTAGATAGGCAGCAGTTGATAACAATGCCACAATTAGGGTCGCTGTGAAATATGCAATCCCTATAGTGATGATTGTGGTATAACGTGGCAGTAATAGGAAAATCATGAGTGCGTAAGTTATATAGCGCATGAAGTATACGAACGCCCGGTACTGCATTCTTTCGTGGGCAATGAAGACCCAAGTCAAATCGAAAACTGTTGGGAATAGAGATAACCCCAGAATCAGTATCAAATACTTCTTTTCTGGGGGGAATTGCTGCCATGCGATCAAGACAAGCACAATAATGATGCCGTAGGCTATGATCGAGAAAACGGCTTGGACCAATATAAGCGTACTCGTAATATCGACTGTCGTTTTGACATTGTGACTCACTTCCTTTATACCGTATGTGACGAGGCCGAAATTTGTAAAGAGTATAAAATAGCTAAGAAGTGCTAAGGAGAAAGATATTTGTCCGAAATATTCACCTCCGAGAACTCGTGCAATGTATACTGATACCACAAATCCGATGATGTGGCTGACGATTTCGGTTGAATAAAGAAAGCCGAGGTTTTTAGCGAAACGAAGCGATTCGGTCACTTATAAAATTTCTATATAGAAACTGTAACCTATGACTTCTTGCGCCACTTCTTGATGTTCGCTTTGATGGATTTGTAGTCTCTTTTGAGTTCACTGGCTATATACTGCCATTTATTATATAAAACAGTGTTTTGCTTCACGTTATGCAAATACTCAAGCGTGAAGATGAATATTATACTAAATATACTGGAGAAAAAAGCAGCAAGTAGGACTATCAGTTTCCTTCTAGGGAAGCTTCTTTTCTCTGGGGGGGATGCCCGGTCCAAGAATTGAACGGTGGGTGTGTCCTTTACTTCCATGATCTTAGCTTGTTCATATTGCTGAGTGAGTATTTCATAGATTGCCTCTTGAACTTTTACATTCCTTAGAAGTCTTGCATACTCGAGAGCAACCTCAGGCAACCGTGAAAACGGAACAGCGAATCCGGCCCCAAACTCTTTTGTAACGTTTGTCGTATCGCCCAATTCAATTTTTGCCAATTGTTTTTTCAATGCCCTTAGCTGTCTATCAATATTGGTGCCGTAGAGATTACTCGTGCCGCCTGGCGAGCCCACCGCTGCTTTCTGGACTTCAAGTAAGATAATCTGGCCTTTTAATTGCGCAATTGCTTCTATCACGCTTTGCAGCTCGATATCAAGAGCAACGGTGCGATGCTCTTCCTGGAAAGTTTTTAGCGCTTCTTCCGCCACAGAAAGAGAATCTATGTTTTCGTGGAGCCTCTTCTCTAGGAATAGTCGATACTTCTTACCTGTCGTCATTGTTGTTTGTGTATTGAATCTATCTAACTCTTCAATGAAGGAGTTGGCGATATCAGCGGCAAGATATTTGTTCTTGTATGTTACTGACACAGAAATTATGCCTTCCGGGCTTGTTGAGATATCTACAATTCTATCGAGTGCCTTATATGTATCATCCATTGTCTTGGCTTTGAATTCTTTCTGTAGATCGTATCTCTTTACTATTGCACCTCTAATGCTCGCACTGTTCATTATTGCCGCATATAGGTCAGAAGGAGTTATCATACCCGGAAGTCCACCTTGCGTAAGAGCAGCCATAGATAGCCCACGAGACAGTCCTGTAGAGAACATGCCCAAAAACGCATCCTGCTGAGAAGTTGGCGGTAATACGGTTGCTTTAACAGTGTATTTCTGGGGTAGGACGAGGCTTATTATGATCGCAATTACTGTGACTATGAAAACATTGCGGACTAAAAATATACGCCATTTTGCAATAACCGTCAGATAGTCAACAATGGATATGCTTTTCTGGCTCTCCATATAAGAAAAGTATATTCAATTCTTTAATGATGTCAACTGACGATATGAATCACAATGACGTAAGATAATATAGAGAGGCATAACCCGATTCACACTTCAGCAACTTCTCGCTGGAGTATGCCTGTATGGTGTGCCTATATACAAACTCTTTTATGGGTGTAGATGGAATAATCGTCCTTGCCCGGGCGTAAGTCGTATCTTGAAATCGAGAACCTGAGCTAATTCTATTTTCTCCATAGGATAGATTATCTCTTGAGTATGACAATCGCGGAGGTATTGCAGATTTTGCTTGTTTATGCCAACCACTACATCACGTGAATCCTCAGGCAAACAGTGTCTGTTCACAATGATGAAATAATTGTCAGAACGGTCATGAAATGTTCCGATTTGCACGAGATTATCACTCACAGCTTTGATGAAACAGGTTGGCGGGATATGCTCCGATTTGAAAACAGTATCGGATGTCAAGACAATAAGTTGTGACCCGATACTTCTGAGCTCTGCGTTTATTGACTTCACAGTATTCCATATTGGTCTTTTAATATTCCCCGATGAATTAGTCAGACCAACATCCCACACATAATGTGACCACCTTGGCATTGAAAAATAGTGATGGCTACTGTGATAAATATAGTAACATATACCCTTTACCCCATAGGCCAATGCAAGCCAAACCATGCACTGCATTTCCCGGGGACTCGGTTCTCGCCACCAGCCGGTGCTTGCACTGTCCTGTAGCCATGCAGTATTCCACCATGATAACCAGGTGCTATCACGATCGGATAGACCCTGACCAAATGTCTGAGGAATGAACCAGAGTCTCTTCTCTGGATGTGAATAGACTGCTTTCCGTGCTTCTCCCAAGAAATCGCACATATCATCGATTCTACCCTGAAACTCTAATCCACTGTCCACTGGTACATAGTGGAAATCATACGCACAAGCGCCGCCATTCAATGGATAGTAGTCAATGAATAATTCATCTGTATTTGCTTCATCAAGATACGTTTGCAGCAGGTTCTTGCTACACACTGCCTGGATGCCACCACGGTGTTTGTTCTGCTGTTTCAACAAGCGGTTGACTTCCCCCCCCGCCCAAAATTGACTGACGTGGGGTTCATCCCACATGTAGTACCGGTATAAGGCATTCTTCTTATTGTAATGAGTGGCAATAGTTGTAATATCAGCGTCAAAGAG
>Ga0209636_10003161_pt1 | contig 16779 bp, 15 predicted proteins | sample DeeMarSWOR152_54_FD_187464 | JGI IMG/M metagenome (GOLD analysis project Ga0209636, IMG submission 187464) | Marine sediment microbial communities from White Oak River estuary, North Carolina - WOR-1-52-54 (SPAdes) (version 2) | ecosystem: Environmental > Aquatic > Marine > Intertidal zone >...
TGGATGTTCTCAATGGCATTGCCTACGACAAAGAAAATGATCGCTTATTTGTAACCGGAAAGTTTTGGCCGAAACTTTTTGAGATAAAGCTGATTCCCAAAAAGTAGTTATGGCGTAACATGTATGTGTTTGCTATAAGAAATTGATATTCTGGCACTGAAATAAGCAAAACTCACTTTGCATTACCAATCTGCAACAGCATACTTTCCGTCTGGAGAGAATATGAAAGCAGTTGTCCTAACAGGTTTGAAACAAATGGAACTGACCGATGTGCCGGAGCCGAGCATAAAAAAAGAAACTGATGTTCTGCTAAAAATTGAAAGGGTGGGTATCTGCGGCTCGGATGTCCACTACTACGAGACCGGCAGAATCGGCGAGCAGATTGTCAAGTATCCCTTCATAATAGGTCACGAATGTGCCGCGACGGTCAAGGCTGTTGGCAGTTTGGTTACCCGTGTTAAAGTTGGCAATTGTGTTGCGGTTGATCCGGCGGTATCGTGCCACCAGTGTGACCAGTGCAGGCAAGGCAGAGAGAACACCTGTCGTAATGTGCGTTTTCTTGGCGCGCCGGGACAAGGCGGTGGATGTTTATGTGAATGTATTGTCATGCCGCAGGAATGTTGCTATCCGTCCAAGGGGGCGATTACACTTGAGCAGGCGGCTTTGTGTGAACCGTTGTCTATAGGCGTATACGCCGTCAAGCAATCGCGCATGCCCGAAGGCGCCGAGGTGGCAATTCTCGGTGCAGGACCAATCGGCCTGAGCTGTCTGGTCGGCACCAAGGTGGAAAATGCAAAGGCTTGTTATATGACAGAGAAAATTGACGAGCGCGTAGACGGGGCAAGGCGAGGTGGCGCAACCTGGGTTGGAAATCCTAACAAGCAGGATGTAGTCAAAGAAATTCTTCAGCGACAACCTCAAGGAATGGATGTTACTTTTGAATGTGCCGGTCAGCAGGAGACAATCGATCAGGCCATCGAACTGCTCAAACCAGGCGGCAAGGTGATGCTTATAGGCAGTCCACGCACAGAAAGAGTCTCTTTCGACATCGACAAGCTGCGTAGAAAAGAAATTAACATTATAAATGTTAGAAGGCAAAACAAATGCACACAGGCTGCTATTGACTTAATCGCTTTCGGAAAAGTCAGTGTCGATTTTATGGTAACCCACAGGTTCAAACTCGAACAAACCCAGGATGCGTTTGAGATGGTCGCTGGCTATCGAGATGGTGTAATCAAGGCGATGATTAACCTGTAAATTTGCATAACAAGCTAAATTTGAAATTTGGAGCAAAAAGTAGGATGAGCTGGCTTAATTTGGATGGAAAAGTTGCAATCGTTACCGGAGGGGCTTCCGGTGTTGGCAGAGCTGTCTGCGAAGGCTTAGCCGAGGTCGGTGCGAGAGTTGTTGTGGCCGATGTGAATGAAGAAGGTGCTCGGCAAACAGCCATTGAGTTAAAAGAAAAATTCGGCGGTGAGCATATTTCGACCACGACCGATGTGACAAACAAAGCAAGCGTTGATGCTATGATTCAGGCTGCTCTCGACGCTTTTGGCAGTGTTGATATACTGGTCAACAACGCAGGAATAAATGTCCCGAGACTTCTTGTCGACCCGGCCGGCAGAGAAGAATTGACCGAAGAGATTTGGGATGCGGTCGTCTCGGTCAATCAAAAGGGGTTTTTCCTGTGCGCGCAGGCGGCGGCGCGCGTTATGGTTAACTCCGGCAGGGGAGGTGTTATTATCAATATGGCTTCCGAGTCAGGCATGGAAGGGTCCGAAGGCCAAAGCGTCTATGCCGGCACAAAGGCTGCTGTCTATGCCCTGACCCGTTCTTGGGCCAAGGAACTCGGCAAACATAAGGTCAGGGTGGTCGGCGTTGCCCCGGGAGTGCTGGAGACTACCGCTTTGCGATCCAGGGAGTACGAACAAGCTCTGGCCCACACCCGGGGAATTACCGTCAAAGAGCTGCGTGAGCGCTATAAAAAAGCTTCCATCCCGTTGAAAAGAAGCGGGAAACTCAGCGAAGTTGCTGACACGGTATGCTTTTTGGCCTCTGACCGTAGTGCTTATATTCATGGCACTATTATCAATGTTTCAGGCGGTAAGAGCAGAGGCTGAACCACAACTGACTCATTAATATCCTTGAGCCAATTATACAATATTAGACCTATGAAAGAAGCAAGTATCGTCAGTATTGGCAATGAAGTTCTCAGCGGTCATACAGTAGATACTAATACTGCAAGCCTGAGCAGGAAGCTAATATCAATAGGCATACCTGTTGCCAGTTCCTATATGGTTGGGGATGATATAAATGCAATAGTGCGAGCATTCAATTTGGCAAGTACCGACGCTGAGGTGGTTCTGGCAACCGGTGGGCTGGGACCGACTGATGATGATTTGACCCGTCAGGCATTGGCAAAATTCCTCGATGTTGAGTTGCAATTGCAAAACGAACTTCTGCAGAAAATACAGAATTTTTTCACTAATCGAAATTTGCAGATGCCTGAAAAGAATAGAATTCAGGCATATATACCCGCCGGAGCAAAAGCACTTGCGAACAATCTTGGTACGGCACCGGGTATTATGGCCGAAGTAAACGGCAAATTGCTTATTGCTCTGCCGGGTGTGCCATCGGAAATGGAGCGAATGTTTGAAGAATCGGTTCTTCCGGAGCTGCAGCAGTTCGCCGGCGGACAGGCTGTGATAATACGGAAACTTAAATGCTTCGGTGCGGGCGAATCTACAATCGCCGAGTTGGTCGGCCCGATTATGCAGCGAGGCAGAAATCCGTTAATCAACTGCACAGTCAAGTGTGGTATAATTACCCTGCATATTATCGCAACCGCGAAAGATAAAGATAGAGCACAACAAATGGCCGAGGAAGACGAAAAGTCGCTGCGTGATAAGCTTGGAGAACTGGTTTATGGCACAGGAGATCAGACTTTGGCCGAGGTGGTGGGCGAAAAATTAGCTCAGCAAAAAAAGACAATCGCTTTGGCTGAATCTTGTACCGGCGGTTGCTTAGCCAAACTGTTAACAGACATCCCCGGAGCAAGCAGATTTTTCACGTACGGCTGGGTTACGTACAGCAACCGCGCTAAGACCAGCGAACTTGGCATACCAGCCGATTTGATTGAAAAGTACGGTGCCGTCAGCGGGCAGGTCGCTCAGGCTATGGCTAAAGGCGCCAGAAAAAGGGCTGCAACAGACTTTGCAATTGGTATAACCGGCATAGCTGGCCCAACCGGTGCAACCGAACAAAAACCCGTCGGTTTGGTATATATTAGTGTGGATTCTAATAGTGGTTGTGAAACCAAACGCTGCCTTTTCTCCCATGATAGAGCTTTAATACGCTTTCGAGCAGCAAATACTGCTCTGAATATACTGCGATTAAAATTGGATAGTTGACTAACTGCGTTTGGAATGTTATAATAGATATGACTGTGATTTGCAGAATATCGAGAAGAATATGGCAAAGCAGCGCAGAAAGTTAGGCGAAATACTCTACAAAGCCGGGCTGGTAGAGAGGCAGGCCCTCATCAATGCGATTAAGGCCTCGAAGAGCAATAATAAACGGCTTGGCCAGATATTGCTCGAACAGGGTCTAATAGATGAAGAAACTTTGACAAAGGCAATCGCTAAGCAGTTTGGGTTAGAATACATAAACCTGGATACAACTCCCATCCCCTCCGACGCAACCAAGTTTGTTCCGCAGGAGCTCATAAGAAGGCATAATGTTCTGCCTCTGGGTATGAATAACGGAAAATTGAGAGTCATTATTAGTGACCCATTAGACCTGGAGACGATGGACGCAATTCGGTTTCGCTTGAACACAGAGCTGGAGTGCTGTCTTGCAAGCCCGGCGAAAATTCGCTCCTATATTCAGAGCTCTTTCGAACAGAAGAAAAAAGAAGAAGATGACAGACTAAAGCATAGTATCGACGCAACCGCTGCCGAGCTTGCCGAGGTTGGTCACGAGTTACAAGCAGAAACATTTCAGGCTCAAGCTGGAGGTGAGGATGATCACGCCCCCATTATCAGATTGGTAAACCTGATAATAGATAATGCTTTTTATATGCGGGCCAGCGATATACACGTTGAACCAATGGCCGATAGGGTACGCGTAAGATACCGTGTCGACGGTGTCTGTTTGGAAAGGGACAATATTCCCAAGAATATGCAGGCGCCGCTGACTACTCGCCTGAAAATCCTATCCGGTATGGATATTGCCGAGAAAAGGTTACCGCAGGATGGTCGTATTAAACGTATAATAGGAGGCCAGGATATCGATTTTCGTGTTTCGGCCCTGCCGGGCAACCACGGAGAAAGCATAGTGCTGCGAATTTTGCGCCGGGATGCGGTTAATATCGGTATTGAATCGCTGGGTTTTGAGCAGGATAATTATGAGCAATTCCAGCGGATAATCAAAAGGCCCAACGGCATCTTTTTGGTTACAGGCCCCACCGGTAGCGGTAAAACCACAACTTTGTATGCAGCGTTGCAGGAACTTAACAAGCCGGATAAAAAAATCGTTACGGCAGAGGACCCCGTTGAATACAACTTTGACGGTATGAATCAGTGCCAAGTCAAAGAAGAGATCGATTTGACCTTTGACAGGATTCTCAGAGCAATGCTGCGACAGGCTCCCAATATTATACTGGTCGGCGAAATTCGAGATGGCGTTGTCGCAGATATCGCGATTCAGGCGGCACTTACAGGACACCTCGTTTTCAGCACTTTGCACACCAATGATGCCTCCAGTGCAATTACACGTCTGATAGATATGGGTGTTAAGCCGTTTCTTGTTGCCAGTTCAATACAGGCCATTATGGCACAGAGGCTCGTAAGAATCATTTGCAAAAAATGCAAAGTAGTTGATGAAAATCCGGACCCCTTTCATTTACAAGCGCTTGGTATTACCCAAGAAGATATCGAAAAGCATCCTATCTACAAAGGAACCGGATGTAGTCAGTGCCAGCATACCGGCTACAAGGGCCGACTCGCCATATTTGAGATGTTTGAAATGAACAACGAGCTGAGAGAACTGGCCTTTGCAAAGGCGCCTACCACTGAATTGAGGAGGGCGGCAAAAGCAAGCGGAATGAGAACGCTGATGGAAGACGGCAAGATCAAGATATTCAACGGAATAACAACACCAGTTGAAGTGGTCAGAATAACCCAGACAGAAGGTGTGGTGGTAGATTAGACGAAATGTAGTTGTAGTTATTGAGGATTCACAAATGGCAACAGTCAATATGGACAGGTTACTGATTGCGTGTGTCACACAAGGCGCCTCGGATATACATCTTGTCACTGGCCGACCGCCCGTCTTGAGAATAGACGGCCGGCTCAGATCTCTGGAAACAAAGGTTCTTGAACCTGATGATACAGTGGCTTTAATGAAAAGCATCACTCCTGACCGAAATCAGCAAGAGCTTCAGGAAGAGGGTGGAACCGATTTTGGTTTTGCCTTCGGTGACCAAGGCAGGTTTCGCGTCTCTATTTTTCGACAGAAAGGCAATATCTCACTGGTTTTGCGTCTTATCCCATCGAGAATTATGACTTTTGAGGAAATAGGATTGCCCAAGATTTGTAAAGCTTTATGTCGTAGGCCAAGAGGAATGTTCTTGGTTACAGGCCCCACCGGATGTGGCAAAACTACCACCCTGGCCACTATGGTAAACTATATTAACGAAAACCTTGATCGCCATATTATAACAATTGAAGAACCGATAGAATATTATCACACGCATAAAAAATCCATTGTTAATCAGCGGACAGTGGGTGTTGATGTTCCGAGCTTTGGCGAGGCACTAAGACGTGTTTTAAGAATGGACCCTGACGTGATTTTGGTAGGCGAATTGCGGGATTTGGAAACAATTGAAGCAGCCGTTAGAGCCGCTGAGACCGGCCACTTGGTCTTCAGCACCGTGCATACGACAAGCGCTGCAGGAACGATTACCAGATTGATTGATGTTTTTCCGGTGGACCAACAGGAGCAGATTCGCATTCAGTTAAGCAGCAATTTGATAGCCGTTCTGAGCCAGGCCCTTTGTCCTTTGGCTACCGGCAGGGGAAGAATTGCTGCTTATGAGTTTATGGTTGTAACACCTGCCATTGCCAATCTTATCCGTGAGAACAAGACTTATCGTATAGATTCCAGTATTCAAACAGGCAAAAAGCTGGGAATGCAGCTTCTTGATGAGCATCTCTGGTACCTCTATGATATTGGAAAAATCAACCTCGAGGAAATGCTGGAAAAAGCTCGTCAGCCGGGCGCATTGCAGGATAAGGCTCAGGCCAAAATAGACGCCATGACGAGAAAGGTAAAAATAAAGAAAAAAGAAAAGGTAAAGGAAATGGAGGACATAGGCCCCATTCTGAGGGCCTAATTTAACGGTTTCTTTACCACCCCTGATTTACTCCGGCGATTTTCTTTGTCTTCGGTCCCCCGTTTGACTGAGGACTTGCCATTTTGTCATTCCTGTGTGGAGTTGTTACCCCCGCTTAGGCGGGTATTATTGAGCTTTGTGTTAGTTATTAGAGTAAAATTCAATAATGCAAAAGGGCTTAGAAAGATTCATAGATATTGAACATAAACCCCATTTTCCTGCATATGGATATCACAAGTTTTCAATTATAGCAGACCATAAGGTGCGTATTTGGTTGATTTTGGCCGCCTCCCACGCTTCACAGATTATCTATATTGCGCATAGCCACTTCGATCTTATAGGACGGTACTATTGCATTGCCGACGTTTTTCTTCTTAAAAGCTGCATCTTTTGTAAGTGTTTTTTACTGCAATTTATGGAATAAAATAGGTATTTCCAATAGTCCTAATAACTAAATGTCCAATTGATAATTTGTTTGCCAAAAAGGTTTTAATGTTATATAATAAAATAGATTAAAACGGAATTGATTGTAAGGAAAACTCTTATGGGAAAAATCAAAATGGCACAAAAGCTACCTCCCATAGAACAATTAAGGGGCAGAGCCCTTGGAAGGATACTTATAAAAATGGGCGTTCTAAGCAGAGAGCAGGTTCATGAATGCCTAAAGGTCCAGAGCCAGCGGCACGGAAAGGTACAGATAGGACAGATTTTTCTGGAACAGGGGCTGGTCGATGAAGGCCAGCTGCAGATGGCGCTGGCGGCCCAGCGTGGAATGGAATATGTGAGTCTGGAGGGTATTGATATCCCTCCTGATATAGTAGAGAAAGTTCCGGCGCAAATGGCAAAGACGTACCACATCGTCCCAATCGAATACAATAAGGAGCAAAATGAATTGAGTGTGGCCCTTGACAGCCCCGACAATTTCAGAGCTACCGACGACCTAAGCACGCTGATGGGTTTCAAGGTTTCTGCGAAGATAACTGATCCTGATGCTTTGGAAAAGGCTTTGGCCAAATATTACGAGACGCAACAAGATGAAAACATCAACGAGTTGATAGATGAAATACAAGGAGACAGTTTCCTTGCGGAATTTGAGGGCAGGAACCAAAGTATCGACCTTGATGAATTGAAGGAGCTGTCTGAGTCGAATCCTGTCAAAAAACTGCTGAACTTGGTTTTGCTGCAAGCAATCCGCGATAAGGCATCGGACATCCATTTTGAGCCGTTTGAAAATGAATATAAGATGCGTTATCGTATCGACGGCGTGCTTTATGAAATGGTTCCTCCACCAAAATATATTGCTGCGGCGCTTAGTTCACGTATTAAGGTTATGGCAGACCTCGATATTGCTGAGAGACGTCTGCCACAGGATGGACGAATATCACTGACCGTACAGGGCAATCCTGTTGATTTGCGTGTCAGTGTTCTGCCTACAATGTTTGGAGAAAGTGTAGTCCTGCGTGTTCTGGATAGATCTCAGGTCACTTTTGATTTGGGAAAACTTGGATTGAGGCCAGATGACCAAAAATTAATCCGTCGTCTTATTCGCAAACCTAACGGTATTATAATTGTCACTGGTCCCACCGGGTGTGGCAAAACTACTACTCTTTACTCAGCCTTAAGTGAACTTAACAGCGTTGAAACGAAGATAATCACCACTGAAGACCCGATAGAGTATGACATTGATGGTATTATTCAGGTTCAGATGAAACCGGATATTGGACTGGTATTCGCAAGGTGCCTGAGACATATACTCCGTCAGGACCCCGATGTTATACTGGTGGGTGAGATTCGTGACCTTGAAACGGCGGAAATTGCAGCACAGGCTTCTCTGACGGGCCATGTGGTGTTCACAACATTGCACACAACCGATGCCCCAAGTTCGATAGCACGACTCTTAGATTTGGGTATTGAGCCGTTTCTTGTTACTGCTACCCTCGAAGCTATTGTTTCCGAGCGATTAGTCAGAAAAATATGTGAAAATTGCAAAACACCATTCGAACCAACTGAAGCTCAATTAATGGAATTACAGCTTACACCGGATGATATTAAGGGTAAAGAGTTTTATTACGGCCGGGGTTGTGACAAGTGTAATGGTACCGGCTATAGGGGACGAACAGGCATTTTTGAGATTATGACTTTCAATGATGAATTACGTGATTTGATTATGCATCAGGCATCGACGGCTGTCCTGCGAGCGGCCGGCCAAAAAGCCGGTATGAGGTTGCTGCGTGACAACGGACTAGCTGCAATCTATGACGGCATAACCACTATAGACGAGGTGGTAAAAGAAACAGTTATGGAGGAAGTGTAAGAGGGATCGATTCTCTATGCATTGGATTTCAACAGTTAATCGTTGATATAACAGGAGGTATTCAAAATGCCGGTGTTTCAATATACAGCGCTGGATGCACAAGGTGTAGAGGTAAAAGACGAAATCGACGCACTAAGTGAGAAGGAAGCGATAAGTAAAATACGTAATATGGGGTATTTTCCCACGAAGGTTCGTTCTCGCGGTGCGGGGAAAAAAGGAGCAGCAAGAGCTGCTGCAAGGCCCAAAAAAAGGCGAGGTGCTGGCGGCAGAGTAAAAGTTAAAATCATAACCCAGTTCGCAAGACAGCTTTCGACGCTCCAGGATGCCGGTCTGCCAATTTTGCGATCGCTTAGGATTCTTGAAGAGCAGCAAAAGTCAGGAACATTCAAGAAGGTGATTGGTTATGTAGGCGATGACATCGAGGGCGGTTCCACGCTCTCGGAAGCGATGGGCAAACACCGAAGAGCCTTTGATCGGCTGCTGGTCAGTATGGTAGCGGCTGGCGAGACCGGCGGAGTGCTGGACCTGATACTGTCGCGTGTGGCCGACTTTATGGAAAAAGCCCAGAAACTTAAAGCCCGGGTTAAGAGTGCGATGATTTATCCGATTGTGGTTTTGACCGCAGCATTTCTTATTCTTCTGGGATTAATGACTTTCGTGGTGCCTAAGTTTAGGGAAGCACTTACTGAAATGACAGAGGGTGAAAGCCTGCCGAGGGTAACGGAAATAGTGCTTGGAATAAGCGCCTGGATCGCATATGGCCCTGATTGGGCCCCGAGTATATGGGGAGTGCGAATTGGTGGATGGGTGGTTTTATTGGCAACGCCGGTTACAATAATTTTTCTGCTCAGGTTCATAAGGGGATTTCGTGTCGGTAGATTGGTTCTGGATACCATCAAATTGAAACTGCCGGTGATTGGCCAGCTTACCAGTAAAGTTTCGGTTACAAGGTGGACGAGAACACTTGGAACATTGATCAGCGCAGGAGTGCCGATTCTGGATGCGCTTAATGTCACGCGCGAGACGGCAGGAAATGAAGTCTTTGCCAATATGCTCAGCAAGGTTCACAATTCCATCAGGCAGGGTGATACCTTTGCCGGCCCCTTGCGGCAGTCAAAAACCGTTGACTTAATTGTCTGTAATATGGTTGCGGTGGGTGAGGAAACAGGTGACCTGGACAAGATGCTCCTGAAAGTAGCCGACAACTACGATGAGCAGGTTGATGTGCTGGTTGCCTCGCTGATGTCGATGCTTGAGCCGATTATGATTATTGTACTTGGCTCTATCGTCATGACTATCGTCGTGTCAATATTTGCTCCGATGCTGCAAATTATTTCGACCTTAAGCACCCAGGCATAATAAAAACTAAACTAATAAACCAAACGTATGATTTACGAATGAATAAGGAGAAAAAAAATGAGGTCAATCGTCAAACAATCCAACAGAAAAGCGGCATTTACCATTATAGAGCTGCTGACCGTTATGAGCATTATTGTAATTCTCATAGGTCTTCTTGTGCCCTCTATGAATATGGCCAAGCGGTTCGCCAAAAAGCTCACGCAAAAGGACCAGTTGCGCAACATAGGCATAGGAATAGAATTTTTCAATAACGAGTGGGATGGTTATCCTCCCTCTGGTGCGCTGGACGGGAATAACCAGCACTACTGTGGGGCGATGAAGCTTTGCGAAGCTATGCTGGGCCAGGATTTGGTCGGCTTTCACCTGGACTCAGTTTTCAACAGGGATGGAACAGATACCGCTGGCAGGCAGCTATATAATGCCACTACTTTGGGAGCGAGAAAAGAGTTGTATCTGCAGCTTGAGCTTGCCAATGTTTACCGGCTGCAAGATATATACGGCCCCAGTACGGACCCTTTTCTTCCGACGACTTTTGTCTTATGTGACATATATACACGTGAAGTCAGGACCGGAAATAAGGTTGGTATGCCCATACTTTACTACAAGGCAGATACGTCAAATAAGCTACATGACCCGAACACCGAACCAACAGCAGTGGATAATAAAGGCAATATTTACAATTACTTGGACAATCAGGTTTTACTTGGCCTCGGTAAGCCGTCAGATGAAATGGGCCAGGTTTCAACGCATAGCCTTTCAAATCTTACAAGATTTTACAGAAATACAAGGAATTACAAGATTACTACGACAAGCAGACCGTTCAGAGCAGATTCTTTCATCCTGATTTCTGCGGGATTTGATGGTGAGTATGGTACGGCTGACGATATATGCAACTTTGATTGGAAATACAGAGAATGACGGTCCTGAAAAGCTAACCGGCCGGAAAGATAAAAGTGTAAGTTCAAAAGCTGACGTACTATATATTTTATTGACGGCGAAGGGTTGCAGGATAATAGCTCGTTGTTAACCATCGGTTAAGGAATAGAAGGAGTGGTGATGGAAAAAGTAGCAGTTATTGGAGTAACAATGGTTATAGTGTTAGCCGGCAATTGGGCGCAAGCCGAAGTTTGCGGAATAGCAAACGAAAGTTTCGAGGATGATGGCTCGATAAGTGATATCACGGCAAAAGAGCCAAATGGATGGCATGTTAGTATGCCGGACAACAAATTCCGTGGATATGTATATACGGATTGGCCAACCGATGGCACCTACAATTTGACTCTTTATTCGCAGTGGTTTGAAACATTTGCCGCCGGAGATATGGCAGCAGTCTCTCAGCAGGTGAACCTGGCGGGTGTTAATCAAATTATTTTTGACCTGAAGTTGGGAACATATAGCTACAGTGATTGGGACCCGAATAAGTGCACCGCGGTTTTAATGATCGATGACGATGTGGTTTGGGAGTCAAACTCTATAGGGTCAGATGTAAGGGGAGAGTACTTTGAACAAACCTATACTGTTGAGGACAAATATAGAGACGAAGGGCTTCACAAATTGGCGTTAGGCATAAGAGTCAATGTCACGGAGATGTTATGGGAGCGTTACATTACACAGTGGGATTTCATCCATTGCACCCTTTACTGTGGAGGTGGCGGCTTTTTAGCAGGAGATTTTAACCGCGATTGCTATGTCGATATCGACGACTTGAAGTTGATGGCCGATGTTTGGTTGGATACTGTAGATACGTATGATAAATATAATTTGTTTCGGGGCGATGATTTAGCCGGCTATGGCATTATCAATTTTCGTGACTTTGCGATTTATGCTGGCGGTTGGGATGGCAATATGGTCAATCTGGCAATGTTCGTAGAGAAGTGGTTGGACAGGGTCGAGACGGATGACCAATATAATTTATTCAAGGACGACGACGTAGGTTCCAAAGGCATTGTGAACTTCTTCGACTTTGCAGCACTTGCCGATACTTGGATGAGTAGTAGCTATAACCAAGACCAGTAAGTTGTCATTGTCGAAGGTCACAAATCTATAAAAGAGAATAGCTGTGAAACGTAAAAAAACAGGATTTACAATTGTGGAGGTGTTGACGGTTGTGGCGATCATGGCATTTTTGGCTGGGCTTCTTATCCCTGCTCTAAGTGCGGTGCGCACTTCCGCAAAAGAAGCAAAACAAAAGGCCCAGTTTGCCACTATCGAGTTAGCCTTGACGGCCTTTAAAAACGACTATGGCGACTATCCACCGTCTAACTGGCAATTACCACCAGCACCGGGCAGCGATTACTGTGGTGCACAGAAGCTCACTGAAGCTCTTTTAGGCTGGGACTTATTGGGGTTCCATACGAAATCAGATTTCAGAGCAAATGGGCGTAATAATAATGGGGATTTTATATACGATTCCGGCAATCCTGTTTTTTTTGATCAGAGAAGAGGTCCTTATCTGGAGAGTGCGACCACCAATGCTTTTAGATTAGGTAACATCTCCGTTCTTAAACCAGGCTTATTTTACAATACTGAGACTTTGGCCCCCGATACTTTTGTACTTTGCGATGTATTTAGCGCAAAGAAAATAATGCTGGCTAACGGAAAGTTAGTCACGGCGGGGGCGCCAATTCTTTATTACAGGGCAAACACTTCCGGCAAAACAATACGTGAAATTTATAATGCCTATGACAATGATGCCATTGTTGTGGTAAAGCAGCAGGCCGATCGCAAGGAGCATCCACTAAGCAGGTCAGCAAATCAGTTCCAGTTTTTCTATGATTATATCAGAGATCCGAAAATAGAGGCGAGAGCTTGGCCTTACAGGCCTGATTCTTACATATTGATTTCAGCGGGGGCGGATGGTCTTTATGGTACAGCCGATGACATTCGCAATTTTGGGTACTAAGCCCCCCATCCACACTCGTTTTTGCAGTTTAAAGCTATGAAAAATCGCAAATACAAACTCGGCCTGACCCTTGTCGAGATGCTGATTGTGGTAGTTGTGATTGCGATCTTGGCTACTATGGTGGTTGGTATCGCCGGTCGTATCGATAATCAGTCTAAAGAAAGGGGCGTCAAAAGTATTTTTGCGCTGCTGGAAAGCGCATTGCAGGAATATCACGAATACAAAAGTGTTTTCCCCGAACAGGGCGAAAAGAATTTTACAAACGCGGTCATGCATTCGGAATATATTTGGAGAGAGCTTTACTCGATACCAGACTCTCGGAAGATATTGGAGAAAATCAGCGATTCTTTCATAAAGAACAAATTCGGAGCTGCTGATACGCCGCCTGAGATATATGACCCGTGGGCAACGGTGTTGGATTACAGGTATGTTCCAGGTGACAATTTTCCGGAGTTGATATCGGCCGGGCCGGACAGAATTTTCGGCACCGCTGATGATATAACCAATAGATAAAATGAAAGCAAAATACGGACAATCTGGTCTTACGTTGACCGAGATGGCAGTTGTAATTGCAACCATAGCGCTGCTTGCTGTTTTTGGACTACCGGCTGTTCGTATGCTTCTCAAATCTTTCGAATCCGGCAGTGGTGCAAAGAGTATGATAAGCGCGGCTTTATCCAGCGCCCGTGCCATCGCTGCGAGAGAACAGCGCTACGCCGGCATACGGTTCCAGCAGGATTTGGCAGGCAACCAATATATGGTCTTCATAGTGCACGATTTTAATAAAACAGGTTTGAACCCCGGCTTTAGGGTGGTCGAAGGCCTTAAGCCAATAAAACTGCCTGAAAATTTAAGAGTAATGGATTTAGCGGTTAGAATCAACCACGGTACGCATTGGACCGATGCAGAAGACCCACGCGACGAGCCACTTAAAGTAAACTACCTTGATGATACGAGTCCACTAAATTTGGGGCCGGACCAAAGGAATAAATATATTACAGATACATCCAGTTTTTCGATTGTTTTCTCGCCAAGTGGAAAACTGGTAATGCGTGATGTGCGTGTGAGAAACAGAGATGGAATTTACCAGCCGGATAACGGTGTCTCTGGTAAAGTTTCACTGGATGATATTTTTAATTCTGAACGCAATATCAGAAATTATAATGTGGGTTTGTTCATTCAGGATGATTATGCTGAGTTGGGTTTGGGGGCGGAATCGAGCCGAAGCAGGTTTATTATATATGACAAGACTCAGTTTAATAAATTAGATGCACGCGGAAGATTCAATTATTTAAATAGTTTGGAAGTCATCTATATAAATCCTTATACAGGCACGATAATCACGCCGGATTGATAAGCCTATGAAAAAAAAACGCCAATATATAGGTTTTTCTCTTACCGAGGTTTTATTAGCTGTCGGTACACTCGCTATCGGGATGATTTTTATAGGCGGCACATTCTTTGCAGGTATCCATCTTACGACAATTGCCACTGAGCGAACCATCGCAGCGGTAGTAGCCGATGAGGCATTTGCAAAAATCAGGTTATTTGGTGTTAATCCGTCGAACCAGAATTTAGTGGCCAACCAACTAATACCGTTTGAAGTGTTAAATACCATCGCTCCCGACGAATTTGCATATCCTTCGACAAAAACCTTAGCTGAGAAGCAATACTACTGGTCTGCCCTGTGCAGGCTGGTGCAGTCTGGCCCAGCCAACCGGCTCTTGCAAGTGACAGTTTTTGTCAGCCGAAAAGTAGGGAGTGGAACCACATACCCAGGCGGAGCGAAAAGGCCCATTCCGGTTCAAGTTGACGTTTCGGTTGTTTCCGGGATTGGTAATGAAAATAAGCTCACAATAAATGTGCCGGGTGAGGAAACATTTATCAATGATGGTTGTAAGATAGTTGATAACCGGACAGGTCAGCTTTATCGGGTCGTGCAGCGCGATGTCGATGCCTCTAACATAATCGTACTCGACAGGGTTTGGCAGGGGGGCCTGAATGGTTCAGTGTGGGTGGTTCCGCCGCCAGTCGGCGGTGGCAGATACCCCTGCATAGCAGTATATCAGGAGGTACTCCGGTTTTAAATTAACCGCATAAGACGAAGAAAAATCAAATATTAAAATTATATATCAAAATGCAAAAATTGCTTTTTGAAATTTTATTTATCTCCCCTTTGGTGGATCTTTAATATTTGCTTTTTATTTTTGTTTTTTATCCGTGGATAACGAACAATGAACTCTAAACTGCGAATTAACAAAGCCTTTACTCTGATGGAGCTTATGGTGGCTGTTGGACTTTTGGCTCTCGTGTTGTCCTTTGCTGGTATAATTTTCAGAGTCAGCATTGGTGCCCAGCGCACCGCAATCGCAAACGCTGAAATTATGCAGAAACTGCGAGCCATTACCAACCAGCTCAATGCCGACTTCAAAGGCCTCCGCAAAGATGGAGAGATTTTCGTAGTGTGGGTAGCGAAGCCGGTGCATACTGCTGATTATAAGGATAATGACCTCGACGGATATGAGAGATTTGATCGGATAATGTTTTTCGCTGATGGTGATTTTCAATCTTATAGGGCCAGCCCGATGGTTCGCGGTAACATAGCAAGAATCTGTTATATGATTGCAAAGAAGCCGCCAAAGAATCCCGGCGACCCTCCGATTAAGGCACCTGGGCAAAAACCAGATGAGCGAATCCTCTCAAGAAATCAGCATATAGTAACGGCCGACCCCACGCTTGCTAATTTTCTGGATCCTAACGGCTTCACTGATAACGAATGGTACGTGTGGAACAACCGGTATGAGTATGACAAGATGTCTTTACGGCAGTGGAAGCAAATACCTTTCGAAAACAAAAAAGATATTTTGTCTGTTGTTACCGATGTTAGAGTTGATGTTCCCAGTGTCAGCGAAAGCGTCTGGGGAGCCAACGTTGATCCCGCTGATCCGGATTCGATTCATATGCTATTGTGTGAGGGTGTCGGAGAGTTCAAGGTTCAGGGTTGGTATGATGCTCAGCAGCGATGGGTGCCGGAGGTTGACCCGGATGGTAACGGGGATTTGGCAGATACGCATTTCTTCATGTCTGATCCTAATAGCGTTCCTGGAGTGTTGTATCCTTATCGGGTATTGTCTCCTTCTTCTTACGGAGTTGTAAAAATAAATAACATCACTTATCCGATGCAACTGGTGGATGAGCTGCATTTCGATGCTATTCCCGGCCTCGGACGGGCGCTTAAGTTCACTTTCACGTTATACGATTCCAAAGGTGTTATAAAGGAAGGCAGAACTTTTACGCATATTGTTTATTTAGGCGATTAACTTGCTAAGAATGAAAACAGCAAACAAAAACTTCTCGAAAGATACGTTTTCTGTCGGCTCAGCTCTTATCCTGACAGTGGTCTTGACCAGCTTATTAGCTATCGTTGGCGTGTTGTTTCTTATGGTTGCCCGTGTTGATAAGATAGCAACATCAGCCATATCTGAGACTAAGGAGCTGGACTTCGCGGTCGAAACAGTCATTGCAAGGATATCGCAGGAATTGGTTTTAGATGTCCCCGGTGTAGCAGCCGAATATCACGACTACCCAGGTCTGCAGGATAAATGGCTGGCAAATCTTGAGCCTTATAAATCGGGTAGCAATTATTACTGGGGGCAGATAAGCGATGTTACCGGATATTTATCTGGCTATAGCAGAAACGTACAGGCAACCGTTGTGGGCGAGTATGACGCGATAACCGATTTCAATAACCTGGTTACCAATGCTGATGCCGACGGCGACGGTGTAGGCGATTCAAAGTGGATTAAACTT
>Ga0209636_10003163_pt1 | contig 16777 bp, 14 predicted proteins | sample DeeMarSWOR152_54_FD_187464 | JGI IMG/M metagenome (GOLD analysis project Ga0209636, IMG submission 187464) | Marine sediment microbial communities from White Oak River estuary, North Carolina - WOR-1-52-54 (SPAdes) (version 2) | ecosystem: Environmental > Aquatic > Marine > Intertidal zone >...
TATTCCGAGGTTTTCATCCTTTTTCTTTTTGTCAGCCAACAGGCTTCACCATTAGCTTTTTTTCTCGTCTTTCATAGAACGGATAATGACTTTCTTAGCGTAGATTTTCGCGTCCTTCAGAATTATCTTAAAGCCGCCAGCCATTATAGGTAAAGTTGCAGCCGACGCCACAGGTATCATTGCACCTTCTCCCTCTATCGCTTCTGCAGGCGCTGCCTCTTCAACTGCCGCTGCTTCTGCCGCCCATCTAGTCACTACTGGATGGTCTTTCTCCTTCAGAAAAGCTTTCAAAGCATCAACGTTTTGCGCGTCCTCTTCAGTAGCTACTTTGTCAACAACTTCTTTGGGAATGAAATCTTTGATTCGTTCCTTGACTTCTTTGGGTAGCCAGACCACGCGGTTCCATCCGCCGTCAGCTTCCAGAAACTTCGGGGAACGCATGTACTCGATGGATATTCCGTGGAAACCGTCCACTTGTCGCCCGCCTGCTGTGGAGTCAGCGAGAGTTGAGAAGGGTAAACCGTTCACCGTAACGCCCCTGAAGCTTCTGTGGACTAAGCCGAACCCGTCCACTTCTGGAATGTAGAAAGCAACAGCCTCGAAGCAACCGCATGAAGTGTGCGGATGACCGAACGCCGTGTAGAGCCAAACTCTGTTGATGTCGCCCAGCGACTTCTTTTTGACAATCTCGTTTACGCCTGAATATTCGCCTTTTTCCGCGTCTATCAATTCGCCTCTTTCGATAGCAAACACTGGTCCCTTCGGATCGACTTGCGCTGAGGCACGTCCGTCAAACCAGCTTATGGCACCGCAGTTGGAGTATCGTTGTGGCGTGATGACGCAAACGTGGCTTGGGGCAAATGACTGGCACAGGATACAGCCGTAGAACTTGTCGACCTCTTCGTCTTTCAGGCCTCTTGCTTTGGCATCCCTCGCCTCGTAGGTCTGCATGGCTTCGGGATACATCTCTTGCACTTTCGCTGGGTCAGTGATGAATGTTATTTGCACTTTTTCGATTATGGGCAGTTCGCTCTTGAAGAGTTTGTAGAGAACTTTGCCGATGTACTCGAAAGAGTTTAGGCCTTTCTGGAAGGATTTCTTGCTCAATCTTATCCAGATGTCGTAGCGCTGGTTAAGGTGCATGAAGCCTTCGATGTAGTTCATGTAGCCGTGTATGCGTCTTTCGATTACGCCCTCAAGCTGCTGATCAATTGTGGAGCCGGCAGTTTCGACAAGGATTCCTAGGGGGTAGGCACCGCCTTCTTTCATGTCCTTGATGTCGGGACCAATTATGGTTGTTTTTCCGTCTTCAATTTCATCTAAGCCTTTCACTTTTGCTAGCTCAAATTTTTCTGTAATGGATGGACCGCCGAGTTCTACTTGCATGTCGTTTCTGCGGATGCGTTCGCCTTCGTAGATAACGCCAACGTCGACAGGTATATCTTTAAACATTGACATTTTTTATTGTCCTCCTTCAAATTTTGAAGTCATGACTTTGAGGTTTTCCGCCCAATCTTTCGCACCAGCGTTGGGGAAAGACCAACTCGCGTGCGGATGATATACATTATCCAAGGTTATGGTTTTAAGGTTAGGGGCGAAATGCTTGAGTCCTGATAGGATTAGTGCTTCCATGTAATATGGCAAGCCAACGAACAAGGTCAAGTCAGGGTGCCCTTTGCCGTCGAGTCCCTGCCACTCTGGATCAACAAGGCGGTTTCCGATATCCATTGCAGACATGAAGCCTGCTGGTTTGTAGCCTCTTTTGAGGAACTCGCCGACCATGTGGGCTGTTGCTACTACGGGAACTTTTGATGCTCTGGCAAAGTCTATGAGGTATTCGATTAGTAATTTGCCTTCCATGCAGCGCTCAGTGGCGTTGCTGCCCACAACAAGAATAGGGTGAGTAGCTCTCTTTATCATCGCCACCGCTACTTCGGGTTTTGTTATAGGGTTTGCTTTCTTTGTGGCTGCTATTTCAGCACATTGCCAAGGTTCACACGACATTTTTCATCACTCCTTCTTTTTCCTTATCATTCTCGGAAGCAAGGTCGGGTCCGGAATCACTGTTTCTTTCCAGTCTTTCGCTTCCAGTATCTTTGTGATTTCGTCTTTCATGGTCATGGGTACGTCAGCCATCGTGCGCACGAACCTGTGGATGTCTGGTGGCATGGTTCCGTAATGGCGCTTGTGCAAGTCAATATAATGTGACAGCTTGATTGAACGACCCTTCCATGTGTCGTTGGGTCTTATGCATAGTTTGGCGATTGTAACCATGGCTTCTTGCGGGGTTTCAACTGTCTGGAACAGGTGCTCAGGTGCTGGTCCAACGTTCACTTTTTTGCCTGTGCGGGCGTCGTAGACTTCCCAGTTTTCCGGCTTATCCTCTCTTCCAAGGAGCATGCGTCGGTATTTGCTGCCGTGTGGACCAACGAGCACGGGAACGCCTAAACTCCAGAATCCAGCTGCAATTGATGCTGCTTTCTGTGAGTATGCACCCCAAGCTAAGCCGACCGCGCCTACACGGTTGTGTATGTAATCAGCTATTTCCTCGTAGTTGCCTCGGAGGTTGCGTTTAGCGAATATGTTAGCGACTTTTATGGCTGCACCTGCGATGTGAGGGTTTGAAACGCAAGAGCCGACGTTAAGTACACCTCCAGCCTCGAACGCGCCTGGAAATTCTTCGTATAGTGTCTTTCCCTCTTCGTTCTTGTAGGAACCTGCGGACATTGCTGAGCAACCAGAAGTCATTACAATGAAGCGGCGGAGAGCAAACTCTCGGCATATGTCGTAAACGTCTTTGCCGCCGTGCGGATAGTTAGCGCAACCTACAACTGCGAGGATACCAGGGATCTCGCCGAGCACAATTGGACCGCCAACGCTTCTGATTTCTACGTCTTGAACGGCGCCTCTGCCTGCACGGCAAAAGTTCTTTTCCTCGACCATGCGCTTCTCGCCAGCTTTGAGTATAAAGCTGTGGATTTCGAGTTTGACTGGGCAGGCTTCTTCGCAGCGTCCGCATCCGATGCATTCCTCGTACAGGTCAGTTAGCGGGCCAAGATTACCTTCAGCGGCTGCCTTCAGCGCGGCTGGGATGTTGAGGTCTTGTGGACAACTTCTCTGGCATAAGTTGCATTGTCTGCAGGTTTTCGCAAGCGCAACTATTTCTTCGATTTCGGGCAGCACCTTCATTTTCTTGCGTATAGGCGCTATTTGCTTCGCGACTTTGACTGCGACTTCACCGACTTTTTCAGGGTCAAGAATCAAAACGCCTGGGACTTTGCCGCTTACCAAATCTGCCACTATCTCGTCTGCCGGGTCGTTTGTGCGGTTCTTGAAGCCTATGCAATTCTTCTCTGACGCGGCTATGACTGGTGCGTGGACGCGTTCAGCCTCTAGGGAACAATCCGTTCTGACACATTGCTCGTCCAAAACCACTACGTCGGCAAACCCGCCTCGTATAACGCGCAGTTCCCAACTGATTGGACCGACGATTTTTGCTCGGTCAAAGTACCTTGAGTTGTCAATGGCAGTGCAGCATAGACCTACAACTTCCATCTTGTCGTCAAGTTTGTTATCTTTCATATAATCGATTATTCCAACTGAAGGCACAACATTGTGACCAATGCATAAAATGACTGGTTTTGAGGTGTCGATTGTTCCGATGCCCATTTGAATGAGTGGTGCTTCAGGGTCAGCCTTTGGAAAGTTAAATGCGGAAATTTGAGCCATGTCCGCGACTTCCATGCCTACTTGGTCAACCCTACCAGCGTGGAAAGCCTTTGATTCAAAATCTATGTTATTCGCTTCTTGACCCGTGTGTGCAGCAGAGAGCAAATGGGTAACCTGTGTCTCACAGTATGTCAGAACTTCATCCAAGTCCCCGAGCGTTTCAGGTTTTATTCCAGTGACAAGCCTAGTGACTGGAGCTTCAACTTTAACGTTGAAGCCGCCTACATCGATAGGATGCCTTCGACCATATTTTTCAATCAAGTGGTCAACAACATGTCGCGCATGCCCTGTGTGGGTTGCGGCACCTATGCTGCAAGCTATAAGCACTATACGAGATGATTGATCGGCGATGTTGAGTCCACACGCTCCACGTTTACCCGCTGTCAAATCGCACTTGCCATAAGTGCAGAGACAGCACAAGTCACAATCTGGCATGTAAAAGGGCTTGTACTTGTTAAGGAGCAGCATGTCCCAGTCTCTTAGAGTAGTCAAGCTTGGCATCGGTGTGGGTCCCATGGGCTCCTCCCAAGAGTCATCAACCACTTTTCCTATGGATAATTCAAGATTTTTAATAAGACCAGTGCTGGTCTTCATTTCGCCTATTTTTACGTGCACATTTTTACTGGTCAATTTCAAACCTCTGTAAAGGTTTTACTAGAACCAACATTACAATCTTTTTAAACTTTTCCAGAATTTTTGGGCAAAAGTCACGATACACTTATAGAAATGCAAGCTTCTTGAAAAAATAATGTAAATGACAGAAAATCGGTCACGGATAGCCTGCGGTTTTCATTATTTTCTTCACCGAAACGTAAGCCGCGTTGTCTGAAGGCAATTCCAGCAGTGATTTTCCTTCAAGAACATATTCATCCAAAATTTCGTCTGCCGCTATTTTTCCCAAATATTTGAAGTTCAGAGTGGTTTCTGCGTGAACGCCGAGTTCCTCGGGGAACCTGTAACCACCAATAAGGTAGAAATTATCAAATTCCATCTTGACTTCTTTAGCTATACGGTGTGCCCGTTTGACGTGATCAAAGGATTTTTTTGAGTGATCAATTATGTCGAAAATGTCATTTACTTTTGACGTGATCCTTCTGTTCAGATGTTCAAGCCCCGCTGGAGAATCAATGAGCACATAATTGTAGTTCTTGGTTAACGATCCCAGTGCGCCCTTTAGAGCGGAGTTTGGCATACAATAGCAACCTTCAACCCACTTGGTGCCGACGGCGAGAAAATCAAAATTTCTGCTTTCAAAAAGACCACTTGCCCAAATCTTGCTTTCTATTCTTTCTGTGGGCGGAACGCCAACAGTGGTTCCGCCTCGTTCTATAAAAGTGCTTACAAGCAACTCAGAAATTGTGCTCTTTCCAGCTTCTTTGAGGTCTATTCCAACCATTTCGGCGAGGTTCTGGTCGGGGTCAGCGTCCACCAGCAACAGTGGAGCTTGGTCAGCTTCGATGAAACATTTTGTCATCAAAGCCACGAAACTCGATTTGCCAGTTCCGCCGCGACCGATGGTTACAAGAGTTTTCATTAACATAAGCTCCAATAAGCTCAGACGTCCTTCTTAAGGAGAGCGTCGCATATATTGTCTATGGTTTGTATCGCTTCAATCTCCTTGTGATTTAGCGGTGTATCTCCAAGCATGTCTGCTTCAATCACTTTTTCGTCAAATGGGATGAAAGTGAGTGTGGATAAACCGTTTTTCTCGGCAAAACTTTTGATGGCTTCTTTCTGAGTTTCGTTCATAATCCTGTTTCCGATAAGATAGAGCTGTTTCATTCCTGCTTTTGCAGCCAAATCATGTATGTGTTTCGCTATCTCGAGAGATTTCAAGTTTGAATCAGCCACAGTCAACAGGGCATCGACTTGCCTCGCCGTTCCTCGCCCTATGTGTTCAACACCTGCTTCCAAATCTAAAACAACGGCTTCGTTGCGTTCCACAATCAAATGGCGAAGCAAAGCGCGAATAACAGCGTTTGGAGCGCACATACAACCTGAGTCCATCGCTTTAACAGTGCCCATTACTATCAAATTCACTCCAAAAGGAGTGTTCACCGAATATTCGCGGACTATGTCATCCACGGTGAAGGATAAACGGTAAACGCCGGAGTAGCCCGTGCCAGTTTTGGATTCCACAAGTTCCTTGTTCTCGGAGATGGGCACTATTTTGCGGGCTTCTTCTGTGGATAAGCCTAAAGTTAAAGCGAGATTCGGCGAAGAATCTGCGTCTATGGCTATTGTTTTTAATCCTCTCTCGGCGAAGCCGCGTGCAAGACCCGCTGCGATTAGGGTTTTGCCCACGCCGCCTTTACCAGAAACCGCAATTTTCATAATTTCACAACATGAAACACGTTCTTTTCTTGGTTTATTTACGTTTCCTTGAAACCAAAAGATTTTGTCATGTTTATTGTGCATCCAGCAAGCAAGTAGTCCACCAACTTTTGACGTGGCAGCGTTAAAAAAAGAAGGGAATTCAGGTCTATTATTTACGGTAATCCTTTATCGGCGCCAGTGGTATGGTGAAGGTTTCGGTAACGCCCTCTATTAAGCGGATTTTGTCGCTGACGAAATGCAAAGCATTCTCGTTGGTGTCTGCTTGAAACAAAACAGCGAAATCCCACTGACCAAAGACTTGGTATGCTTCCTCGAGTTTCACGCCTTCGATTGGTTCTTCGCCGAATTCCATCAGTGGTCCATACAGTTTCGCTGCCATATTTGGACTTAGTTTAATCATCAACAGATATTTCTGAATAGGTTTTTCCATGACAAGTACCCCAGAACAATTCTGTTGAGATGCTTCCTAAAAAATGTGACGCTGAAGCGATACTGTTAAGTTACTTGTGATAAGGGGGTCTGTCTCCTCTTCTTAAGGGTGCGAAGTGCCATCTAATGAGGATAAATCCTATAAAGAAGAAAGGAATGGAAAATCCAAGAATGAACGGCAGAAGAGTTGTTCCAATTAACTTTACATAAAGAGCCGCAACTCCAACCACAAGAATAATCAAACCAATCATGAATGAAATAATGGCTCGCAGAAGAAACCTAATTCGCCCAATCGAACTTTAACATATTCACTGGTTTCACATAAACCACAGGTAAACATCTTTAGTTATGAGCAGCACACGTGCAAAAGGCTTTTTAATCCAACCCTCCCTTTCCTTAGCCCAGAGAGGAAACTTGATGAAGATACTTAACGAGTTTGTTCCAACACGCAAATTTCTGAAGCTAGCAGAAGAAATCGCACCCTTAGTCGACGGATGGAACGTCACTGACAGCGCTGCTGGTTTTCCAGCACCAAGCGGCACAGTCGTAAGCTGCATACTCAAGTCTAAATACCCAGACAAATATGTCGTGCCCATATTCATACTACACTACAAAGGACCAGTCGAAGTAGGAGGCTTAGCTTTAGCGGCGGACATCATCGGTCTCGACGGATTAGCAGTCACCATGGGCGATGTCCCTCACTATGGAGAACCCATAAAAATGCTCAAATCATCCGAGGAAGCCCGAGACTTCTTACGTACAAACGTGAAACTCAAGAACCTGAAGTTAGGCTGCTTACTAACAGCGCGTCGGTCTGTAGAGGACACACTTGCTCGGGTGAGAGGCACTTGGGACTTCATCTACTTCATGCGGCTCGAAGACAAATCCTTCCCCACACTGGAGCAGGTAGCCAAAGAATGCAAACGCCTAAACAAACCCATCTACGCCTACTTCCTAGTGGGCACACCGAAAAATGTGGAAACCGTGAAAATGATTGGTTGGCCAGTCACCGCAACCATGGACAACGTTGAAAAAACCGCTGCAAAACTAGACGGTCTCGTTGACGGCATAATTGCGACATGTGCTGGCGATGCTGAAGGCGACAAAGAGATGCTGAGGAAACTACAAAAATTCAGGAAGTAACAAACCTCACTTACCTTTCGCCTTTTTTTGTTTCCCCCTCTTTTTCGCCAAGCCTTTACAACGGCAACAGTGCTCGTCAAGACAGAGCTAAAGATAATTTAACCGTGTCCTCATCCAGCGGCTCCAAACCAAAATCCATCTTCGCGCACATGCGTAGCATCTTGTAGTTGTTAGCCATAACATAACCGAAAATCCGCTCCAACCGCATATCCCTCGCAACCGTAACAATGTAATCCATTAACCTTGACCCAAGCCCAAGACCTTGCCATTCGTCGCCCACAACAACAGCAAACTCGCCACTCTTCCCATCAGGCTCAACAATCACCCTGCCAGCACCGATAATTTTCCTGCCTCCCTGCTGAAGCTCCACCACAATTGCGACTTCTCGGTCATAATCCAAATTGCAATACCGCGTCAACATGCCATGAGACAACTCCTTCAATATCTGGAAAAACCTGAACCGCATCGTTTCCTCAGAAAGAGACATCAAAAACTCGTTATAACGCGCTTCATCTTCAGGTTTTATCGGGCGAAGCAAAACTTGAGTGCCATTTTTCAATTTCCTAGTGACAACGTACTTCTGCGGGTAAGAAGCAATGAGCCGGTTATCCTGGTGCTCGGCGGCTTCTCGCATGATTCTGTCCCACTCTATGACCATGCGCGCGTCAACCGCAACAGCCCTGTTTTTGTCGACAACCAAAGGGTTTATGTCGATCTCTCTTATCTCAGGAAAATCTGTAACAAGCCGCGAAAACTTCACTAGAATTTCCTCAAGAAGCTTAACATTTAAAGGCTGCCCAACGGATGACGCATACTTGTAAATAGCCGTGTCTTCTATTAACCGTCTCGCGAGCACCTGATTCAGCGGCGGAAAACCGATGTGCACATCCTTAAAAAATTCAGTATCAGTTCCACCTCTGCCGAAAAGGATTACTGAACCAAACTGCGGGTCCTTTTTAGCGCCTATTAACAACTCGTATTCTTTTTCGCGTATCATAGGCTGAATTGCAACGCCTTGGAACTCAGCTGTGCTGCTGTGATTCTTGACCCTTTTAGCTAACTCTCTGAAAGAGGCTACTGTTTCTGATGGAGAACAAATGTTCAGGATAACCCCGCCGATTCTGGATTTATGCGTAACCTGAGAAGACAGAGCTTTCATAACCACGGGATAGCCTAGCTCAGAAGATAGACTGTTAGCTTCTTCTGGCGTCCGAGCAATAAGTGTCTTTACAGTTGGAATCTTGTACTCTTCTAAGAAACGCATAGACTCAGGCAAACTGAGGCTTTTTCGTCCTTCGCAGAAAGCTCGCCTGAGAATCCTCCTGAATAAAGTTGGGTTGGTTTGCTCTACTGGCAGTTCTTCAGGAGTCTGATATAGAAGCTCCAAGTTCTGAGTGTAATTGTACATATACATGAATGTTGAAACAGCCTCTTCAGGAGTGATAAACGATGGAATACCATTTTTCTGCATAACTTTTCGTGCTTCTCGGCAATGGCTGTCATCACTCATCAGAGATGTGACAACGGGTTTCTTGGTTTGCCTTGCTAAATCCACGATTATCTCCGCGAGGGCAAGAGGATCTGTTGCTCCTTGAGGCGTATATATAATCAGAAAGCCGTTGCTGTCGGGGTCTTTCAAGCAGATTTCCATCACGTTTCTAAACCTGTCCGGTGTAGCTTCCTCCAAAATGTCGATGGGATTAGCTATGCTACAGTAAGGCGGCAAAACGTCTTTCAAGGCTCGAGTAACTTCGTTACTTAACTGCGATAATTTTCCCCCTCTGGCGATGAGTTGATCAGTTGCCATAATCGCCGGACCACCAGCATTAGTTATTATTGTCAAGTTAGACCCACTGGGATTCGGCTGCATCGCCAAAGCCGTTGCACAGTTAAAAAGATCGTTAATAGCCTCGACACGGACAATACCAGCCCGTCTAAATGCGGCGTCATAAACCGCGTCTTCGCCGCCTAAAGAGCCGCTGTGGGAAAGTGTGGCTCCACTACTTTCTTTGAATCGTCCAGCCTTGACCAGCACTATAGGTTTGGTTCTGACAAAGCCTCGTGCCGCACTCATGAATTTTCTAGCGTTTTTTATGGATTCAACATAGAGCACGATGCTTCGGGTCTGAGGGTCTGTGCCGAAGTAGTCGATAAAGTCGCCGAGATCCACATCAAGCATCGACCCGGTGGAGACCACAGCGCTGAATCCAACTTGAGCTTCCTCAGCCCAGTCTAAAGCTGAAGCGCATAGGGCAGCGCTTTGGGATATGAACGCTATTTTTCCCGGATTTGCCTGCTTGTCCGCGAAAGTGGCATAGAGGTTTTTTTTCGGTCTAATAACGCCGAAACTGTTAGGTCCGATGATGCGCATGCCGTACTTTTTTTGATGCTCCAGAATCTGCCGCTCGAGACTTGCGCCGTCTTCTCCTACTTCTTTAAAGCCCACTGAAATTATGACTATTCCTGCAACTCCAGCCTTTCCACATTCTTCGACGATCTGCGGAACTGTATGTGCCGGCGTCGCAATAACCGCGAGGTCTACTTTCAAAGGGATTTTGTCTATTCTCGGATAGGCGGATATTCCCTGCACTGTCTGTCTAAAAGGGTTTACAGGAAAGACCTCGCCCTCGTAGCCTACTCCGATTAGATTTCGGAAGATTTTGGCGCCTATTGAATCCTTTCTTTCGCTTGCACCGATGACCGCGATTCGTTTAGGATTGAAAATGCGATTGAGGTTCTCGATTCCCAAGTCTCAATGTTCCCCTCATTTACGAGAAACGATTTTTCTCAGTAAATAGATAGAGTACACAGATTTTAAAGCCTTCCCGAAACTCCTTCTCCTCTGCGACTTCACAGCAAGCTGTAAGCACTTTTGAAGAACATAGATAACCTTAAGTTTTATTGCATAGTAGCCATTCATGCTTAGGAAAAGCGAGGTATGCGACGGTGAATGCCATTAAAATAATTGCTGTTGAGAATTTACCATTAATAACGAAAGGCGCCAACATAGCTGAACTCATCTATAACGCAGCTAAAAAACAGAACACGCCCATACAAGAAAAAGACGTAATAGTAATCACTCACGTTGCTGTTTCGAAAGCCGAGGGAAACATTGTTAACCTCGACGAAGTCTCGCCTTCGGAACGGGCAAAGGAAATAGCGCAGCAAACCGACAAGGAACCCAAGTTAGTTGAGGTAATTCTTCGGGAGACAAAAGAAATCGTGCGGCTTGGTCCCAACAGTCTTATCACAGAGACTAAAAATGGGATAGTTTGCGCAAACGCGGGAGTGGACAGGTCCAATGTTGAAGGCGAAAGAAACGTGGTTTTGCTGCCTAAAAACCCTGACGCGTCCGCGCAGAGCATTAGGCAAAAAATCATGGGTCTAACGGGTTGCGATGTTGCCGTAATTGTTTCGGATACTCATGGCCGCCCCTTAAGGATGGGTGAGATTAACGTGGCGATTGGCGTGGCGGGAATCAAACCGATAAGGGATAGGCGCGGAGAAAAAGACCTGTTCGGATATGTGCTTAGAATAAAACAAACCGCTGTTGCTGATGAACTAGCATCTGCTGCAGAGCTTGTGATAGGGCAGGCGAACGAAGGGATACCAGTCGCCATCATAAGAGGATACAAGTATCAAATAGCCGAAGGCGCGTCGGCAAAGGAACTTACAAGACCGAAAGAAGTAGATTTGTTCAGATGAGGGGAAACGAAAAATGAGCACTAAGACGATTAAAGATATCAGCAAAAAAATAGTGAAAGCGAGCAGGGAACTGCATAGTCATGGGTTAGTAAAAGGCACCAGCGGAAACATCAGCGCCAGAATACCCAGCACAGAGACGTTTCTGATAAAACCTTCTGGGGTGTGTATGGAATTCTTGGAGCCTGAAGAACTGGTTCTCGTAGACTTGCAAGGAAACAAAATTAGAGGAAAATTAAACGTCTCCATGGAGACTCCAATACACGCGGCTATCTACAGAGCACGGAAGGATGTGCAAGCGGTTGTGCACACGCACGCACCTACAGCAACGGCGTTTGGAATCGCAAAAACAGAAATTCTCCCGCTACAAATAGAACTGTTTATGTTTCTTCCGAATGGGGTTCCCGTTGTTCCTTTTGAAGCTCCTGGTTCGAAAGCGCTTGCAGAGGCAGTTCAAAAAAAGATTGCTGATTATGACGCGGTGATTCTTGAAAACCACGGCATCGTAACCGTTGGCTCAACTATAGAAGCGGCTTGCAGCCTGAACGAAATGGTTGAAGAAGCCGCCAAGATTCAGCTTTTGGCTATGACGCTGGCTGGCAGAGACACCATGAATTTGGCTAAGCTAAAGGAAAAGTTCAAAAAACAGAATACCGTAGAATAGCAGAAAACAGCAAGGAAGATGAGGCAGTGACAGAAGCTAAAACGCCTAAAGAGTTTTTCGAAGAAGTATTGCCCCGCAGATTCAAACCAGATAAAGCCTTGGGCATTGATGTTACAGTTCAGGTAAACATCACTGGTCCTAACGGGGGCGACTGGGTAGTTACAATAAAAAACCAGAAACTGGAAGTCAAAGACGGAACACATCCTTCGCCGACGCTAGAACTCGATATGGCGGAAACAGATTACATGGATTTGGTTAATGGTAAAATGAGCGGAGAAAAAGCCTTTATCACAGGAAAGCTTCGGTTCAAGGGCAACATTGGTTTGGCGCTAAAATTGAAGGAAACAGGTTTCCTTTAGACGACTATGTACTTGAATGACAAGCATTTTGCGACGCTTACAGCGGAGTTGTATCCATTTTTATTCTTTGTTTTTGTTGTTTGATTTCAACATTTGAATGGCCAGAAAGGAAAAGGTGAAAGGTAGAGTGCTTTTTTCTTCTTCAAGATTAACTAAGAACGTGTTCATTTCGGTTATGCTTGCACCCATGGCATGTTTTACATAGCTCCTGAACGCGTCGTAAGAGGAGTAATTTTGATGAAGTGAAACTATTGTTGCGTCGTATCCCAAGCCCATTCCACGCTGGATTAGGACAACCCCGAAAGGGTCTCTGCCTATTGTTTCGGGATGGGTCTTCCGAAATCCTTCGATTTCGTTTTTGGTTAGTTTCGGGTCCAATTTCAAAAAGTTTAGAGCCATTATATTATAGCCGATTTTGCTGAAGTTCGGAATTACCGTGTATTCTTTGATGTATCCTTCTTTTTCCAGTTTGGTCCTGAGCCTTGTTGTGGTGGGTTGTGAAACGCCTATTGCCTTAGCTAATTCTCTGTCGCTTCTTCGAGAATTTTTCACAAGTTCGGAAATCAATTTTCGCTCTAATTCTTTCAATCCTTCTCCCTTTCCCTTCTTGTAATAACTTTTAGTGCCACTAGCTAAAATTATTCCAAAATTATTTGCAAACTTCCTTATTAACTTGTCGCGGAAGACAGCACTTATTTATTCTGACGCCAACAATGACATGACGGAAAAGGGAAAAACAATGTTGAAAGAAGTCGTTAAAGATTACGAGTTCCTCGAAGATATGTCGGTGGACGAGCTTGTCAACCAGATGGAACAAGCGTGGGGCTTCACCGCTGGCAAAATCTCCGTTGGCGTCAAAATTCTAGAACGCATGATCAAGACGCGGAACTGTGTCAAGTTTCTCTCGTTCACTGGAAACCTCGTGGCAACTGGCACGCGCGGCGTGTTCAGGGAGCTGGTGAAGAGGAAGCTCGTTGATGTTGTTATCACAACATGTGGAACACTGGATCATGACATGGCAAGGTGCTGGAAAAACTATTACAAAGGCTCATTCATCATGAATGACGCCAAACTGCACGCAAAAGGCATAAACCGCCTAGGCAACGTGCTGGTTCCAAATGACAGTTACGGAACGATAATAGAGCAGAAGATGCAGGGTTTGCTGGAAAGCTTGTGGGAGGAAAATGTTAGGGAAGTTTCAACCAGCAGGCTGTGCCGAGAAATAGGAAAACGCGCCTGCAACGAAAGCTCAATTCTCTACTGGGCAGCCAAAAACAACATACCCGTCTACGTGCCTGGCATCACAGACGGCGCTGTAGGCTACCAAACGTGGCTTTTCAGCCAAGACCACGACTTCAAACTTAATTTGCTGAAGGATGAAGGAGAAATAAACGACCTAATTTTCTCGGCAAAGAAATCTGGCGCGTTGATTGTTGGCGGGGGAATCTCGAAGCATCATACGATATGGTGGAACCAGTTCAAAGACGGCTTAGACTACGTCGTGTACGTGAGCACGGCTGACGAGTGGGATGGCAGCCTCTCTGGCGCGAGACCGCGAGAAGCAGTTTCATGGGGAAAAATAAGCGAAAAAGCGAAGCGCGTAATGATTGAGGGGGATGCTTCGTTGATATTGCCAGTGATGGTAAGCTCGCTTGTGACTAGGCTTAGTAAAGCTTAGGATACGCCCTTAAAGAGCCACGCCATGTCGGGTGCTTTTCGTTTAGTTTTTACTCTTTCGTTGAGCGCGTGCGTTATCAGCGGCAAAGCGATGGTCGCATCGCAGTAGCACACGGCGCGCGTGCCGCTTTCGCTGTTGATTTTGCCCCAGCTAATAGCCTCTTCCAAGGTGCAGCCTGACAAGCCGCCCCATTGCGGCGCGTCGGTGGTTATTTGTATGGCGTACTTGTGCGGGTAATAGTATTCCTGCAGGCTTTTGCGTAAGCCGCCTTTTCTGCCTTTTACACCTTTGTCTTGGGTCATTGGTGAGACGGATATGGCAATGAGTTGCGTGAGGTCTTTTGGCACTCCGCCGCCGATGTAGACTACGCCTACGTCTTTCGTTTTGGTGCCTATGCTCACGAACTGGTCGAATTCTTTTACGCTGTCGAGGATTACGTTGTGTCCTTGGTTTTTTGCCATAAGGAACGTCTCGCCATATGCGCTGTCAACCATGGCTGGGCTGAAGATTGGGACGCCGTTTTCGTAGGCGACTGCGGCTATGCTTGGGATTTTTTTCTTGCTGAGGTATTTGCCTAGGAGGTGGAAGAATTCTGCGGATGAGTACGGGTAATCGGTTTTCAGGGTCATGACGAAGTCTGTGACTAGTTCTTCCATTTTGCGGTAGTCAGTTTCCTTCCCGAACACGTCATAATAACGATTAATGTCGGCTTTGAGAAGGGCTTCGTCATCTGCCATGTGGCTGCCTTGCCAGTAACCGAAGCCCATGGCGTCCACGATGTCCTCGGACACGTTAGCGCCCGTTGAGACCAGCACATCAATGAAGCGTTTCTCCATAAGCCAGTTTATTATCGTCCATTGACCAGCGGTGCTCATGGAACCTGCCAAGCCCATAACAATAGTCAAATCTTTCTCTTTGAGCATGTTTTCCCAGACGTCAACAGCCTCGCCAAGTTTTCTTCCTTGATAAGCGGTTCGGCTCATTTCAGCCAGAAGCTGTGACACGCTTTTCTCTGTAACTTTAATTGCTTCGACTTTTTTGTTAAAGTACGCTTCGCTCATAAATTTGCACCTCGTTGTAGATTAGGCGACTCGTATATGAAATTTATTATTTTGGATTAGCATATTTGGAGCCTAATAGCCAATCATTGCAGAAAACCTATAGAGGGGGTCTACCCGCGCAGCCTCAGCTCACCGCTATATATAGTTCCTTTAAATAAGGGGGTATAGACTGTTCCAAGCGCTAGAAAACACACATCTACATCTTTTCTGGTGCCACTATCCCGATTAGGTTCAGAGCATTGTGAAGCACTATTCGTATGGCGTCCGTTAAAGCTAGTCTTGCATCGCTGAGTTCCTGCGGTTCCGCTTTAATGACGGGCAACGCATTATAGAAAGTGTTAAACTTGTCCGCCAGCGCATTAGCAAAATCCGCAATTAAGTTGGGTTTAAGATATTCTGTGGCTTCGATGAACGTGTCTGGAAAACTTGCTAAAGACAGAATGAGCTCGCGTTCCAGCGTTTCCTTCAAAAACGCGAACTCTGCTTTTTCTGGTTCCCTCGCGGCTTTGCGCAAGATGCTGCACGCCCTTGCATGAGTGTATTGCACGTAAGGCGCACTGTTAGTTTCGAAGTTCAGCACTCTATCCCACGTGAAGACAACAGGTTTTGAAGCATCAACATCAACAAGAGCGTAGCGCACGGCACCGATGCCCACGAAGTTAGCGATATCGCGTTTTTCCTCTTCCATCAACTGAGGCGAACGCTTCGAAACCTCTTCGTAGGCTCGTTCAACCGCTTCGTCGAGAACCGCATCGAAAGTGATGTAGCGCCCTCGGCGGCTGGACATTTTATAGCTTGGAAGCGTGACGAGGTTGTAAGCAAAATGCGCAAAGTTGTCAGCGTGTTCACTGTAGCCTAGCGCATACAGAGCTAATTTCAGCTGCAACTGCGCTAATGATTGCTCCATGCCAATAACGTTTATTACTCTTTCCGCTCGGTCAAACTTCCACATAGTGTAGGCAATATCGCGCGTCGTGTAAAGCGTTGTGCCATCAGCCCGCATAAGCGTCAAAGGCGGAACTTCATAATCCTCTCTTAAACCCAATTTGGCTTTAAGATTCAAAACGCGCGCCACTTTTTCAGCGTCAAACTCCAAGACTCCGCCTTCAGTGTAAACGAACGGCGATGTTTTCAGTTTTTGGAGAACTTCGGAAACTTGGCTGCTCCACACTAAGTCGCTTTCCCAATCCCACGAGTCATAACGGATTTCCACGCGCTCTTGCGTTTCCCTGAAACCCTTAAGACACAACTCGCTCACATCTCTCACGAGTTTCGTCGCTTCAGGTTCTCCGTCCTCGTAGACGCGATTCAGCCTGTTTATTTCTTCCTCAGGATTCTCGTCTTTGCCTATTTTTGCCAAGAGCTTTTCAAAAAGCGTTGGAAATTTCTCTTCAAGCTCTGCGGCGATAGACATCCACTCGTCAATTTGCTTGGTGATTTTCGCTACTTCGTCAGGAGGCGAAACCGCTTTTGCAAGTTCAAGTTCTCTTCTTAAACGGTTGAGTTCCACCAAACAGCTAGTTATGGTGTATATCTTGCCCACAAAATGGTCTGCCTTCTCATCGGGTCGCGGCTTGCCAAGCTTGGCGTAGCCGTAGGCAACAACCGAGGATTGGCGTCCGACATCATCAATGTAGTAGTGGCGGAAAACCGTGTGCCCTCTGTATTTGAGAAT
>Ga0209636_10003165_pt1 | contig 16776 bp, 21 predicted proteins | sample DeeMarSWOR152_54_FD_187464 | JGI IMG/M metagenome (GOLD analysis project Ga0209636, IMG submission 187464) | Marine sediment microbial communities from White Oak River estuary, North Carolina - WOR-1-52-54 (SPAdes) (version 2) | ecosystem: Environmental > Aquatic > Marine > Intertidal zone >...
TTTCCTGGAGGATGATGTACCTCTCAGGGGTGAACTTTAAGCCGTTAGAAGTAAGGAAATTTCGGAATATCTTCTCTTCTGGTCCCATAGGTTTGTAAATTGAAATTGAGATTCATTCTCAATTATCACCGAAAAAACGTAAAAAGTCAATATGCCTTTATACCCGGAAGGAAAGGGAACTTGAGAAGATCTTACACGGGGAAAGTTGTATAGGGAAATATAGAAGGGGAAGGTAAATGTACCCGTTCATATTTCACGTCTACAGGGCCTTCTTGATCATATCCTCCACTTTCGACTTAGGAACGGCCCCAACGATCTGGTCGAAGATTTGTCCATCTTTAAAGAGGATGACGGTGGGAATTCCCCTGATTCCATATCGGCTGGGTGTTGCCGGGTTTTCATCCACGTTCATTTTGGCTACTTTCACCTTTCCCGCGTATTCCTTTGCTAACTCCTCTATAACAGGGGCGATGATGTGGCATGGACCGCACCACGGAGCCCAGAAATCCACCATCACGGGAATGTCTGATTTCAGAATCTCGGGTTCGAAATTTCCGTCCGTTGCATGAAATAACCCTTCATCAGCCATTGTAACCTCCCTCTTTTATTGCATCTCGTTCTTCCAGCCTGATACGAATAAACGCCCTTAGTCCTCAACGTACATGAACGCTCACGTTATTTTGAGCCGGTAACCCACCGGGAAATCTCAACTTCACGTAAAAGGTCCTGGACCACAGGATGGCGCAGAGTCACCAGAGCTGGTATCGGAGGTATGACAGGAGCAGAATACTGACATCAACCTGCCGACCTTCGGGCTCTTGCAGATAGGACAATGTAACTCCTGGTCGTTTTCCGAAACACTCCGGATCATTTCGAATGTGTGTTTGCATGCATCACATCGGTATTCATAAATCGGCATAGAACCCTCCACTATCTATTTTTCCTCTTTTTGTCGATACACGACATCACATTTACCCGACAGTCAGGTTCTGATGCCGAGCTTTGGAAAAATGTAAATATTAACGAGAAGCCACGCACCAATGATTGAAAGGATAAAAATAAATCCGAGCATTGAAATTGACCCTCCGTTTGTCCTCTTTTTCATACTCAATATAATATAGGAGTTGAATCGCCCTTTTTCAAGGGGTAAAGTTCGAAAGTCTCGTGAATTCCTCTTGAGCACCGTTGGCCCTGAGCGTTCAACCGAGCATTTCGGCAGTAAGCTTAAGGCCGAACTGGTCACGCGAAGGGCTCATGGAGGGGCAGACCGAAAAGCAGTTCGACATGCCATGCGACAAAATCACGATCCTGAGCAAGGTCGAAGGACTCACGGCCCTGAGCGAAGCCGAAGGGCTCAGCCGAACGGAAGGGGGAGGATTTGAAAAAGGGAGAAGTCGCCGACAGAAAAGAATTGACTTCATCTCCCCCTAATAGTACTAAATAATACTTGCATACCTATTTCAGGAGAACGGGGATGTCTGAATTGATTCGATTCGGTGATTCCATGGACGGTCGCCTCCTCGCTCGTTTCGATCAATTGATCGACGAAAAGGGGGATTTCAAGCCAGTCAGAGGTATTAAGGATCTCATCAGGGATGAAGTGGTCGAGCATTTTTTACCGAGTCTCTCATGAGGTAATTTCTTTCATTTCTAACAGAAAATCAAGAAAGGAGGATATGATTATGCCAAAACAAATTATTCTTTATAACTTGAGGGACGACGTTAAAATTGAAGACTACATTAAATGGTGCCATGAGTTTAAAGGTCCTCTTTTGTTAGGACTTAAATCGGTCAAAAGTTTTACCCTACTGAAGATGATAGGAGGCAGGAAGTGGAATGGTCAAAAGGGTGAATCCCCGGAAGAAACCAAATCCCCATTTCAATGTATTGGAATTCTGGATGTGACCAGCAGAGAAGAATGGATGAAAGACGTGGCATCGGAGGCATACCAAAAGGATTTTTTTCCAAAATTTTTCTCCAATTGGGGGGCGGATACCTATGCTATCGTCGGGGATGAGGTTTACCACGGCGAAAGCGAGTAAGAGAGCTTTTCCAATTTTGTTATGCTCAGTGCATAAGAGCGTTCGATTGAACCCTCTCCCGGCTGCCATTATTGGGCTGCGTGGAGAACTCATTCAGCTTCCATTCGCATAGAGGTATCCCAAGTAAACAGTAACTCACGATTTCCATGGGTGTTTCTGATTGCTTGCGGTTGACCGATGCGCCCGTGGAGCCCATAAGGGCCTCAGCGAAATTTTTTGTTTACTTTTCTAAACCAAGAGAGTGGGGAAAAGGAGGGAGGCATGAATTTAGAGCATCTATTAACCAAGGAAGATCTTCAAATTCGGGATTCAATAAGGGAATTTACCGAAAAGGAGATTGTGCCCAGAGCTAAGGAATTGGAAGCAGACTATCGTCTTGTCGAGGAAGTCCATCAAAAGCTTGTTGACCTGGGGGTTCAATCTGATGGGTATCCCACTGAATATGGCGGGGGTGGACATGGCTCCATGACGGTCTTGGGCATTATCTGTGAAGAGCTCGCCAAAGGCGATGCTGGGATAAGCCTATCCGTCGGTATCAATGCTGGCATTATTCTTCTTCCAGCCATAGTTGTTAAAAACAAGGCTGTTATGGATAAGTTCATTCCGGCTTTCTGTAGTGGTAAGGTAGCCTACGCCTGTCTTTCCATGACCGATGAAGCCGGCGGCGCTGATAGCGAGAATCCTCTCCTTCATGGTGGTGGCATTAAGACCACCGCAACGCTTGAAGGCGATGAGTATGTCATAAACGGGAGTAAGGCATGGCCGACTCATGGCGGGATCGCCGAGTGCTATCTGACCATCTGCACCACTGATACCAATGCGGGAGATGATGGTGTTGCCCTGATTTACGTGCCCAAGGATACACCAGGGCTGACTTTTGGCGAGCCGGAAAAGAAGATGCTATTTAAGACATCGATCAATAGTGCGGTGTATTATGATAATGTTCGGGTGCCCAAGGAATTTCGACTTGCCGGTCCCGGCATGGATGCCAATATTTACAAATTCGCGACCGCGGGACCCGGGTGGCACTCGTCAACGATCGCCCTCGGAATTGCCCGGCGTGCTTTTGAGATAGCGCTTGAATATACGGGCACTCGTATGGGTGGATTCAAGCCGGTAAGGCAGCACAGCATGGTAGCTGGAATACTTGCCGATATGGCAATTGGCATAGAGATGATGAGGGCAGGTGTCTATAACCTAAGTTACATGCTCGATCATCTTGATAATTATGGACCGCCGTGGTCGCCACAGTTCATATCCAAGGCAGCTGCCACCAGGGTCTATGCCTCAGACACGGTGGTAGATATCGTGAATAAAGGGGCCGAGCTGCTCGGCTCAATGGCGATTTCAGAGGACTTTCCTTACGAGAAGTGTCTGAGGGATGCGAAGATAACCCAGCTGTGGCTTGGAGGCCAGCAAATCTGTCGTTATCGTGTTATGAGGGGTTATTATGATCTAAAGAACTGGGCTTAGCCATTCATTCCGGTCAAAAAAGATGGGAAGTGCCGACTGAGCGAAGCATCCCCAGGTACTGATCACATGCAATATGGTGGCCATAAAGACGGCCTACGAGTCACCCCTGGCCCCCTCACTTAGGATCGAGAAAATGGCCGAGGAGCTGCCAGCGGGTGTGATAACCTGTTGATGGACCTCCCTCTGTGCGAGCCAAGGTTCCGCTATAAACCCAGGGGGACGATCGAGGATCACGTTTTCCTTGCCATCCTTGGGAGAGATTTTCTCCATCTGAACCACCTCTATCCATTCCTTTTTCGGTCGATGGTGCAGAAATTCAACGTGGGGTTGAGACCATCCATGCGATGAGGGACTCGAGAACATAAGAGCCTCACGGGTTCCTGGAAAACTAGGGACTACCAACGCGTAACTGGCCTTTTCATAAAGATCTTGACATTTGTCCAGGAATAGCGCATGTTAGGCATGAGCCTCCCTTAGGGAGGCTTTTTGAAACCCATGTTCTTACGGGATGGGTTTGACCGTGGATTCAGTGATCCTGGCCAGGACGAACATCGCGTAAAGAGCAGGGTCATGATGAGGAAAGCCATGAGACGTAAAGAAAAGATTCAGAAGGCGGAAGGCAGATTAGGTGTGCTTATTCCAGGAATAGGAGGTGCGGTGAGCACCACATTTTTAGCGGGGTTGGATCTTGCCCGCCGGGGCTTGGCATTACCCATCGGTTCCCTCACCCAAATGGGGACGATACGTCTGGGCAAGCGGTTCGAGTATCGAATCCCCCGAATTGGAGATTTCGTGCCGCTGGCTCATCTTGATGACTTGATTTTTGGCGGATGGGATGTTTTCGGGGAAAACTGTTACCAGGCAGCTCTTCAGGCTGGAGTGCTCAAGAGGGAGCATCTTGAGGCGGTGTGCCCCTTTCTCGAGGGGATACAGCCCTGGCCCGCGGTTTTCAATCAGATATTCGTTAAGAACCTAGTAGGCCCCAACGTAAAGCCTGAGGCTTCCCACCTAGAGCTGGTTGGGGCCATAAAGAAAGATATCGATACCTTCAGGCGTGAACAGAAGGTATCACGTTGCGTGATGATTTGGTGCGGCAGCACAGAGGCTTACCTCGAGCCGAGTAAGGTACATGCCTCACTGAAAAATTTCGAAGCAGGAATGAAGAGGAACGACCCAAACATATCACCGAGCATGCTCTATGCCTATGCAGCTCTGACAAGCGGTATTCCATACATAAACGGCGCTCCTAATCTCACGGTGGATATCCCGGCCATGGTGGAATTGGCAGATCAGTGCCATGTCGTCATTTCAGGCAAGGATTTTAAGACAGGGCAGACCCTGATGAAAACCGTTCTGGCTCCGGGGTTAAAGGCGCGCATGCTGGGGCTTACCGGTTGGTATTCCACAAACATTCTCGGGAACCGGGATGGCATGGTCCTGGACGATAGAGATTCCTTTAAGACAAAAGAAGAGAGTAAACTCTCTGTTCTGGAGAGCATCCTGCAGCCAGGGGTCTACCCGGATCTGTATGGCGACTTCAACCACAAGGTGGTAATCAGCTATTATCCGCCTCGGGGTGATGATAAGGAAGGGTGGGACTGCATTGACATCTTTGGCTGGCTGGGATACCCCATGCAGATCAAAGTGGATTTTCTCTGTCGGGATAGTATCTTGGCGGCCCCTCTCGTGCTGGATCTGGTGCTTTTCGTGGATCTGGCTCAGCGAGCTGCGATGGCTGGAATCCAGGAATGGCTCTCCTTCTATTTCAAGAGTCCCCAGACCGCTGCGAACCTGTATCCCGAACATGATCTCTTCATTCAATTGATTAAACTGAAAAATACCCTCCGCTATCTTATGGGAGAAGAGCAGATTACCCACCTTGGATTGAATTACTACTATCCCCTGTAAATGAGAGAGGCCTAATCCGCAAATCTTGAAAGCTTTTTATTATACACAGTTCAGAGGTGGAGTGTGCGCAACGTACTGCCTTGAGGGGAATAGTAGATAGTAAAAAGGACACTCATTTGTTATTGGCTTGTCCGGTGGAGCCTTCTCCTGCCGTGTTACAATTTCTCAGGGGCGCAGAGGTTTTTGTCACTACCTGCAGTTCGGCCACAATTTTTACATACGAAATGAGGGTTTCTCACAAGCTTTTTATACTCTTCAAGATTGGTATTGAGATAACCGATATTCTGAAGCAGGCATAAATGTTTTTCATGCTCTGAGTGAGGCATCTTAATCTCAGCCATAATGATTCACCTCCTTACATAAGATTATCCCATGAGTTGGTACGAACAAGACGTAATGTATACCCCTCAAAAATCACAGTCTCTAAAGAACTATAGGTTAATTTACGAGAGTTGATTTCAGAGATGAATAGGGTGAATTACGTATTTTAAGATGAAAAAAACGGTATTTTTTGTAGAGGGGAAATGGTCGTTGAGAATTTCAACCATATGGGAGGGATAACATTCGCCTATAGTTGAAAATCAGGCCAAGCGCTTGTTTATTTAGACAAGGTGAGAAGCAAAAAGCGCTGATGTACGATTCTCAATCTGAGGTTCTGCAGCCGAGAACTGCCGCGTGTTATTTTCGTCTTTTCCGTTTCTTCCGTGGAGTTCGCCGCTTCCAAAAGACGAAAACCAACAAGCATCCAGCAGCAGCAAAGCCAATAATATAATACGTTGTATAGGACTTGAACACCACGTCCTGAGTGGCAACAAGATCAACTTCCTTCCTTGAAAATCCTTCACCCTCAAGAACAAGCCTTCCGAGGACGTCCCCTTTGCTTATGGGGGGATTGGCCGAAGAAGGAATCTCTTTTCTCAGGGGAATGGATTGCTCCCTGTCTTTAGGGACCGTTACAAGAAGGGCCTTGGTGGCGGAAAGGCCCACTTCCTGTGGATCGCCTTGTAGCACCTTCACCTTCCCAACAACCTCTCCTTCCTTGACCAGTGTACGGGTCGAGAAGTTTTTAAACCCGTATCCAATGAGCTTCAAGGCATCACTCTCACGGATTTCGTCAGTCTCTGCCCCCATGATAACGCCGATAAGCCTCTGGCCATCTTTTTTTGCAGAAAAAAGAATGTGATACCCAACTTGCGATAAATATCCCGTCTTAAGGCCATCGACACCTTTCCCACGATTGAGCAGCGTGTTCCAGTTCTTCTGCTTTATCTCCCGATAGGTATACTCCGGTAGTGCATGAAATTTTATGGCATCGGGGTGTTCACGAATATAGTGAAATCCAAGATGGGCCATATCCATGGCGCTTGTCTGTTGTCCTTCTGCGTAAAGCCCGTGGCAGTTGATAAAGTGGGTGTGTTCAAGGCCAAGAGCCTCGGCCTTTTCGTTCATTTTGTGGACAAAGACTTCCTCTGAGCCTGTCAGAAATTCAGCAATAGCCAGGGCGGCGTCATTGGCTGATATGACTGCAACTCCCTTGATCAATTCGATGAATTTAATCCTATCGCCAACCTCGAGAAACATCTGGGAACCACCCATCTTCCATGCTCTCTTGCTGACAATCTCCTCCTGGTCAAGCTTAATGCTCCCATGCTTCACTGCATCGAAGGCTAGATACAGGGTCATCACTTTTGCGAGACTGGCGGGGCTCATTTGCTTGTCGGGAGCCTTTTGAAAAAGAATCTGGCCAGTGGTTCCATCCATTAACACGGCTGATTCTGCATGAATGGTGAGAACTGGTTGAGATTGGGACCACACATGCAAGGTGGGAAAAAGCCACAGCATAGTCACGAAAATTATCCTCATAGCAACAAGCCCCTTTCGTTCCATAGGTTTCTCCTTTCGTTGAAATCAACCGGTATTCGAAGAGCTTCTATGAGCTTTTTGCCATTTTACCATTATGACCAAGTAACATTTCCTGATCTTAGCATTTTACTATCCCCTTTGCTCTTTTCTCAAGTCAATGCTCTCTAAATCCCGATCGAGATCTTCAAGCGAGAACTGTTTTCACGTCAAGACCAAGCTATTAAATCCCGATCGAGATCTTCAAGGGGATGTATTTCATTCACCATTTTGGTAGGTTACACCGGGGAAAATTGAGGCGAATGTGGGCTCCGTCATGGTGAGAAAATAGTTGACTTTATCCGATCCAAATAGTACTAAATTATGCCGGCATAACCATTTCAGGAGAATAGAGATGTCTGAATTGATTCGATTCGGTGTTTCCATGGATGGTCGCCTCCTTGCCCGTTTCGATCAATTGATCGACGAAAAGGGGTATTCCAACCGGTCAGAGGCCATTCGGGATCTCATCAGGGATGAATTGGTCGAACAATCCTGGCAGGAAGAGGATGAGGAAACAGTAGGTACCATCACCCTGGTCTACGACCATGAGATACGCGATCTCACAGAAAAGCTCATCGACTACCAGCACCAAGTTCACGGTGCGGTGATATCATCGCTCCATGTCCATCTGGACGAGCACAATTGCCTGGAGGTACTGGTAGTGAGGGGAAAGGGAAGGGAGATTAAGAAGGTAGCCGACCGGCTAATCGGAACCAAAGGGGTCAAGCACGGGAAGTTGGTTACAACCACCACGGGAAGAGAAATCTTCTGAAGGCTGTGAAATACATGTCCTCCAGTTTGGCTTCTCCAAAAATATTAGAATTCCCTTAATTCCTCCAGTTTTCCGTTTGCCATTCTATATATGCATCGGGTCGTTCTGGCCAATAATCCTCTATCCTGTGAGATGATCATGTAGGATGTGGAGGAATGGTTAAGCACCTGGATGATCCTTTCCGTTGTCTCCTCATCGAGCCCGGATGTGGGTTCATCGAGCAGCAGAACCTCGGGTTTCATGGCCAGGACCGTTGCCAGGGATATGAGCTTTTTTTCGCCGCCCGAGAGTTTATAGGTTACCCTGTCTTCGAAACCAATGAGCCCCAGGGTTTTCAGTGCCTCCCTCACGATCTTCAAGGCTTCGTCATGTTTTTTTCCCAGGTTGAGCGGGCCAAAAGCAATGTCTTCGGCTACCGTGGGACAGAACAATTGATCGTTTGCATCCTGAAAGAGGAGGCCGATTCTTTCTCTTACTTCCCGGTAATCGGCTTCATCGTGCATCCTTTTCCCGAATATCTCGATCTCCCCATTCTTCGGTTTCAGAAGGCCCATGATAACGTGAAAAAGGGTTGTCTTTCCGGACCCGTTTGGTCCCGTAAGTCCAACCCTATCCCCCTCTGAGAAGGTGAAACACAATTTTCTCAGGACATCTCGCGTAGAGTTATAGCCGAAAGTAATGTCCTCGAGACTTATGAGAATAGCCCTTTTCCCCATTGTAGGAAACCCAATCCCATTATCGTGAGGAGCATGATAATGAATGCAATGAGATCCCTTCTGCTCATGCTAAAATGATCCAGTACCCAGAATTTCCCCTTAAAACCTCTACAGAGCATGGCATCATAGACCCTTTCGGAACGATCGAAACTCTTAATCAACATCATCCCCGCAAGGTGCGCATACGTCTTATAGGTATGCAAATCACTTCTGGGACGAAAACATCTGACCTTCATGGCGTTGAGCAATCTTATATACTCGAGATAGATCACGTGGATATAACGATAGGCAAAAAAGAGCAACTGGATCAGCTTATCCGGAATGGAGAGATGCCGGAGGGCGTGAACCAGGGTAAACGTGGGCGTTGTCCCCAGAAGCGCGATACAGGCAAGGATGATGGCATTGGATTTTATGGTGATTGTCAGGGCGTATTGAATCCCCTCTCTCGAGGCACCCAATGGCCCTAATGAGAAAAGGGTTTTTCCCGGATAGGTAAAGGGGAGCAAGATCCATAAGAAAAGAATAAAACCGTTTACCAGAAGCAGTCGCCTTAAAAGCCTTCTCAATGGCAGGCGGGCGAGCATGACACAGCATAGGGAAAAGATAAGGGCCAAAAGAAGTACTTCCGTCCGATCCGCAACGGCTACGGTAGTCGAGAATACTATTGCCACGATTATCTTGAATCTTGGGTCAAGCCCATGGAAAAGGCTTTTGCCCGATGAAAACTCCTCAGCTACCATCCAGCGGTACCTTCAAATCCCTTCCCCTTCGGCTCTTGAAATAGAGGATGATTCCCATAATGCCGAAGATGAAGCCGACTCCCCCTATCACGCCAATGAATGAAAAGCTCTCTTTCTGTTGTTTTCCGAGGAGCCTCATGATGGGCTTCAATTTTTCATCCAGGGCTTCCTCAACTACCACACGGATCTGCTCCATTTCGAGACGGCTCAATTGACTGGAGGGTGCCTCTTCTTTCCATCCTTTTTCCGACGGCAAAACATTCCCCACAGCCTTGTGAGGCTCGGATCCTCGGGTCCTCCCCTCCGTTCCACCCGGCAATTCCCCTTCGGGGATAACATATTCGTCTCTATGCCCCATACTAGCGGTGAGCACGATCCTCAAATCTTCCCTTGTCGGGGGTTTGAAGGAGAATTCGCCCTCTTTATCGGTTTTTCCCTCCAGCAATTTGTTTCCAAGACTGTCGTATACCTCAATCCTCGCATTTTGGCATTTCTTCCCATCGCCGAAATAACTTTCGGTGTATACCATATCTCCCTCCACGTAGGCGAAAAGCACGACTCTATGCGCTAATGTATGGGAGGCTGAGGCAAATAGTATCAATATGAGAAACATCAAGGAAAGCAAGGTAGTTCGTGATAGCCAGTTTTTTCTCAATGGGTTATTTTTTCTCAATGGGTTATTCTTTCCCAATGGGCTATCTTTTAGCATGTGCTACCTCCAAGAGCTCTGGTTTGAGTTTTCTCAGGAATCCCGCTGAAAAGAGGGTTATGAGGCCTTCGATGACCATAACGGGTAGATGGGCGATGACCACAACCTTTGCTATCCCCAAAAAGGGATCTCCAGTAAAGACCAGTGAGATGGCGACCATGAAGCTAGCCATCAGTATCCCAAAAAAACCACAGGCAAAAGCAGCTCCCATTGAGATGAGGTCGTTTCTCCCCTTAACCGCATACCTGAAGAGATAGAAACAGAATATTGCGGGAAGGGCCATATTGAAGGTGTTTACCCCGAGACTGGTAATGCCGCCAAATTGAAAAAGCAGAGCTTGGAGGAAGAGAGCGATCAGTATTGCCGGAAAGGCCGGCCATCCTAACAATAATCCCATCAGTCCATTGAGAACCAGATGGACGCTAAACGGCCCTATGGGCACATGAATCAGTGAGGCCACAAAGAACGCAGAGGTGAGGATTGCGACCTGGGGGACCTTGTCATAATCCAATTTTTTCAGGCCAATTCCACAACCCGCGGCAGTGAGGGCCGCACCCGTAACCAGCACGGGAGCGGATAAAACACCCTCTGAAATGTGCACTACCCTTCCTCCTATTTCATGTCGTACACCCTTACCCAGAGCACCGCGCCTATCTCAACGGACTTATCCTCACCGTTGTGTTTAATTTTCCCCTCGTCCGTGTTGAGGGCGGCGAATGCCCACCAGCCAGCTTTCGGCATGGCATAGGTAAACACGCCGTTGGGGTCGGCTGTAATCACCTGGGTAACCATGGGATCCGCTGGGACTTCGATTTGACCGTCTCTATTGTAATACTCCACTTCCACCTCAGTCCCTGGAGCTGGTTTACCATTGACCTTCACGATCCCCTGAAAAACATTGCCCCTCCAGAGTCCATATGGCCTGGTCAAGGGAATAATCTCCGTTTTTAAACCGACTTCTTCATCCCAACTCCCCTCCACGCCCAGTGAATTGACAACTACTTTGGTATAATGAATGATAAAACAGTCTTCCGCCGGCTCCCAGTATGGCTTGGGCTCCAGGTAAAATATGTGGTCGCCGGGGGCTTTAACCCTGTAATCGGCATGCCATGCGGAGAACCCCCCTATTTTCTTCTCCCTCAAGGCTTCCAGCAGATTGGTTTTCCTCCCCCGAACCATAACGCCGAATACGGCCGGCTTGGACATGTCCATGTACAGGCCTTCGAAGGGGTGGAAGAAAGCAACATCCAAGGAAATAGTTTTACTATCCGATTTGGTAACCATGTCATCAGATGGAATCAAACCCTGAAAATGGGCTTTCACAATCGAAGGCGGGGAGAAAAGCGTCAAAATCACCAAGGTCAAAAAGAAAACCAACTTGCTCATTACCTTCTCCTGAAATCGATAGCACGTTTTTTTAGATAATATCTATTTAGTATTACTTTTTCATTAATCGTATATTTTTTCCTGAGCTTATGTCAAGGGATTTCGTTATTGTGGGATGCATTCATAATCCTCCTTAAAGGGGTTAAGTAATATATCGGGACAATTGCTAACTAAATCTTGACTAATTTGGTAAATAATGATATCTTTTTTCCATGAGGCTATCGACCAAAAGCCGTTATGGGGTGAGGGCTATTTTCGACATCGCTTACCATGCAAGGGGAGAAGGGGTACAGATTAAGGATATTGCCCGGAGGCAGGAGATATCCCCCCGGTATCTCGAGCAGATTTTTCAGAAATTGAGAGATGCCGATATCCTGCTCAGTAAAAGGGGCCCAATGGGGGGGTATTCGTTGGCCAAAAGCCCCCAGGAGATCACGGTAGGGGATATTATACGGGTAACAGAGGGGGGCCTGGACCCTGTCTTTTGCGTTCACCTGGAGAAATCGGGGAAGGGTTGCGATCGTATCACCGAGTGCGCGACCCGGCTCATCTGGAAGGAGGCGGGGGAGAAGTTGGAGGATTTCTTCGGCTCCGTCACCATCCAAGACCTCTGTGAAAAGGCGGAGCTTCTAGGAGTACAAAAGGAGCGCACCCAGGGCTTAATGTATTACATTTAGCGTGATTACCGTGGAGATGGTGATATCTGGTATGGATCCAGGTGAAATAAGAGGAGGTGTCGATTCGCCATAAGCACCCGTGAAAATCCTCGTTGGGAGAGCGGGGGATGGTTTCATCCCCTTTATTTTGGGTGTAATTCTTTATTAATTTGATAAAGAATATAAGGTCAAGGGAACCGTGTACCTTTAGGGAGAGGAAAAGTTGAGCCCATCCAAGATTGAAAGGTGAAAGCGTATCTAAAATTCTTGATGGATCACTTTCAGAGCCCACGACATGTTGGAAACATTGCGGATGAGGATAAAACGATCAGCGGTATCATGGCCCAATTACCTGAGGAGAGGTTCAACTGTTTCGCCTTAGCTGCGAACGCATTGAGGCTAGCCATTGATGAGTATCGCTGTAAGCAGCAAGAGATTCTTGAGTAGGGATGGTAAGTTCGGAGGACAGATCGCATGATGAGGATTGCTGAAACGATTTTCAAGAAGATGGTTGATCATGCCAAGCGGGAAGCACCCCTGGAATGTTGTGGAATTCTGGCGGGAAAGGGGAGGACGGTCAACCGGATTTATGAGATGAGGAATGCAGACAGGTCGAGGATCTCATACTTCATGGCGCCAGAGGAGCAGCTTGAGGTTTTCAAGGAAATCGAAAGGGATGGTCTGGATCTGTTAGCCATATACCACTCCCACCCCCATACCATCCCTTTTCCCTCGGAGAAAGATGTGAGGTTGGCCTTCTATCCCGATGTTGCTTACATCATCATCTCCTTAAAAGATGGGGAGACTTCTGTAAAGGGTTTCCGAATAGGTAAGGATGCGATCTCCATCGAGCCTATTCGGTTGATTGAACGATCTTCATAGTGCCTTCAGAACGTTCATTCCTGGAGGTTTGGGAAATGGGCAAAGGTTTCGAAGAGATGTGGTCGGAAATTAAGGGAGAGATAAAAGAGATGTCCCCTGAAGAATTGAACGAACGGATGACCCATGGAAAAGAGACCCTCCTATTGGATGTCAGGGAGAAGGATGAGGTGAGAAGGGAGTACATCCCTGGGGCTGAATTGCTCCCCCGGGGTTTTTTGGAAATGAGTGTGGAGGAGCTGATTCCCGATAAGGAGAGGCCCATTGTGGTGTATTGTGCCGTAGGGATTCGCTCCGGCTTTGCCGCCAAGACTATGATGGAAATGGGATATAAGGATGTGACCTCTTTACGGGGTGGAATTGAGAAGTGGAAAGGATCGGGTTTTGAGGTGGTGAGGGATCTGGATTTCACACGAGACCAATTGGTGCGCTACAGCCGCCAGATCATCTTGCCCGAGGTAGGGGAACAGGGACAGGCCAAAATCCGCCGGGGAAAAGTTTTAATTATAGGCGCTGGACATTTGAGTTCAGCCGCCACCATGTACCTGGCTGCCGGTGGGGTGGGGAAATTAGGGATTGTGGATTGCCATCGAGTAACCCATGCAGATCTAAGGGGGCAAGTTTTGCACACCGTGCCCTCTTTGGGAAAAAACCGGGCGGAATCGGCCGCTAACATGGTGAGAGGGATCAATCCGGACGTTTCAATCGAAGCCCACCCCGTCAGCTTGGACTCCGCAAACACCGTTGATATTATTGAGGGCTATGATGTTATCCTGGAATGTAGTGGCAACTCCCACACCCGGTATCTGGTAAACGACGCCTGTGTACTCAGGGAGAAGCCCCTTTTCATTGCGGAGATGGAGGGGACTTGGGGCAGGGTGATGAGCATCTACCCGGGAGAAGGACCGTGCTATCGGTGCGCCTTTCCGAAGACCGATCTCGATGAAAACAGAGGGGAAGGAGAAAGTGATGTTGAGCACCTGGGAGGGTTTATGGGGTTGATCCAGGCCGCGGAGATCTTCAAGTATTTCCTGGGAAAGGGCGACCTCTTAGAGGGCGAGCTTCTCTTCTGGAACGGGTTCAACATGAGGTTTCATCGAAAACCGGTTGAGCGAAACAGGGGATGCCCCTTATGTGGGGAACATCCAACAATAACTCAAGTAATGTAATGACGTGGGTTCCTATGAGCCCCAGTTCAACCAAGGAAGATCAAAAGATGAGGGTTGAAGTGAGATACCCTTGAGCCCCAGTTTAACCAGGGGAGATTAAAAGATGAGGGTAGAAGTGAGAATACCCTTGAGCCACCAATTCAGCTAAGGGAGATCAAAAGATGAGTGTTGAAGTGAGAATACCCTCTCCACTAAAACCCCTTACGGATGGAAAAGACGTTATCCGGAGCAAAGGGAGCACGGTGGGGGAAGTGATACAGGAGGCAATTTCTGCCTATCCCCAACTGAGGGAAAGACTGTGTGGTGAAAAGGTGGATGTGGGACGATTTATCACTATCTTCCTGAATGACGAGGATATCCGTTTGATGAAGAATGTGGAAACTCCGGTAAATGATGGGGATAGCCTTTCCATCATACCCGCCATTGCCGGCGGATCGGAATCTATCCCTGATCAGGTTATTCCTGGGCAAGGTTTTCCTTCCCAATGGGCCGGAATAAAGGAGGAAAGGCTCAAAGAAGGCAAGGTCTTCATCTTGGGAGCTGGTGGGTTGGGTTCCCCCGCTGCCCTTTATCTGGCTTCGGCAGGCGTTGGAACCTTGGGTATTGCAGATTCTGATGTTGTGGACATCTCCAATCTTCACAGACAGCTCCTGCATAATACCAAGGATGTGGGCAGGGAAAAGGTTCGTTCCGCCAGGGGGAAGCTGAAAGCCCTCAATCCAGATGTGAAGGTCCGTACCTACCGAACGCGGGTGACCTCCGGGAACGTGCGGGAGATCATCAGGCCGTATGATGTAATCATCGATGGGAGCGACAATTTCCCCACGAAGTTCTTGATCAATGATGCCTGCTACTTCGAGAAAAAACCCCTCGTTTTGGGGGGGATCCTGAAGTTCTATGGGCAAGCTACTGTCTTCAACCCCTGGTCTAAAGGGCCTTGCTACCGATGTATCATTCCCAATCCCCCACCGCCGGGGGCTGTCCCTTCTTGTCAGGAGGCCGGGGTGATCGGTGCCATTGCGGGGATCATCGGCATGGTTCAGGCATTCGAGGCGATAAAACTCCTTTCGGGTCTGGGCGAGCCCCTCATCGGGCGTTTCTTGGTGTTCGATGCACTGGATATGACATTCAACGAATTCAACATAGAGAAGGATGAAAACTGCCCCCTCTGTGGCAAGGACGCTTCCATCACCCAGTTGGCGGATTATCAGCAGGAGTGTCAGGCTTAGGAGGAGGAATTTTCCCGGTCCACCATGGCTCTCAAAGTCCAGTTATACACGAAAAAGGAGTGTCCCCTCTGCGTTGTCGCCAGGGAGATTATCTTACGGGTGAAGAAGGAGATTCCCTTTGAATTCGAAGAGGTCGATATCGAATTGAGGGATGACCTCTATGAGAAGTTTAAGGAGGAAATTCCCGTTGTCTTCGTAAACGGCGAGCGGGCCTTTACCTATAGGGTAAGCGAAAAGAGATTGAGGAAGATTCTGAAGAGACAACAATAGACGGGTAATGGTTCAAGGGGAAAGCATGGTTGAGATCGGGTTTGGGGGTATTTTTTTACCCCCTTCATTGCATCACGATTAGGGTGATGGGATTTACCATCAATTGCGATACTATAGCAAACAGCACGAGGGGGGACTAGGTGATGGGGGAGAGAAACATCATTCCCCGGATATCGTTACATTGGTCGTGGTCTATCCTTAAAAACGCGGAAACAACTGAGAAGAATAAATCCTGTGAACTACGGGAGAGACAACCTCAAAATACCGTATTTCTCCCCCATGAAATACATAATCGACATTATTCCCCCATTCTGTGACTTGCACTATAATAGGAGTGTATGTTGGTGCCATTGAGCATGAAATCACTTGCGTAAGAGGAGATGAGACATTATGGCCATCGATTTGGTTTGCGGAATGATCGTGGATGAGAAATCGGCCGCCGCCAAAACAACATACGGGGGAACCAACTACTATTTTTGCGCCACGTATTGCAAAGAGGCTTTTGATAGAGAGCCTCAAAAATTTATCAAGGGGACCAAGGAGTGGGGGGAGGCCATTGACCCCGTTTGCGGGATGACCGTTGAAATCCCTCACGCTGCTGCTATGAGCGTGTATGGAGGCCATTTTGTCTACTTTTGCAACGTGGCCTGCAAGGAGAAATTTGATGCCTCCCCACAGAAGTTCTTGAAGGCCGAGCAGGAGAGGGAAGAGGAAAGAAAGCCTGCAGTCCCCTTACCGAAAGAGGGTTTGAAGAAGGTGGAGCTTCCCATTACCGGAATAAGCTGTGCCAGCTGCGTTGCCAAGATTGAAAAGGGTCTTTCCAAGATGAGCGGTATCACCGATGCCAAGGTGAATTTTGCCACGGAGAAAGCCACCATCACCTTCGATCCATCCCGGGTCCACATGGGGGATTTCGTGGCCACCA
>Ga0209636_10003166_pt1 | contig 16772 bp, 16 predicted proteins | sample DeeMarSWOR152_54_FD_187464 | JGI IMG/M metagenome (GOLD analysis project Ga0209636, IMG submission 187464) | Marine sediment microbial communities from White Oak River estuary, North Carolina - WOR-1-52-54 (SPAdes) (version 2) | ecosystem: Environmental > Aquatic > Marine > Intertidal zone >...
GCCTGACATTTCGACTCTTGGCAAGATTCTGGCCGGGGGCTATCCCGGTGGAGCAGTCGCTGGAAGAAGCGAGTTCATGGAAATGCTTGATTTCAAGGACGAAGAGGGCTGGGGCTCAATGCGGATAAGCCATCCGGGAACGTTCAACGCTAATCCCTTGTCCGCAGCTGCTGGCAACGCTTGCTTGGGACTAGTCTTGGAGGGAAAGGTTCATCCAGACGTCAACCGTTCAGGTGAGAGGCTTAGGTCAGCCCTGAACGACGTGTTTGAGGGCAACGCGGTTGAGGGCTTAGCTTGGGGAACAACGGATTCGATCGTCTACTTTGGATTCGGCATAACCGACGAAGACTTGGAAGTCTCGGACATTGATGGTTTCGTCAAGTTCCAGAAAAAGAAGGAGAAGAGCCAGATGCCGATTAGGAATCTCAACAAAGCTATGATAAACAAGGGTGTTCACCCTATGGGACCTAGGTTCATCCTGTCCATTGCTCATAGCGAAGAGGACATCCAGGCAACCGTGGAGAGATTCGACGAATCCCTCAAGGAACTAAGGGCTGAAGGGCTCCTCGGAGGATTCTCCTAGATTAGTGGGAAGCGTTATTCAGAGGAGTCTTGCAAGTCCCTTGCCGTTCTTTCGTTGATGAACCTTAACGCTTCGTCTATATTGGGTAGACCAGCCCGTGTCCCGACTTTCATAACCTTCAGCGCTGCAACAGCGCTTCCTAGCTTGACTGCTCTTTCCGGGGACCAGCCTTTGACTAGCCCAGTGAGCAAACCTGCGTTGAAGGCGTCTCCAGCGCCGGATGTGTCGACCGCCTTGACTTCGAATGTAGGTAGTCTGAACCTGCTGTCTTGTGTTGCCACCTGATAGCAGGTCCTTTCTCTTATGACTACAGTCGAGGGACCCATGTCGAGAGCCTTACCGGCAGACTCCTCAGCTGATTCGCCGCCAATGACGAGTGAGGCTTCCTCGAAAGTTGCCGAAAAGACATCTGTGAGACGGAGCACTTGTTTCTGTATACTCCGCATTTCCTCTCGGTCGTCCCAGAGCTCCTTCCTCATGTTGGGATCGTATGAGACCGAGACTCTGTTCTCTTTTGCGATCTGGAGAACCTTGAAGACTGTGTCTCGGGTTTGGGTTTTCCTGAGCAGCGACTCGGAGAGGTGAAGCATTCTTGCCTTGGCGATGTACTCCTCTCTTATGTCCTCTGGCTTGAGCATGGTCTCGGGGTCTGAGTATCCGGGTATCCTGTAGAAGACGTAGTGCCGCTCGCCATTCTTGTCGACTGAGTAGAAGGTTATGCCGGTGGCTCTTCCTTTGACGCGTTTCGCGCAAGCCGTGTCTACTCCTTCGTCTTCGAAGTCGCGGATTACAAAGGAGCCGAATTCGTCCTCTCCTACGCAGCCCAGGAATCCCGTTATTAGGCCGAGCCTTGAGGCTGCAACTAGAAGGTTAGAGACTGATCCGCCAGCGAAGGGAACGAAAGACTTGACCTGTCTTAATGGAACGCCTAGGTTTCCGGGGGCAAAGTCTATTATCGCCGACCCAAGACCGATAAGATCCAGACTCATGTCGTAGAGCCGCTCCTACGGCTACGTTATGCGGCATATGTACAAAACATTTTGGTTGGTATCATTTGTTGAGAACGGTTTGTCTCAGCGAAGAGATGTGCAGCATGAGATTGTCTTTCGTATAGCCGAAGGGAGAAAGAATGGTTTGGATGGCATCAACTAGAAGCTTCAGGTATTCCTCTCTATCATAGCGTTGACTCTGAACAATCAACTGTAATGGTACGACGCGTCTTTCTGGATGCTTATTGTCAGCGTCTAAGATGATGTATTTTACGGTTTGACCCGCCGTGACCTCTAATCCTTGGTCACTTAGTTTTCTGGCGGCTATTGCTTGATGCACATTACTTGTGTATTCATCAGGGTTTTTGGAGATCTGTTTGCTGATCATGAGATCTTCTGCATCGATGTTATAACTCAGAATGTCTTCCGCGTTTTTTGTAAGCACTGTAAGCGCTTCAGGAATATGTTCAATGAACTCCGCCGAGTTCCTTGCTTTTGCGAGTTTCTGGACTATTTCGTCTTGGCATTGTCGGATTATCTCCGGGGTATCTCCGCGTCGAAGTTCGATTCCTCGTGCCTTGATTTTTCCGTCTTGAAAGACTCCATAGAATCGGTTGAGCACTGGAACTCCGAAATGGGTTTTTGAGGGTAAGAAGACTATCCAACGGTATCTTCCCTCATAGGAAATGGGCAGCTTCGCCTTCTCGGTGACTTCATTGCATAGTTCGATGAAGTCGTCGTCGGTGGCGCCTTCCTTCTTCAGGTAAAGTGAGTCGACGATTCCGTGAATGACTTCGAAGCCTCTCCGCTCCACTAATCGTGTGGTGTCCAGCAGAGTCTTCCTAGCGAAGGCGCACGCAGCGATGTGAGCATCAACCTTGCCGAAACGCGCGTTTCTATATCCCAAGTAGCCGAAGCATGTGCAGAGGATTATCTTGTATGCAGCCTGTCTCTGATCGTACTTTGCCTTCTCCTTCTGATTCTTCGATTTGTTCCGCATCTTCTTGTAGTAAAGCCTTTTCTTCAGCATCAGGTCCAGAACTTTGGGGACGATTCCGATACGTTTCTGGCATATGTTATAGTCCAACTCGGGAACTCGGTTCGTTGAATCTGGGCAACATTCGCAGCCTATGGTCTCTGCGCTTATGTTCTTCTTCAGCATGAGCATGGGGTACATGCTTGAGAAGTCGATCTCGCCTACGTTGTCGTGGATGCCAACTTTGGGCTCGAAGTAGAAGCCTCCCCTATCCGCCACCAGCAGATCCATGGCATTCTTGAAGTTTTCAGGTGCGTTCTTCTTCCAGGGGATCAGAAGGTCATCCTTTATGGCTTGATAGAGCTGGATCGCCGTCATACAGGTTCCGATGCTGACTCTGGAAGCCCTGTGAAGAGGTATTCGACATGTTCTGGCAACCTCTATCAGCCCCTCTAAACCGTAGTGTGCGTAGAGGCCTGAGTTTTCGCTGTCTAAGTGAAGCCTTCCGAGAAGCCTTTGAGGCGCAGCGCGATAGTAGATATGTCCGTATGAGAAGTAGGAATTTCCCTTTCTCTGGAAGATGCTAATGTTGGTCTTCTCTCGACTCAGCGTCAGCTCAGACAGTATATTATTCTCTAGAGCTCTCCTAGCCAAGTAGGTTAACAGGAAGGAGTCTCCGCCGTCAGTGATGAGAATATCGGGGTCTTTATCTTGGATGGTCTCTACGAGACCGAGAATTTTGTCTCCTTCGTCAGCGGAGTCGATTGTGACTGTCTCATCGTCTAACTTCAGTTGAATCTTAACGATTGGATCATCGAAGCTTGGGATGGTCCCTTTACTATCTATTCCGACTCTGAGCTTTGCACTCTTGAATGGGGGAACGTGATACTCCACGCTCTCCGCAGAGTCCATTAGTCTCCAAGATACGCCTTTGTTCCCGACTGAGGCTTCCACCTGAGCCAGTGGAAAGAAGTCTTTGTCATACAGGTACAGCTGGGAGAGCGGGATGTCTAGGTTCCAAAGTCTGTATTTTCCGTAGTCTCCTAGTTGCCATATTGTTCTGCTTATAGATTTTAGACTAGCATCGTCTGGGACGGTTACCTTCAGAACTTTCGATCGTTCACTGTCCTGAAGCCTAATGAACTTCTCAACAAAATCATATTCGACTGGGATATCATTTTTGGGCAGATACCATGTTAACTTGATTAAGTCTTTTTCGCTTGGAGCGGAGACATAGAAGGACGGGCTCCACTCATCTACAACCTTTAAGCATCTTCCTTCCTCTGTCTTGATCCAGACCGCAATCTCCCCTGCTTTTTCCGGGTAAAGGTCCAGTATCCAGCCTCTAACCCTTCCTCCACTAGCTGGAGAGAAGGCTTGATCTGAGCCTTTCAACGGCAGCCTTGATCTCCTTCAGGGTTTTTTGGTGAGCGAGGAGGATGGACATGAACATGGCTTCGGTTATGATGGGTCTGGTGGCGGCTCCAGCTGCTGAAGCGTAGTTCCTGCAGGCGTTCATCAGTTCTTCGAAGGCGTCTTTGTCGTCTCTGCGAAGTGCTTTCAGAAACCTTTCCCATTTCTTTATCTCGTTCTCTAGGATCATCCGGTAGGAAGGAATGGTTCTACCCAAGAATTAGGCCTCCATGAAGTCTTCTAGCAGGTATTGGGCTATTGGCTCCCCAACGAAGAGGCGGACGAAGGCTTTAGGCTTGGAGGGATGTTTCTCCAAGGATACCTTTACATGGGGTTTTCCAGCCTCAACTCTAGCTGCGATGTCGGCTCTTCCGTGAATGTACTGTTCAAGGCGCCGCTTTCTTTCACCTCTAGATGAAAGAGAGGTTGTCACTAAGAGAAGGTTGTTCTCTCTAGCCAAGTTCCAGAGAAAGAGGGTGACCTGGTTGAAGGTTGTCTTGGCTTCTAGCATTCCGATGTCAGAGTCGCAGTACAGAGCGGCGATGTCTGAAACTACGACGAGTTTTGATTCTTCCCGATCGAGGATTTCGGGGAGTTTTTCGGTGATTAGGGCGGTCAGTTGATAGGCTGTGAAGGCTCTTGAAACCCAGATGTTCTTCAAGGTTTCCTCGGAGTTTAAGCTGAAGAGTCGGGCGGTCTCAGAGATGAGGTAGGGATCAAAGATGTTTCCGCCGTCGATAAAGACTACTGGTGAGTCTAACCCTCCATCGATATTGGGGAGCAGGCTGCGGACGCATAAGAGCTCTGAGAGGATGTGGGACATTCGGGAACCGTGGAAGAAGACTAGCTGTCCCCGCCTTAGCTCTCCGAAGAGCCTGTCTAGATCTTCGATGTCGAAGCTTAATGACCTAAAACTGGAAATTGGTGGATGAGGAAAGTTCATGATGGGCGCTTGGATTCTCTGCATCCCTTTTTCCTTCTAGATACGATCGTCTAGTGCGCACTTATCTCGAAAAAAAGGTATTTAAGAAGTGTGTGAACGTTTGGGGAGGGGGGCTCTACTCACATCTGACTTTACGGTCAATCCATAGGGCTGTCTACTAGCAGGATTGAGAGAAAGAATCTCTTAAGACATTGCTTTTCTTCCGTAGGTTTGCCCGTGTTCATACATGGCGAATATGTTTTCTGCGGGCACGTCCGGGCCTATGTTAGTGTCGGTGCCTAGTATGTATCCTCCTCCCCCTCTTCCTTTGATCACTAAGTCAATGCATCTCTCTACATCTTCTCTTACCGTCTCAGTCGTCCCGAAGCGCAATGTGGTTGAGACCTGGATACTCCCTATGAGAAGTAGCGGTTTTCCGCTTTTCGCTTTCATCTCGGTGAGCGCCGCGAAATCTACGCCGTATTTTTCTTGAAAGCCTTGGAAACCCTCTGCGCCGGCGTCTATCAGATTGGTCAGTATAGGCGTTATGTAACCATCTGAGTGCCAGATGATCTTGATTCCGTTGTTCCTCAGCGGCTCAAAGGCATACTTGAGGTAGGGGAAATATATATCGTCCAACACTTTTGGGGATATCATAGGTCCGTGAGAGTAGCATATGTCTACACCGGAGAAACAGAAGGGAGCTATGTTCTCTTCTTTCGCCGCTTTTGCGATGACTTCATTTTGGCACCTTGCTCCCTCAGCGTAATATGCGTTGAGCTTCTTGGCAGCATCTCTATGGCGCATGCACATAACAATGTACGGCTCATATCCGAAAAGCCGGAAATTGTCGTCAAACGGAACGGGTTCAGCCCAGCTCATCCAGAGAATATCGTCTCCGCACTCATTTTGCGCCCTCTTCATCCTGTTGACGTAGATTCGGTACTGGCGTTCGAAGTCGAAGTCCGTTCGAACACTCTGTGGTTTCGGGAGGGATTCGATGTGTTTTACCACGTTCTCAGCTGTATAACCACGCTCCGATGCTGACGAGACCTTCCAACCCATATATCCATATGCGCCGTCAGGATCGCTCTTCATTTCAGGGGGCTTTGGTAACTGTATCCCGCAAGTCACGTCAACCCCGACATTCCTGTAGGCTTTGAGCGCGGCCCTCATAGGGTTCTCCCACTCGTTCAGCGAAAACCCATACGTCATATGTTCGCCGCTTGCCTTCTCCAAGAAAGTTGGGTTCTCACACCAACCTCCCCACATTGGAGGTCTGTCGACTCCCTCAAAATCGAGCGCCCTAATCACCCGCTCTCTACCACGGAGCAACTGACGTCTCACCTAGACTCCAAGAGAGACTACGCATAATATGTCTTTCTCAGAGATACTAGCACGATGTTCTGCGGTGGCCTATGATGAAGCGATACTTTGCGTACACCGTCAGTCAGCTAGAGCTCGTTGAGTGTCTCCCCAGTGTAGCGCAGTACTTCATCAACGTTTCCAAACCGTCCGTCGGGCAGCTTGTCCAGCAGATCGCGGGCTCGGACCCGTCTGCCCTTTCTCAGGTCAAACACCTTCCACCCTTGGTCCTTCAGGAGTCTCGTCTTTGTCGTCGGGAACTCAGCGTCTTCCGTGAGCACTCTTCTAAGAGATTCCTGACCTTCGGCTCCCGTCACTGAAGGAAATACCCCGGTTTCTTTGTAGATCCTGAACCGAGCTGCATCTTTGTACATCCTCACGTTATGGAATGAGACGGCTGCTGTCTCTGAGCCTGTACTGGATATTCTCTTGTCGATCGCTTCCAGCTCATCATCGGTGAATTGGTATATGTTGTGTTCCCCTTTGCCGAAGACTCGTGTGTAGACGGTGTCGGACTCTGTGAGGGGAATCTCTTTAGAGATATCTACGGAATGGATCATGTTGTGATCATTCATCAGCGCAACTAGCCTTGGCGGAATCCGTTCTCCTTGCATTCGCCTGATTTCCCATGCGAGCTTGATTCCCTTGTTGTCGACGCTCTCGAAGAAGTTTCCTATCGATTCGATCTTCTGTTGGCTATAGTGCAGCTCGGGGGGAGTCTGCAAAACCAGAAACCTTGATCCAAGGGCGGCACAGATCTCGGTCATGGTGTCCCAGATCCGGAAGGTTTCCTGAGATGGGTCCAACTGGTACTTGTGCGTCACGTCTTTGTGGCAACGGACAGCGAACTCAAAGTCTGGCGGAACTCTTTTCCTCCACGAGTGAACGGTTTGAAGTTTCGGGATCTCATAGAAAGTGGCGTTCATCTCGACGAAGTTGTAAGCTCTAGCGTACGCGTCAAGCGGCTTCAACCCCGGAACCTTGAAGTAGGCCCATCCGCCGCACCCGATCAGATACTCGGTCATGGCTGATCAACGTTAAATAATCGCGACGGGCTATTTTATCTGTAATGGTCGGCGATTTGAATGTTGGGATGATGCATATTGGCTGACTTGCTTTTTGGCACAAGCGGGTGGTCTTACAAGGAATGGGTGGGCCCGTTCTACCAGAGAGATGAGAGGATGTTCAGCTACTACTCGCAGTTCTTCAATACAGCAGAAATAAACTCAACTTTCTACCGGTACCCAACGAAATCCACTATCCACGGGTTGAACAGAACATCTCCTCCTGACTTCGTCTTCTCAGCCAAGCTGCCGAGACTGGTAACGCATGAGAAACGTCTTGACCCAGAACTCAAGGTGAAGAGCGATCTTGTCCGTTTCTTGGAGCTATTGGAGCCCCTCAACGCACGCGACAAACTAGGCTGCATCTTGATCCAGTTGCCGCCGAGTTTCGTCTACGAGCGCGACCGGAACAATCTGGCGGCGTTTCTTGAGATGGTTCCCGAAGGCTACGAGTTTGCGGCGGAGTTCAGGGATCACTCTTGGATGAGGAATGAAACTTGGAATCTGCTGAAGAAACACAACGTGGCTTACTGCATTGTTGATGAGCCTCTGTTGCCACCGGAAGTCCAGGTCACAGCTGATTTTGCGTATTTCCGTTGGCATGGGAGAGGGACAAGACCTTGGTACGACTACCACTATAGCGAGAAAGAGTTGGAGGAATGGGTTCCGCGGGTTGAGAAGACAACAGAGAAGGTCGCCAAGACCTATGGGTACTTCAACAACCACTATCACGGCTATGCTGTCGAGAACTGCATAGAGATCCTGGAGATGCTCAACGCGTCGAAGCCTGAACACAAGCCGATCAAGGAGAGAGTGATCCGCCACAACGTCAAGACTAGGCCGATGGCCTATGAAAGGAAGCTCGAGGACTTCGGCTTCGGCGTCCTAGAACTGGGAGTCGAAGATCTACTCACTCAACTATCAACCAAGAGCCGCGTGGAGAGAGGAAGCAAGATCGCAGACGGAGACATGGATATCCTGGAATCCTCAGACCAAATCATCAAAGCGAAAGTAAGAGACTACACGATTGAGATTGATCTGAAAGGGAAAGTCCTCACCCACGATTGCGACGACTGGCGCAAGGGACTGGGAATCAAACGTATCTGCAAGCACGTTGCGAAGCTCCTCTTGTCGCTTCGGTCGGAAGATGCCAAGAAGGTTTTGAGAGACATACTAGAAACCAAGGATAGCTGGGTTTTCCTGGCTAGCTAGCATCACGCGAGTTGTGCATGGTGGTCTCATCTTTGCAAGGACTGCTCCTGTAGTATTCACAGCTTACAGTCCAGTGGTGTGGGAAGCTTGAGCGCTGAGAAAGACGCTATCCGCAGGAAGATCTGGGGTCTCATGGAGGAGAAGGGCGTTACGGAATTTCCCAAGCCAGTCTTCGGCAGGATTCCGAATTTCGTAGGTGCAGAGAACGCTGCACTGAGACTGTGCCAGCAGATTGAATATCAGGGAGCTGAGGTTGTGAAGGTCAACCCGGACGCACCGCAGCGGCCGGTCAGGATGAAGGTCCTTCTGGATGGGAAGAAGTTGCTGATGCCCACGCCTAGGCTGAGAAAAGGCTTCATGGTCCTCGATCCGGACGAGGTTCCGCGAGAGTCATATTCAAGAGCCTCCACGATAAAGGGCACTTTCAGATACGGCAAGCTGGCCCCGCTGCAAGAGTTGCCTCGGGTTGATCTGATAGTCACTGGATCATTGGCCGTCGCCAAGGATGGAGTCCGAATAGGCAAGGGTGGCGGGTACAGCGAGATAGAGTACGGGGTTCTGAGGGAAATCGGCGCGGTCAACGAGGAGACCCCCATATTCACCACGATTCACGACCTTCAGATCGTTGACGAGGCACCCGCGGAGCCCCACGATCTTACGATGGACGCCGTGATAACTCCGACCACGGTGATCAGAGTGAACAGAAGATCCGGCAGACCAAGCGGGGTCTTCTGGGATAGCCTGAAGGAACGCCAACTCGAAGACATCCCTATTCTCGTCGAGTTATCGATCGATCGATCGATAATACCGATTTCGAGACCTAGCGTGCCGCAATCATCCGAGCGGCGGCTGGAAAAAAAGGGGGTGCTTGAGACTAGGCCAGCGAATCTAATAGCCTTCTCTCGGTCACTATGCCGATGAGCCTGCCGCCTCTCGTTACTGCCAGCCTTCTTACTTTCGAGTCCCGCATCAGCCTGAGAGCGTCTCTCACTGTTTTGCCTGCGTCGATCGATACTAGAGGAGTAGACATTATCTCTTGTGCACGCGTCTTGCTTGGGTCTTTACGGTCTCTTACAACTTTCCTCACGATATCCTGCTCAGTAACCATGCCCGTGGGAGAGCCGCCGCTCATCACAATGACTGCGCCGATGTTATTCGAGACCATCTTCTCCGTTACGGATGAAACGGTGTCGGAGAACAACACTGTGACAGGAGGACTCCTTGTGACAGTCTCAACTGAAGCTTTCAATACCAAGAGACTTGTCCCCATTACCATTTCTGTCATCTCCCCTTTTATATTTTTAGTATACTGAGCCTCAGGCGAAGTCGTCCATTCGAGCCTTGTGACGATCGTTGTGGAAATTCTTAAGAATTTGAGGGCAATTGATATTGGGAAGAATATGAACAGACCGCTCGCCTTGTCGCTGGTTGCTCTGATTAGCTATATGACACTAATCTTCTATCTTTCGAGTCAGCCCGCCGATGTCTCCGCCGGAATCGAGATCTTTGATATTCCCAGAATCATCATGCATGTCGGTGAATATGGCATTCTAGGGCTTCTAATGAACTTAGTCGTGACGCAGATATCGAGCAAGAACCCGAAGAGCGTCCTTTACTCTGCTGCCTTCTGTTCTATGTATGGCGTCACAGATGAGGTTCACCAATACTTCGTTCCAACCAGATGCTTTGACATTTGCGATATTCTTGCAGATACGATTGGGGGATTAGCCGGAGCGGTCTTCTTGGTCATTCTCTTGAATATGCTGAAGGTTGAGAAGACAGGCTCATGAAGATACTTTCGAAGCCAAGACGCCTAAGATGAGAAGAAGAAACTAGATGTATCCGGCCTTCGCCAAGATCTCTTTTACCGAGTGATACGCAGGGGAAGACCGTGGTAGGTCAAGCAAAGATCTGCCGGTGAAGCAGTACTCTTCGACGCTTCTGTCGTAAGGTATCTTGCCCAGATACTTCAGACCTGTCTTTCCCTCGACCTCCGGTTCTTGGGCTATGAGGAATCTGTAGCCTCCGACGATGTAGAAGTTCTTGAAGTCTATCCCGACTTCTTTCGTGATCCGATGAGCCCTTCCCACGTGTTCGAAGGATTTCTTGGAGGGGTCTATGATGTCGAAAAGGTCGTCTACTCTTGACGTTATCTTCCTGTTCAGGGGTTCTAAACCGGCAGGGGAATCTATCAGAACATACGTGTACGTCTTGGTCAGTCTCTCCAACGCTCTTTTCAGCGAAGCGTCGGGTAGACAGTAGCAGCCTTCAACCCATTTCGGTCCGACCGCCATGAAATCGAAGAGTTCCCCTTCGTAGAGCCCTTCTTCCCAGATCCGCGCCTCTATCCTCTCTGATGGGGGCAAGCCGACTGTTGTTCCCCCGCCGTCTATGAAGGTTTCGATCACGAGTTCGGATATGGACTTCTTGCCTTGTTCTTCGAGGGTGATGCCGACGGTCTCGCCTAGGTTCTGGTCCGGGTCAGCATCCACGAGTAGCAATGGGATTTCCTTCTCCTCGATGAAGTGCTTGGCTACGAGAGCTACGAAGCTTGTCTTGCCGCTTCCTCCGCGTCCGATGGAAACAAGCGTCTTCACCGAGTTGGCACCATCCTCAATGACCTCTCGGTGAACTAATAAACCTTGCCTTGCTGCGGACGGAAGTTCTGTAAGCTCGTGGATCTGCGGCTCGTGGCTTTGGTTGCCGAGGGTTCTGAGCGAGTTCTCCCATGTTTGTTCAAATGTTACAAACTAATGCATATCAGTCATTTATAGGAATATTCTCAGCAGAGGTGAATCTGTGGATGGTAGATGGCTGGAGACCTGTCGTGATCCCGGAAGAGATCTATGACAGGGCCAAGGAATACTACGAGGAAAACAAGGAATCATTGAAGTTGAGACATGGCGTAAGAAGTCTTACCGGGTTCCTGTACTTCTGCATACGAGAATATCTCAAAGACAATGGGATCATCTGAGAGTCGGAGAGCCTCTCGGCGTCACGGATTCCGGGAAGAACTCCCGACGAAGATGCCACCAATACTTGAGACTGTCTTGAAAGCCTGCGAAGGATAGCCCTCCGGCTTGAATATTTCCTCGTTAGGTCTCGGTAGCCTCTCATGGACAGGCGGTAGGGGCGGTCCTCCTCTCTGGGGTTCTGAGAGGTAGTAGTATGCAGTGCTGGAGTAGTCGTTGCTGAGCCTGTTGGCGTGGCCGTGTTCGATGGTTGCTTTTACGCTCTTGCGGAATCGGATCGGGTCTTCGATGTAGTACCGGTAGACAGTCTGTTTTCCTTTCCATTTCCAGCCTTGCGTGCCATTGTAAAGGATTACGCCGTGGTAAGGTGCGTTGTACTCCTGTGTTGGGCAGTAGGCGCAGTTGAACCAGTCTTCTGTTCCTGTGCCGTGCAGGGATGGGGGCCATTTTTCGCCGTCGATGAAGACCATGTCGTCGCCTTCTCCGTACCAGTCGTTCGGGTTGCGGTGGAAGCAGTCAATGTCGAGGTGGGCTCCGCAGTAGACGCCGTCTCCGTCAGCTTCGAGAATAACATAGTTGCCTTTGCCGTCCTTGTTTAGGTTACGTGGGTCGTTTCTCGCGTCTTCTAGATTCACTCGGTCTTTGTAGGCCCATCCTTCTGTGTCTGCTTCGCGGCGCCATTGGACGTGGAAGTAGGCCAAACCTTCGACTGCTTGGGTGGAGCTGTACCTTTCATAGTCTATGTAGAAGTAATGCCAGTAAGCCTGGTCGCCTTGGTTTTCCACTTCTATGCGGGCCTTGGTTTTGAAGGGCATCGGCCACCAACTGTTGAAGCCCTTTCCGTCCTGTGGGCTCATCTGGAGAGGAAGGGAAACGAAATTCATGCGGATGCCGTGGCCGACTCCGAAGAAGTCTCCGATGGGACATTCCACGCTTGGTTCCGGGTAACCGTTCCAGTAGAACCTTAGGATGATGTGGCGTACGCAGTTCTCTTCTGGGATGCCGAGGGTCATCCACATGTGCTTTATGCACCCTGGGCCTTTGATCTCTGCTAAGGTCTTTTTCTCCGCTGGTTTGATCTGCCAAGCGTCCATGTTGCCGCCGGTCGGATCGTAGCTTGAGATTCTGTGGCTGGAGTAGTCTCTCAGATTTGGGAGAGATGCTAGACTTGAGTATCCAATCAATCCCATAACACCTCTTATCCTGAGATTGGTTCTTAGTGGATATAAGTATTCGGAGAAGTGGCCTAAATGTTTGCTACTGCAATCTCCCTATCGGAGATTGGAGACGCCGTTGTGTGAATGCGTCACGATTAGCGTGGTGACTGGTCTTTGACGGAAAGGATTATTAGATCTCCAACGAAAAGATATTCAAGACTTACATTCTATTGAGGGGCGCCTTTTCCGGGATGTCTGAGGACTATTTTGATGAGGCTTTGAAAGATGCTAGAGTTTTGGCGAGAAGGATCAGCCCTGAAGACTTTGAGAGTCTGAAGAAGCATTGGGAGAAAAGGAGTTTCACGTTGATCGCTTACATGCTGAGGAGGTACGGATTAGAGTTCAAAGGGTTAACGCACTTGGAGATCTTAGTGGACGAACTTCTGGACATGAAGGAACAGGAAACAGAGACAGGCCGCTGACAGCTTTGGCAGAATGTGTCACCAGCTCACCGCCGTGCCCACACACTAGGAGTTTCTTCTCGAGGGGCAGGACAAGGTAGAAGGATGAGGATCGATGGTATCCATCTTTGGGCAGATCGAAAGGTCCGCAATCAAGTTGCGGACCACATTGGTCAATCTAATCACCGAATCCAGGAATCATCCTCGGAAGACCTATATCCTTTGATATTAGAATCGCAATACTGGTCAATCAGTCATTTGACGAGATAACCCAGATTAGATAGAATTGTTGAAGAGTGCGGATCGATCGGAGGCGGTTGCAGTGGTTCTGCGAAGACACAATCTCATTCAGCAAGCGGAGGGAGTAGTGGGAAAAGGTTGGGTCGTTACTAAGGAAGAACTGATAGAGCCCTATCTAAGGGACGAGACGCCAGAACCCATCCGGCCATCCCCTGCAGGGAACCTCATTCTCATTAAGCCCTCAACAACCGAGCAAGTCTCACGTATTCTGAAGCTCGCCAACGAACAGAAGATCTCGATATTTCCGGTGGGCGGAAGAACGGGACTTGTAGGAGGAGCCGTTCCTACTGAGCCGGGTATAGTCTTATCGTTGGAAAGGATGAATAGGGTCGAGATAGATCGACGAAATCCTATGGCAATCATTGGAGCAGGAGCAACATTAAAAGACCTGATTGAAGCCTCAGACGATGCTGATCTGTTCTTCCCACTCCATCCAGGAGACGAAGGGGCCCAGATCGGTGGTTTGATAGCAACAAACGCCGGAGGAGTGAGAGCCGTAAAGTACGGAGTGATGAGAAGCTATGTGAAGGGGGTTGACGCGGTCTTGCCGACGGGGGAAGTGCTCAAGCTAGGGGGAAGGCTGATCAAGAATAACACCGGCTACGACTTAATGGATCTGATAGTAGGCAGCGAAGGAACACTGTGCGTAATCGTCAAAGCTGTGATTAAGCTCTATCCCAGGAGCAAGTTCAAGGTCACCTTGGTCGTGCCTTTCGATAATCGGCTTGATGCATTGACCGTCGTCCCCAGGATCCTGCAATCGGGAGTGATACCTCTAGCCATTGAATACGTAGAGATGAAGGATATTGCAGAAGCTGCGGAACACTTGGGAGAGGAATGGCCTGTCCACAGAGGTGAAGCACAACTGATAATGGTCTTGACAGGAACAAGCTATGATGTGTTGCTTCTGGGGTGCGAGGAGATATCACAAGTATGTGAACAGAGAACCAACTACGAGCCTTTGATTGCGGAGACAAGAGAGGAACAGGACAGAATCCTGCGGATAAGGAGCAACATCTATAATATCCTCAAGCCAAAGATCGTAGACGTCTTGGATGTTACCGTTCCTCCCAGCAATCTTGGAAGACTGATAGTCTTGGTTGAGGGAATAGCCAGCAAATATGGGGTCCAGTTATCAGTTTGTGGCCACGCAGGAGATGGTAACCTTCACGTATCCATCATGAAGGAAGAAAAGGGAAGAATCCAATACGTTGCGGAAGCCAAGAAGAAGATATACGAGACTACAGTGGCTCTCGAGGGAGCCATTACAGGAGAACATGGAATAGGAAAGTTGAGAACGAGCGAGATTGGCCTTGTGCTAAGCCCGAAAGAGATCGAGCTTATGAAGACGATCAAAGGGCTGTTTGATCCAAACAACATACTCAATCCCGGAAACGTATTTCCGCAGGATCGATCGATCCCGCACACACAAGACTAGCAGGCAAGATCAGGCGACTAGGTAATTAGGGGCAAGCACATATCTAGTTCGATCGATCGAAGAACCCACCCAATAAAAAAGGGGGAAGGGTACCTTCAGAACTTGAAGGCGAGTTTCGGCTACCCTAATGCGATCTGTACGGCTTCCCAGTCTGCGTCCTTATGTCCACCGGCATAGAAGTTGTTCACTATGGCTCTGTCCCAAATCTCCAGAACGACGTTGTAGCAGCATGGAATGATCTTTGGGTCTTTCCAGGGATCCCATTCAACTACTCGTAGGGCTGGTTCACCTTTGTCGGCAATGTTACCTCCATAACACCTTGAGACTTGGGTTCCAGTGGTTTCGTCTATGATGGGTATGTTGAGGCCACATCCGCCTCGTGCTGTTAGGGTGAGTTGCCGGAAGTTTTCATCTGAAGCCCTGAACTTCACTAGGAGCTTTCCGCCGCCTTTCTTGATGCCTCCGCACTTTACTGGTTCTTCTGTTCCGTCCGGCTTCTTTATGAAAAGATCGAGCTGTGGAATGGTTGGTCTGTCGTTGTCGACTCTTATTGTCACGATGGGGCTGTGAAAAGAGAAACCTGTCAAGTTCTTAACGGTTAGCGTAAGGTAGAATTTGCCCGTCGTCGTTGTAGCGATTGTGGTGTCTAGGTCGGTTAGGTAGTTGGGGTCGATCATGTCAGCGACTTTGTACCAGCCGGGATCTGGAGGACCTGAAGCGAACCTTGTCTTGGGAACTGGAGGCCATACGCTGAAGTCTGTTTCCGTTATTGATCTCGTTATAGGTTGCCATGGCCCTGCAACATTTGAGGCGAATTCGACTTTGTACTCGTCTGGGTTGGCTATGTTGAACACTCCTCTTATGTTTGCCAGGCCTCCGAATGGGTGATGACCGCGGCAAGAAGTTGGCGTAGGTGTGGTTCCCGGTGGCTGGCTAGGGCCCGTAGCATAGCCTTCCGAATCGATCTGGGTTGTAGGAATATATCCCACGTGTGTTATGGAGGGTGGCGGAGGGCAAAGCAATCTGCAGATTCTCTTGCATCGAATACTACAGATCCAGTGACATATTTGTGCACAGTATGGTGTCAGTTCCAGCCTTTCCAGTATTTCCTGGAACTTCTCAACATTCTGTTCATCGTAGGCTTTGATCAGGCTCTCTAGCATTTTCTTGTCTTTGATAGTCCTGACTACGGCTTCGCCGAACTGCCGAATCTCTTCGATATCTGTGACTTTGGGCGGTTTCACAGGGCCGGGACAAACCCTTCTGCAAAAGATGACGCATTTCTTGAGGCATAGCCAGCGACATATTAGCACGCAGTACTTGGCAATGTTCAGCCTTTCCAGTTCCGCTTGGAATCTTTCGACATCCTGTCTGTCATAGGCTTCTACTACGTTCTTGAATGCTTCACGATCTGCCGCGAGTTTCGATACAACATCTCCGAACTCTTTCAGTCTACTATATTCCTTGTTCTCCAAATTGGACTCCCCCAGTCTGTAGCCATTATATGGGCCCTGGGTTCTAATGTGACTTATGAAGAACAGAACCGCATTTCAAAACAATATCGCGGAGACTCGTCATCGATCCGCAATCGAGACATTCGATGAATCCCGGCTTCGGTCTTAGGAGGTTGTTGAGACCGGGGCAAGTTCGGCTCATAGCGTCACTCACTGGGAACTGCCGCTGTGGGTCCAAGTTATTTCCGGTCAAGCAATCTTCTTTCGCCTTCGATCCTCTTGATGTTCGTGATATCCTGGGTGACCTCTACGCACGTTCATTTGAGGCAATCGATCGATAAGCTTTGGGGGACCCCCTCCTCATCTCCTTCGGGAAAGCTGGGGCTTGGAGGGCTCTTATGCGGTTAGCCCTCACGAGGTAAGAAATGACCAGCGTATTATGAGCACCGCCGCCGCATTCTCGCCC
>Ga0209636_10003167_pt1 | contig 16765 bp, 18 predicted proteins | sample DeeMarSWOR152_54_FD_187464 | JGI IMG/M metagenome (GOLD analysis project Ga0209636, IMG submission 187464) | Marine sediment microbial communities from White Oak River estuary, North Carolina - WOR-1-52-54 (SPAdes) (version 2) | ecosystem: Environmental > Aquatic > Marine > Intertidal zone >...
AAATAATAGTAAAATATTTCTCTAATTCTGATATTAATGAGTATGAAAATATGGGATTTCGTAAACCACCTGGTAATATTAATAGAGTTTCAGATGATATTCCACTTATAATATAATTCCATTTATCATCTTTTACAATAATTTGCTTAAAAGGGTGAGTTATTTGAAATTTTTCAAAATCATCCAATGTAGAATATGGAATCTTCTTAAAGAGTTTATTTTTAATATCTATTAACATTTTTTATTGATTTAATTTCTCTATTTCTATTAATCATTTTAAAATCTTTATTTAAAAACATGAAACTCCTTTTCTAGAAAATTATTAAATATCTTGGTACTTTTTTCTTGTATTCTAAATAAGAATCTCCATATTGTTCTTTTAGCCTTTTTTCTTCTCCTAATATACTAAAATGTGAACCTGTTATTGAACCTAAAAGTATAATTAAGGAAATTCCTGATCCAATCATAAGAATAAGTCCAAGAAAGATAATATAAATACTTACTATTTGAGGATTGCGTGAAATTTTATAAAGTCCAGTAATAATAGGTTTTGTTATAGGTGCATTTTTGAAATTAATTATTGCTGTACTCAAAGCAATTATTCCAATGAAATAAAAAAAAATTCCAATTAAAAATTCAGCAGTACCAATAGTTAAAGGTGATATGAACAATATAATAATATTTGTTAGAGAACATAACTTACCTATAACTGTTAGAACTTTTTGTTGTTTTGTCCATCCTTTTCTATCAATTAATCTTGCTCTAACTTTTTTCGGACAAGAAAATGTTACAATGGCTTGTATTGAAACGTAAATCAATAGAGGTAACCACCCATTAAACCAACCAAATCCAAAACTGGGAATTAATTCCATAATATCACTACATTTAACATTAGAAGAATATGAAATATCTTGGCACTTTTTTTTTAAATTCTAAATAAGTATTACCATATTGCTTAGTAAGCCTTTTCTCTTCTCCAAGTATCCGAAAGTGAGAAAAGATTACAGAAAAAATTACTATAAATATTGCTGTCCAAGAACCGATGAGTATTGAATTTCCAATAGATACAAAAAATAAAAAAACCATTTGAGGATTACGAGATACTTTATATAATCCAGAACTGATTGGTTTATCTAGTGGTGCAGTTTTAAAGTTTTGAAGTGCTACAATAAAACCTATGTTGCCGAAAATAAAAATGATTATTCCAATTATAAATTCAATTGAAACTATTTTTAATGGTGTAATAATCACTAATATAGAATGTATCAAACCGCATATTTTAGCTAATTTAGTATATATTTTCTGGAATTTAGTCCAACCAGTTTCATCATATAATCTTGAAATTACTTCTTTTGAACAAGTTAATAAAAATATTCCGAAAATGGAAAAAAAGATTAGAAGAAAAATCCATCCATTAACCCAACCAAGCTCTAACCTTGGAAAAAATTCCATGAATTACCCTCGTGTAATCAATTTCTTTTAATTACAATTATTTATTTAGAGGCATTGTATTTAAACTTTCTAGTCATATCTAATTCCTTTATTTTAATTCTCAATTAAAATTCCAATTATTGAAATTACTCCTCAATTATTTGCTAATATATAAATTTTTTTTAGCTAAAATTACAAATATTTAGATTCTTTAATTCTTTAGGATATTAAGCTTTCTTCTATTAAAAACAGAATTCCATTAAATAATGTAAAAAAATGTATTGAGTTAAATATATTAATCAATTAAGAAATTTGTCCAGTGTAGTTCTCTGATATGAATTAGCTTTTTTCAATATATTTTTAGCATTTTTAAAAGTAGCTCGTTTTATAGCTTCTTTTAAAGGCAACCAAATATAATCGTCATGCTCATAGCTTAATTTAACTTCTTTTGTATTTGTCTTTATGAGATAGCAATCTACGTACTTATGAATTTTTTCACCTTGAAATTTGAAATAATAATCATATCTTGCTTTAAAACCTTTAATAATATTTGCTTCAATTATCCCAGTTTCTTCACGTAATTCTCTCATAATAGTTTCTTCATTTGATTCTCCTTCTTCTATATGACCTTTTACAAATCCCCAATGACCTAATCCATATTTCAATAATAAATATTTTTTACCGTTAAAAACTACTGCAGCGACCGATTTCTCTTCTGTCAAAATTTTCACTTGGCTCTTAATATTTTCCATAGACTAAATATTATTAGAAACAAAGATATTGGTACTAAAGCAATCATTTCAATCATTAGGTCAATGGTAAAGCTGATAGAGGCAGTGAATAAAATAAAATCTATTAATGCTAATACTAATAATACTATTCCTATTATAAAAAGCTTGAACTTTCCATGAAATATTATCAAACTTAGTTTTTTCCTTAAAATATACTTATTATCTAATTGAATTTAAGATTTATCAAATGATTGGAAAAATAAGAATAAAAACTTACGCTAACATTAATCCTGCTTTAAATGACGGTATTGATATTTTTTAAGATCAATAAGATCATTCTCATCAAATTCGACTCCTTCATCAATTAATAATTGTTTTTGGAGTTCATAACCTTCAAAGCGAGGTAATGAAATATAGCCTTGACTATTAATAACTCGATGCCATGGTAAATTATATTTTCTAGAAGAAGAATGCAAAATCCACGAAACCTGTCTTGCTGCACGTGGGTTTCCTGCACTAGTGGCAATTTGACCATAAGTGGCAACCATACCATATGGTATTCCTTTTATAAGGTTTTTTACACGATTAGAGAAGGAATTATCCATTTATCTCCCCTTTAATTGCTAGCAATAAACATGATTTGAGATTCTTATTAAATCAATTAAAAGAATTGAACTTAAACCATTTTTTTCCTTTCAAAACTTATTCCTTAAAGATCTCTTTTAAATGAAGAGAACAATATTAGTAAGTTTTTTTAATTAAAATTATCTTAAGATTTATATTATTAACTTATAACATTTTTGGAAAAAAATAAAATTTTTTATTTAATTCAATATGAGCCCAGATTTAAGAGATTTAATTGACCAAGCAGAAAAACAAGATCAAGATCGTGCACAACTAGAAAAAACAATTGAACAATTGAAAATTGAGATAAATCGGTTGAATAAGAAATTAAAAGAAGAAAAACCTGAACATGAGATAAAAATACATCCAGTTAATGTAAACTTATCTGAAGAAATTGATAATTTAAAGAATGTTATCAATTCACAACAACAAGAATTACAGCTTAAGGAATCAGATATTAAAGACTTACAAAAAAAATTAGAACAAACCTTCATTAAATTAGCAGATCAGAAGGAAAAGCTAGAATATTCCGATAAGTCAAAGAATGCTCTAAATAAATTAATGGAAGATTATTCAAGATTAGAGATAATAAATGACGATTTAAAGAATAAAGTTCATAATTTAGAACATGAAAAGGAAAAATTAATTATTAACATTAATGCTTCAAAATTGGAACAAAATTCAAACGTATTTTTGAAACCAGAATTTTCTAACCTACAACAAAAAATTAAAAATTTGGAAATTGAGAGAACGAACCTAATAGATAATATTAATAATTTGAAAACCAAATTACTTAAAGAATCAGAATTAGAACAAATAGTAAACACTCTAAAAAATAAGAACATACAATTAGAAGAGCAAACTGAAGAATTAAATAATACAATTGAAAGATTAAAAAGAGAGAAATTTACAATAAGTAATTTAGAAAATACAGTTTCAGAATTAAGAAGTAGAATTAAAAAGTTAGAAGATGAGAATCTAAGATTAAAAAGGAAAGAAATAACCATACAAGAAGAAATCGAACCTAAGATTGGACCTACATATGAAATAAAATCACCTATTGAGCAGAATAAAATTTTAGAAGAAATTAAATCTTCAATTCCTCCTTTAAAAGTTGAAATTGAAACCCCAACAAAACCAAAGGATTTAGTTTTACTTAAACGAGAAGAAAGCGATTTAAATATAAAATTTGAAAAAAACTCCGACTTAACGTCTTATAAATTAGAAGAAGAATCATCTGATCGCGATTCCAATGAACGAAGAAAGATCTGTCCTAGATGCGGAAATAAAAATTTATCACAAATCCGAGAAATTGATGATAAAACTAATCTTATTAGCGCTTATTATAGGCTATATGGAAAAAAATACAAGTGTGGTCGATGTGGGAATGAGTGGAAATAATATTATTCTTCTTTAAAAAAAGGAAATATCTGAATCTAACATGGATCAAGTCAAAAAAGTGAAATTACCTCGACCCGGATCTCCGCTTTATAATTTAAATCATGAAAATGATGAAATTAGGAAAAAAACTTTAAAAAAATGGAGATTAACGAATAAATTACTTATAATTCCATTATACCGTCTTCAAATTTTACCATGCTTAGGATTTGGAAGGATTTTTTTGATTATAAAGACAATAGGCAGAAAGACGGGAAAAAAAAGGAGAACACCTGTCGAATATCATTGGATTGATAATATTATCACCGTATTTTCAGGCAGAGGGGATGATGCTGGTTGGATTAAAAATATACAACATAATCCAGATAAAGTTTGGGTTAAACACGGTTTTCATAAATTTCATGCTAATGTAACATTTATTAGAGGTGAAAAAGAAAAATTAACCCTTTTTAAATGGTATGTTAATCATCATGGCAAATCTGCCAAGATGTTATTCGGTTGGGATCCTAAACAAGACGATCTTGAAACAGCTGATTTTTCAGATATACTGAATATAATAACAATTATTCAACTTGATCCAAAAAATAGATAAAATTATAGAGAGAAAATATTATTATTTCAATAAAGAAATTTTATATTACCTTTCTCTATTATACATCTAGTAAATTAATTTTATAATCTAATTAGGCATAATCTTAAATGGTTCTTGTAAGAAAATTTTTCTATAAAGTATGTATTGTTGGAGATTCCGAGGTAGGAAAAACTACACTACTCCATCAATATCTACTTGGAAGATTTATTTCTGATGCAGAAAGAACGATTGGATCAAACTTTTTTGTCAAATATCTTAAATTTCCTGAAATTAAGAATATTATTACTTTACAAGTATGGGATTTAGCGGGGCAGGACCGCTTTCAATGGGTTCGACATGCTTTCTATAAAGGTGCAAAGGGAATAGTATATGTATTCGATCTGACAAGGAATAATACATTTGAAAGTATAAGAAAGTGGAAAGATGAAATTGAATCCAAAGTTGGGATTTTACCTAATGTTTTGGTAGGAAATAAAGTTGATTTAATGAATCCCCAAGATAATAAACTAAATGAAGAAAAATTTACTGAATTAAAAGAAGATTTATCTTCTTATATGTTTTTTAAAGCAAGTGCAAAAGAACGAGTAAATGTTGATGAAATTTTTTATAAATTAACAAAAGAAATGATTAAGAAATATGATTCTTAATCAACTTAATTCAAAAAGATAATTAATTATAAATTAAAAATTTATATTTATACCTTTTAATGAAAAGAATAAGTTGCGAGTAAATGATTCATTTAGTTAAACCTAGAGTTGTGTTAAGTAAATGTATTGAATTTGAACATTGTAGATGGAATGGTGCAATTATTCAAAATCCTTTTATAAGAATTCTAAAATCCTATGTAGATTTTATAACTATATGCCCAGAATTCGAAATAGGATTAGGAATACCACGTGATCCAGTTAGAATTGTAAAGAAAGATTATGATTTGAACTTAATACAAAGCATTACTGAAAAATTATTTACTAAGGAGATAACTAATTTTTCTTTAAAATTTCTAAATTCTCTTGATGAAGTCCATGGATTTATTTTAAAATCAAAATCACCTTCTTGTGGGCTTTTTCAAACTAAATATTATCATAGCATGCAGAAAGGAGCTGCTGTTATTGATCGAGGTCCTGGATTATTTGGAAGGGAAGTGCTTTCGAAATTTCCACAATTAGCTATTGAATCTGAAGGTAGACTCAACAATTTCAGGATTAGAGAACATTGGTTAACAAAAGTATACCTTATAGCTTTATTTAATAAAATGAAAAATGATAATTCAAAGCATCATTTAGTGAATTTTCATGCCCAAAATAAATTTATTTTTATGGCTTATAATCAGACTGGGATGAGGGATATGGGTAAAATAGTAGCAAATCCAGAAAAGTTGGCTCTACAAGAGGTTATCAAGAAATACAAAATTAAATTATTTGAAATTCTGAATACTCCTCCAAAATATACTGCAAATATTAATGTTCTTATGCATGCTTTAGGTTATTTCTCTAAACATCTAAAACCAGAAGAAAAAGCATTTTTCTTAGAAGAGTTGGAAAAGTATAGATCCGGCTGGATTCCCTTATTTTCAATCAATAAATTACTAATATCATGGATAGTTCGATTTAATCAAGAATATCTTAAGGAACAACGATTTTTTAATCCCTATCCAGAAGAATTAATGACATTTGACTTAATTGAAACATGGAGAGGGCAAGATCTTTAAGAGAATCTCAGAAATCTCTTTAAAAGTTAAACTATATTTTAATTATTCTGAATCTTCTAGTAACTTATCTACTCGATCTGCGAACTGCTTGGCAGGTTTATATAACTTAAGGGCCCATACTAGTCCAACAGGTACTAAAATAACGAACATCAAATATAGGGGCCATAAACTTAAAATATTAACCCCTTCAATAGCATAAAAAACAGTTATTATAATAATTAATATCACAACAGCAATTACCGCTATAATTTTGAAATATATTCCCCCAACTAAACGAATACGAAGGAATGATTTATCAGTTCCTATTTGCGAAACATATGCTTTTTTAAGAAGAGGTCTGTCCTCATCTGTAATGGATTCATTCAAATTGCTTAAAAGGGAAATAAGTCTAACTCCAAGTCTAGTAGTTTTATATAAACCTTCTACATCCTTTTCAACAAACCCAGAAAGGAGTTTTAGATGATAATTTAGTTTTCCTGTAGATATGGCAAAATGACCCAATAAATTAGAATAACTCATTTTCTTTTCTTTTAATAGTCTTAAAATTTCTCGTCGAATTTCATGATTTAGAGCATTTATTATAACATCTTCAGAGGGGATTGACATAATCTATAACTTGACTGTATTTAATTTGATTATAATATATTATATGAAAAAATAAAAAAAAATTATTTATTAATTAGTTTGTTTTTTATCTTGTTCTTTTGAAGTTTTACGAGATTCTCTTATCGTACGTCCATAGTAATATAGTCCTGTTATTACTAATACCATAGTAACTCCTAATAACAAACCTTCAAAGAAAGAAAATAAACCAGTATCTGGGAAATAATGACCGAAAATCATCCCGATTAAATCAAGACTTAACCATGTGAGCAAAAATGCTAAAGCAATGTCACCACTTTCTCTTCCTGATCTTTTTAATAATACCATTTCTTTTCTCCTTCAAATCTTTTAAATTATTTTTATTAATACAAAATTTATGTAATCTTTCCTTATGAATAATGAAATCTCGCTCTATTTTAACAATTTTTGAAAAAAACTTTTGTTAAATATGTTTAAAATTTTTGACAAATGAAAATTATTAGTTTGATATTGGTTATTATTTTTACTTCTTTAACTTCTTCCTATAATGGTCTTTTTGCCCAGTTTTCAAGGATGCAAACATTTAAATATGTAATAATATATTTATTTTACAGTAAAAATTTTTATAGTAAAAAAAATTTTGACTAATTAATATTTAATAAAATTTAACTATTATGAAAGAAAACGTAAAAAAAATCAAGATTAAGCGAATTGGATCTCCAACTTTAATAACTTGTCCGGTTTGTGGGTTTACATACAGAGCATTTGACTCAAAATCTGGAAAAAGGAAAATAAAATGTCCAATATGTGGTTATAATATTCCTAATCTTGAAAATTTTAAAGAATTTAGGGATTTAAATATAAATTTTAATCTAAAATAAATTAGGTGAAAAAATTATGGCAAAAAAAGAAGGAAAGAAAAAGCCTATTTTTGATAAGGTGGGTCTTGTATTTAGAAGTCCAATAAGAGCAGATATTATGAAAGAAATTTCACATAATGTTCAAAAACCTCAAGAAATTGCTGATAAATTTGAAATTCCAAAGCAAAATATAAACTATCACATTCAAGCATTAAAGAAAGGAGGATTAATAAAAACACATACTGAAGAAAGGGAGGAAATGCCTTCTGAAAGAGGAGTCAGAATTAATGGTAAGAGTGAAAGTGGAAAATTCAAAGTCTCTTATGGTGTCGAACTAACAAAAAATGGAAAAAATATAGTCAATCAATTTATAGATCCACTTTATGAAAAAGAAAATGAAAAAGAAAAAATTAAAAACAAAAAAAAGGAGGAAGAATAGGTTTGAAAAGCGAATGTATTCAGTTTGTAAAACAAATATTTGAAAATCCATTTGGTTTTCTTAAATTAGGTAATCCTCAAGTTTATGAAAATATGACAGTTATTCCTATTATAGTTCAAGATGATAAATTCATTGATTTTATTAGTATAAAAGAAGCTGAAGAATTAAAATTAATAGAAGTAATAGAATCAGATACAGTTAGTCAATTAGAAGTTATTAATAAAAGTGATAAACAACTGTTAATCCCATTTGGAATGACAGTTCATGGTGGAAAGCAAGATAGAACAATCTGGGAGCCAATCCTATTGCCATCAGGTGGAAAAGGAAACATATTAAGGAGTAATCCTGAAAATTTAGGACAGAAATATGTAATCCCTGCTAAATGTGTTGAGCAATCAAGATGGAGTTATGTAAAAGGTAAAAACTTTAATTCTTCGAATACAAGGCTTCATCCAAACGTTGCCTTTGAGGCAATTTCAGCTGTAGGTCAGGCTGGAGTTTGGAATGAAATCCAATCTCACAGAGCTGAAATGAAATATGCTGCAAGTATAGCTCCTACTCAAAGTTATCTTGAAATGACAAAGCATGCTGAAAATCAAACAGAGGATATAGCTAAACATTTTAAAAATATTGATAACCAGTGTGGAATTGCTGTTTTCATCAATAATGAATTCATTGGAATTGAGTTCTATGCTAACTCCGAGGCATGGAAATTTATGAGTACTGATATTATTCGAGCTTTTTCAATAGAAGCTTTAAGATTCAAGGAAAAATCTGTAAAAAGAGAAAAAGTTGAGTACCATGATGAGTTTCTAAAAGCCTTAAACAAATTAGAGCTTGATTTCTCAGAAAGAAGAGGGGTTGGTCTTGGAAATGTTGTAGAATTCAAATCAATGAATAATAAATGGCGAGGAATAACATTAGTTCATAATGAAACTTTGGCACAGTTTTATTTGGTTTCAAAAAGAGGCGGATATCAACAACAGCAAAGACAACCAAATCTTCAATTTCAAACTGTTATTAACCAAAGGTATCAAATTTAGATTTAACCTTTAATATTAAGATTAAAATTCTTTTTTTTTTATATTTTTTTTAACATATTTCCAGCTAATATTGTAAAAATTTGTTCCACATTTTCACCTGTTTTACTTGAACATTCAATAAAATTATTAATATCCCTCGAATGAGCTACTTTTGAACCTTCTTCTTTACTAACTTGCCTATATTGATCTAAATCAGATTTTCCGCCAACTAATATAATAGGAAAGACCTCTTCAGTCTCTTTAATGACAGATAGCCATTCATCAACATGAGAAAGAGAACTGTAGTTTGTTATATCATACATCAACACTCCCCCAGAGGCACCTCTTATATATTTTGGTAAGAGAAATCTAAACCTTTCTTCACCTCCAAAATCCCAGATCTGCAGTTTCACCATTTGATCCTCAATTTCCATACTTTTAATTTCAAATTCTACTCCAATTGTCATTATAGTATCTGGAATAAATTTATCTGTTATAAATCTTTTAGTTAAAGCAGTTTTACCACAACCCGCATCCCCAAATATCACAATCTTAAATATTGCATCATACATTTTTTATTAGTGGCGAGAATGTTTATGTATTAAAAGGTTATTGACATTTAAACTTTTAATTGATAATTATTAGTTTTTCAAATAATTAATCCATTTAGTTTTTTGCTTATTAGGTTTGACAAATGTGTGAGCCTTTATAAATATATATAACATAGTTAAAAATATGAAAGAATTTAAAGATAAAGTAGCGGTAATTACTGGCGCTGCTAGTGGAATAGGATATGGAATCGCTGAAAAATTTACAAAAGAAGGGAATAAAGTTATATTGGCAGATATTGAATCAAAAGCATTATCAGAGGCAGAACACAAATTAAAAAAAATAAATTCAAATGTATCAGGAATATCAATAGATGTTGCAAAAATCGACGATATAAAAAGATTAGCTAAGAGTTGTATCGATAAATATGGAAAAGTGGATTTTCTTATCAATAATGCTGGGGTTGGTTTCGCTGGAAAATCGTCAACAACTATATGGGAAAGTTCATTAAATGATTGGAAATGGATTTTTGATGTTAATATATGGGGTGTTATTAATGTGATTAATGTCTTTGTTCCAATTATGCTTAAACAAGATACTGAGTGCTTTATAATTAATACAGCATCCATGGCAAGTTTAATTATTCCTGCTATTGGAACTAGTATATATAGCATAACTAAATTTGCAGTAATAGCAATTACGGAATCTTTAAAACATGAATTAGCTTTCTTTGGTAGTAAAATTAAAGTTTTAGCTCTTTGTCCCAGTCTTGTGCAAACAAACATAACAAAAAGTGATCGAAATAGACCTAAAGAACTGAATAATACGGTAAAAACTAACCCAAAATTAGAACCAATTATAGATGCTTATCGTCGATCTATTGAAAATGGAATTTCTCCTGAGTTTGTGGCTGAAAAGCTATATCAAACTTTACTAAATGATGACAAATTTTACATTCCTACTGATCGCCATCGATTTTTAAAAAGCAACGTAAGAAAAAGAATGGAAGGAATTATTCAGGACTTGCAAAAATAAAAAAATGTCTATATTTCTATCCAATAATATTCAGATTTTTTTTCTTAAGGGCAATTCTCAAATATGAAAGTACTTCATCAATCTACAAATAGATTTATAAATTATTTGCTGCGCGCGTTATAATAATCAGCGTTATTGGTATTATCATTTTAGGGGGTTTAATATTAGGGATTATTTACGGAATTTTAGGTATTATAGTATTGATTTTCTTAATCAGCGAATTAATTGGCGGATTTATTGTGGTTAAATTAAAAGACTGTAGACTATGTTTAGTTCATATCTAGACCAGTAGAGCTGTTTATATAATATCAGTACTCGGCCTTATTCTTTGTTATATAATTAATTTTTTTTTTCTTATGAATTTTTTATGTGTCAAAAACATAAATTATTTATTTAGAAGTGAATGAATAAGAAATAGGACTCAAATTTGTAACAAAATGAAATCTTTTGAGAAGTTCAAGTTTGTATTAATAATTCTTATCTCAGTTAGCATATTTTTAGCTGTAATCCAGATTGAGGAGGTAAAATCATCAGAAACTAAAGAATTATCATTAAATATAGATATTGATTTTAAAATAAATGAATCTTCGGTTATTCAAGGAGATTTGGAAAATTTAAACTCGATTGATGTTGATTTACCCTCTTCAAGTTGGACGTTAGACGATATTGAGCTAAATTTTACGGAAATTGAATTTGGATCAGATTTAGTGATAATTGAAGATAATTTTACACACGGTGAATATAAAAGAGTATACAACAAGAATCCTGCTCAAAACGTATTTGGTCAGGCTGTTCAGATTGAAATAAATAGCTCCTCCATAATACACGGTGTCTATATATATGGATATAATGGCTCACACCTAGGAACTCCACAGATACAATTAAGAGGATATAATCCTGTTAATAATAATCCAAATGCTACAGTTTATGGCTCAACTAATTTAAATATTTCCTCTACTCCTGGATGGTATTTCCAAAACTTTACTAATCCAATATTATTAAATGCTGGAAGTTATTTTCTTGTATTAAATGGGAGTTCCCTTCCTGTATGTAATCCTGGATTTCCAGTGGGATTCTATTGGGCATATAATTCTATTAATCCAAATTATCCAGATTTATATACTTCTGAACATAACTCAGAGTGGACTATAGGTTCTTCTGGTACTCCATTTCTTTACAACTTAATTAGACAAGTAAACTCTTCATTCTATCCTGAAGAAATAAACATGACAGCAGAAATCAATGATTATTTTTTTGAGATATTGAATGGTAATGCTCAAGGAAAGGGATATTTAAAGAAAAATAATATAAATTACAATCCTGATAATGAACATGTAAAAATTCAAGTAAAAAACAATAAAACTGAAAGTTTAAAATTCAATCTAACTTATAATTTTAACATTTTTAATGTTTTTAATGCTCCAGGTGTGTTAAACGTCACAACTAATAAATTGAATGAATGGAATATTGATCCCAAAATTACAAGAGTTTCAAATAACCATACAGTCCAATTTTCTTATCCAAAAAGTTGGGTTAATTTGAAAATCTTTAAGAATCAGCAAGATATTACATCACAAGTTTTTCTTGATGTAATAAATCATTCAGTAATTATCCCAAATAATACTATTGAAAATGGTGCTAATTGGAATATAGTAGGTAATTCCCAACCAGTATCTTTTAAATTATATGCTCCACATACCGAATTTAAAGCTGGACAAGAATTAAGATTTTCAATCAACCCCCCAGTTTTATCTGGAAATTATACATTTATATTATATGACCCACTCGGTTTAGAAAAATATCAAATCACTAGAAAACTGCCATTAGATAGCAATTTATTCTCTTATGAAATTCCTGCAAATACACTTGAGGGAAATTTTACTGCTTATTTAGTTTGGAATAACCAAACAGATGCGGGATTTAGTTTTCAGATATTTTCCATTTCTAAACAGAGTTCCTTCATTTTCTTAACTATAGGTTTAATTATTGCTGGAGGAATTAGTATTGTTGGATTCGCTGGCTATGTAACGGTTAAAAAAATAGAGTCAAATCATAGAGAAAAGCTAAAACGAGATTTAGAACAATTTAATGATATTATAAATATTAAATATATAATCGTTCTTGATGCAAAAACAGGAATTGATTTATTTTCTCAATCTTTTGTGAAAAAGGAATTAGATCCGACTCTTATATCAGGATTTCTTCAAGCAATTCATAATTTTGGAGTGGAGGTAATTGAGGGAGCAAAAAACTCAAAAACATTAAAAGTAGAATATAAAGATTCAATAATTTTAATGACCGAATTTATCAACTTGAGATTAATCGTTATTATGAAAAGTAATCCCTCGAAAAATTTTCTCTACTCTATTGAATCCCTTGCCTATCATATTTATAAATATTATGGCAAATGGATTGAAAACTTTCAGGGTAATCTTAAGCCTTTCCGAAGTATGAAAAAGTTAGTTGAGAGTGACCTCAATATTTCTTTGCTTTATCCTTTAACGGTCGTAATTAAAAAAGATATGAAAATGACTCAAGATGAAAGGGATATGGTTAAAAGGGCTCAGACTTTTATGAAAGAACATAATTCTCCTTACTTTTATTTTATATATCTTATTCCTGAAAATGCTTACAGCCCAAAGGATTTTAGAATTACTCTTCAGTTGATTAAAAAAGGCATTTTTCAGCCTCTTGACAAAAAAGAATACTCAGATTAAACAAATTGGTCTTTATTTTGAGTATTCTTTATCATCAAGTTGATAATTAAGTTTTTGTTATAACATATGACATAATTTTTTAATGCATGAAATGAAAATCGAAAATCAAACAGTTTATTTTAAATCTTCTGAAAATATGGAAGAAATCAATTCAGAATCTGTAACTTTAATAGTAACTTCACCACCTTATTGGAATGTGAAAGATTATGGTAATCTGAATCAAATTGGATTTGGACAATCGTATAAAAATTATATAGAATCTTTAAATAAAGTTTGGAAAGAATGTATCCGCGTTTTACAACCAAATGGAAAAATAGCAATCAATTTTCAACCATTACCCATAAGTAGTGAATATTCAGGTTTTAATCGGCGAATAATTCAAAATATAATGTTTGATATTGAGGCATTTATGAGAAAAAATGATCTCTATCTAAGTGGAATGCATTATTGGGATAAATCTGCTTATATAAATAATGTTTCATGGGGAAGTTATCCAAAACCCACTAATATTGCTTCAAATACTTCATTTGAACAAATTTTTGTGTGGGTTAAAAGAGGTAAAACCAGAACCATTGATAAAGAAATTTTAGAGAATAACTTATTAAAGAAATCAGAATGGCGACATTGGGCTGTAAGATGTATTTGGGATGATATATCTCCTGTGATTAAAATTAGCAGTAAGGGAGAAAATGTTTTTGGTCATCCTGCTCCTTTTCCAGAGGATATCCCTTATCGACTTATAAGAATGCATACAGTAAAAGGTGAAACTGTTCTAGATCCCTTCTTAGGTTCGGGAACAACTCTTAAAGTCTGTAGATTGCTTAAAAGAAAGGGAATAGGTTATGAAATAAACGATAACTATAAAGATTTGATTGAAAAAAGAATTATGGAAGATTGGAGTTCACCTAAAATTGAAGTAGATTATGCAACTATTGGGACAGATACTACTAAATCAATTATAAAAAAAATCATTGAATTAACTTGGAAATCAAAACCAAATACAGATATACTTCTCGATGATGATATTACAAAAAAAAAAGAATCAATTTATTCAGAAGTGATAGAATCTTTTAAAAAAGAAAAAATCTTCTCAAAACCCTTTTTAAAAAAAATAGGATTAGAAAAAAATAAACCTAAATTTAAACCTTTCGATGAATTCTTCGAATAGAACTATTATATTTCAATAATCTCTCACATTCAAATGAGATTATTTAATATTTTTAGCGAATCACTCATAAAATTATATATAACTCATAAAGATTTAGGAATTTATAATTAATTAATAAATACCTTGTTTTTTGCTTTAAATATTAGCGTAATTCACGTTTATAATTTTTATACATTTACTTTAAATTCTAATTTTTATTCTTGAAAATTATGAACTCTACTGAAAAAGAATTAAATGATGAATGGTTAATTCCAAAATCAGATATTTCATTCGATTATTTGAAAAAATTTAACCGAAACATGTTTTTCTTACACTTAATTCAGGGCTTGTTAATGGTTTTCTTTGGGTTCTTACCGCAATTAGACTTTTCTGCTGATATTTATACCATTTATTTTGAGTTTAATATAGGCCCACCTCCTGTTCTTGGACCTAATCCTGAAGTTATTTTCACGTTTACAGCATTAGGTGCATTCGTAGGAACATTTTTACTTTTATCTGCTTTAGCGCATTTTCTGATAGCTTATCCACTTAATAAAATGTATGTAAGAAACTTGAAAAAAGGAGTCAATAAAATACGATGGTTCGAATATTCATTATCGAGTTCCATTATGATTGTTTTAATTGCTCTATTTTTTGGCGTACTTGATTTCTGGTCCCTCTTCATGATATTCGTATCAAATGCTCTGATGAATATGTTTGGATTACTAATGGAAAATTATAATGTATATTCACGAAAATTGAAAGAAAAGATTAAATGGACCCCATATTACTTAGGAGTTATTGCAGGAGCAGTACCATGGATAGTTATTACTGCTTACTTTGTAAATACTAGCGTAGCTGGTGGAGAAATTCCTTGGTTTGTTTACATGATTTACGGTATAGAGTTGTTTTTCTTTAACACGTTTGCTATCAATATGATCCTTCAATACAAAGGTGTAGGAAAGTGGAAAGATTATCTTTATGGAGAAAAGATTTATCAATTATTAAGTCTCATTTCAAAAACATTCTTAGCGTGGCTCGTTTTTGCAGGTGTATTCTCTCCTACTGGATAATTAATAGATTTTAATAATATTTTATTTTTTTTTTTAAAAAATTTAAATTAGATTTAGAAAATTTTACTGTTTTAGGTTTTTTGATCCATCATATCTTTAACAGTAATTTCTGGATGATGATATCGTCCTCTTTTTAAAGTTTTATCACCATACTGAATTGATACTTCAGGGCAATAATGAATACATGCTAAACACTGAACGCACTTATGCTTCCATTGAGGTTTTCCTTCTACAAGTTTGATGTTACTTACTGGACATACTTTTTCACAGATGCCACAGCTACTGCAACTATCGTCAACATGGAAAAATTTATCACTTTCGAAAACATTATCACGAAATCCTTTATTAGTTTTTTCAAAAGATCTTTTCTTTTTCGTAGGATCAATCTTTGCAGTCATTTTATTGCTATTGATATCGTTAACAATCTTTCTTATTTGTTTTGCTTCTTTTTTGAAAAACTCTTCCTGTTCTTCTTTAGAATGAGTTTCTTCTCCTAAAATATAATTTGCAGGCATTTCAATAAAATAACCTGCATTAAGATGTTTTGAACTCTTATTAAGAAGTTCTTCTATTTGAGGTAAAGCCACAGCGTCTAATTCACTTGATCTTGTAATCACAGCAAAAATATATTTTACTTTATCTAAATTTAATTTATAGATAAAATCATATACTACACGGGGTAATCCCCAGTAATGCATTGGGAATACAAAACCAATCTTTTCACTAATTGTAACAATTACATCTTTCTCCCAATCGTTTACCATTGGAGCCATAATACAATCATCTAGAGATTCATATAAGTCTCTTGCTACTTTTAATGAATTTCCTGTTCCTGTAAAATAGAATATTGTTGTTTT
>Ga0209636_10003168_pt1 | contig 16764 bp, 13 predicted proteins | sample DeeMarSWOR152_54_FD_187464 | JGI IMG/M metagenome (GOLD analysis project Ga0209636, IMG submission 187464) | Marine sediment microbial communities from White Oak River estuary, North Carolina - WOR-1-52-54 (SPAdes) (version 2) | ecosystem: Environmental > Aquatic > Marine > Intertidal zone >...
AATGGCATGGAAACTGGGATGCTGTATGGAGTAACATAGAGTTGAGAGGGAAGGTGAAACAGACTATAGTGGATTATGTGAATAAATTGAAGAGACCTGAAATACTTGAGGCGGGCTGGACTTCTAAATGTAATGAAATGTTTCACTTGGTTTGTGATGATGTAAGGAAGGAAGTTGGTTTTTTGGATTCGAAAATAATATACAATAAATGGCTTGAGTGGTTTAAGGAGAGTTTGAGATAATGACAAAACCTACTGCTATTAAGTATGTTATTATATTTGCCATTTGTATTTTCGGTTTGTTGGTTGCAACGTTGCTAATTTATGCTCATACCCCGGATCTGCCAAAACCAGAATTCGTGGAGGGGGGAGAAAAGCATCGTTTCATAAGATATATGTCTTGTGCAATAGCTATGTGCAGTAAGGGGTACGGGAGCGATGAAGTGAATAGTTTGAGGGTGGAGTTTGAAGGTGGTGTACCAATCAAGAATTGTAATCAACTGATCGATGAGAAAGTTTCTAGTGGAGAATTCCCATCAGTTTCTGATGGGGATCATCTATGTGGTCCGACATATCCCTTGAATTTCAAATTTAAAAATAAAGTTACATATATAACAGAGTATTCTGGGTGTGATGTATTTGGCATAGTTAAACCTGGTCTACAAACAGATGTTTCCTGTATAGCTAAGTGGAAAGGTAATCTTATTAATAGAGGTTGTTTTAGTACGTGTTGTTTAGGTGGTAGCGGGGGTTGTAGAGTGGATGGACCGGTGGGGGGTCACATACTCCTAGGTGATGAATGTGAAATTTCGAGTGATGAGTTATTAAAACAAATGTTAGGAGTTGCTGCAGGAACATTATGGGTGCCACCAAGCCTTGGTGTGAATTGTGAACCCTTTGATGAAGATATCCCAGGTACAGGAACATATGCAAAATGTACTTTTGAGAAAGACGAGGAAGTATGGTTTTGGACTGAAGCTAGTGCCATTCAAGTCCAATGGGAAAGAGATGTGTTTTTTTGGTACCTCATGTTTTGTTTGCCACCCTTTGGTACAGTGCACTTATGCCCCTTTATTATAATATATGATCAACATCCCTCAAATTGTCCTTAGCTCTAAAGTATTATCTTCTACAAAAATAAAATTATAAAAGAAACTGATGCCAACACCAAAAGTTGAAGCAGAGAAGAAAAGTTGGTATGAATATCTCTGTAATTCTCTCGGTAAACTATTCGAGTTTCCTTTGAGCGAAGATCAAATCAAGGATATATCAGAAAAACTAGAATTCTGTGATTTGAAAGTAAAACCAAACTACATCTTCTCAACAGCCATAATTCTCTTGATAATCGGGATCGTTGTATCACTGTTTTTTTTCTTGCTCGAATTCTATCTCTACGGAATACTTATCATCATTGCATTTTCGATGTTCTCTTGGTACCTGCTCATTTATCCATCATACTTAACCAGATACTACAGGATAAAGGCTACTTCTGACCTAGTTCAGACTGTTCTCTACCTTGTCATCTCGTTGAGGCTTGTTCCTAACTTGGAGAGCGCCTTAATGTTTGCTTCAAAACACGTGAAAGGTATCGTAGGGAGAGACTTGAGGAAAATGACATGGGGTATATCCTCTGGAAAGTATGGTAGTGCAGATGAATCCCTAGAGACACTGGCAAAGAAATGGAAGGAAGAAAACTTAGAATTCTTCGAAGCAATCCACCTCATCAGAACTTCTACTCTTCAGAAGAAAGAGAAGAGGGAGGAAATGCTTGACGAAGCTGTTAACACGATACTCCAAGGAAACATGGAGAGGATGAAACATTACTCAACTGAGCTCAGGAATCCTTTGATGATAATTACGACCCTTGGCATCACATTACCAGTCTTGACGATAATCCTCTTCCCTATAATGACAATATTCCTTGCAGAAACAATAAAACCACACTTACTATTCTTGTTTTATGATGTAGCCTTACCGATCGCCATTTATTACATAATGACTCAAACTCTAAGAGCAAGACCACTATCCTTTGGAATCATAGATATCTCAAAACACCCCAAAGTGAAATCCAACATACTCGCCATCAACCTCCCTGTAAAAAGAATCGTATTTCCCAATATAGTTCTCTCAACTATCGTCGGTTCTCTCTTATGCTTGACTGGTATCCTCATTTGCTTGATACCGAGTGAACCCGTATCTATCACGAAGATAGGGGGTGGTTTGATCGTCCTGGCAGGAATCGCTTCTTCTGTTATATTATATTCCTTCCTACACTTTCATGGGAATATCAAGATAAGAGATGAGGTTAGGGATATAGAGAAAGAATTTGATGAGGTTCTGTTTCAGTTAGGGTATACACTCTCGACGGGGATCCCTCTAGAGGCTGCTCTAGAAAAATCTTGTAACAGAACTAAGGGTTTAAAGATATCAAGGATGTTTGAGATGGCTTTAACCAACATCAGAAAATTTGGGTTCACTTTCAAGAGAGCTTTGTTCGACAAAGATTATGGAGTGATGAAGTATTATCCTTCTCCAACCGTCCACGCCATGATGCACACAATATCAGATTCTATCGAGAAAGGAGTTGCTGGTGTGGCAAAGACTGTCTTATCGATCTCCCATTACCTGAAGAGTATGCACTTAGTAGAAGAGCATATGAGAGAAATACTGGACGAAACAACTTCGAGCATGAAGATGATGATGACTTTGCTCGTGCCAATTGCTTCTGGTGCAGTGGTTGGTATGGCGACGATAATAGTCATGGTCCTGTACCAGATAGTTAGCATTCTAACGAACGTCACAGGTTTGGCCCAAGCCTATCCTCAGAACTTCGCACCAGATGTTTTAGGATCACTTGTTGATATCAAAAATATTCTACCAGCAGAGATTTTTCTTGTCGTGGTTGGAGTTTACATGTTGGAAATCGTGGTAATGTTAGCATCTTTCATTGGATCTTTAGAACATGGAGATGATCCATTGGATAAGTATTACCTCATCGCAACGAATGTTCTCATGAGTCTGGCAATCTTCACTGCCTCTGTTTTGATCATTTATTTTATATTCGAAAATCTAATTAAAGTTTGGGGAGTTCCAGTATGAGGAAGGGAACTGTAAAGGAACATCTGGGTTGGATATGTGCACTCATTGTGTTAATTTTTTTCTTATCTATTCTGATTATCTGGCCGAATAACATACTCGTCAGAAAGATTCTCGATACGATAAAGGTTGTGATAAAGATAATTGAGGTTGGTCCATGAAAGGTGTATCCGGTTTTTATCTGGTGGTGATAATAACTATAATAATAGCGATAGTTCTCATAGCCTTGTTCCTAATCTTTCAGGATGTGTTCACCAAGGGTATAACGAAATATTTCAGTGGCTTCGTTAATTCTATCTTGGCTGCTATACGTGGAATTCTTGGGCCTTGGGCTAGCATAGTCATGCCAGGTTTGTGATAGTATGGTGACGATAAAATTCATAGTCGAGGTTGTCATGGTGGTGATAGGCCTTGCTATAGTTATCTGGTGGATATACACGAATTATTCTAACATACTCACTATCCTACAAAATTGGTTAGGAAATTTCTTGAGTTGATAGAATGGTTGAGATGAGAGTGATTGTTAGGGTGATATTAGCGTTAATTCTGATAGTAGTGGTTGTGACTGGGATACTCTATATTGTGTTTGGCCTTAAACCTGATGTAAGTTCTGTCTTCTACCCTGGAAGGGAAACTCTCGTGAGGTATTATGCTTGTAGTTTGGCCATTTGTACACGTGGGTGTGAAGATGGATCAGCAGTGGAAAAAATATGTCTTGAGAAAGATCTCGTGACAGAGGACTGTAATCTATGGTGTGATCAGCTATGTGAGAGAGAGTTTGGAGATTGCCCTGCAGGAGAGTGTTGTGGACCACTGTATAATTTAACTCTTACTTTGGAGAAGGAAGCACCTTTAATGGGATGTTACGCAGTTGAAGGGACGATGGGAGATACAAGTGAACGAGAATTACCAGAGCTATCAATTGGGGGGTTTATATCAAGGGTGATGAAATATTTTACGGGGTCTATAGTAGCTACACTGGTTAATCATTATTATGCAGAGGCTCATTATTGGATGAAAAAGTTGCCTTATATGGCTGAGCCTTCAGAGGTTAATGATTGTTTCTATCTCCCGACTCCAGAATATTATCCCGGTGGAAGATATTATCTTGGTATAATCCATGATCACATTGACGTAAGTTTAGGGGCGGGTAGTATTATTCTTGATCCAGCTGAATCGCATGAAAAATTCGGTTGTTATGATGAAGCCGTTCCTCTCAATCCTGATGATTTGATACATAGACAAACTATGGATGCTCCAGGTTTTTACCGATGTAAATTTGTTCCAGGTAGCTTAAAGATATGGGCTGAGGAAAAAGAAGATGGATGTGCTGATGTGAGGATTAACTCAACTTTAAAAGGAGATTGGCTTTTTACAATCGAATGTACAGAGCCCATGGGACCGTTAGGGTGTCTGGCAAGGGTAAAACCTGAAGAAACAGCAGAATACACGATAAAGATCGAGAATTATCTGGGGACAGGCTCGGAGTTTGACCTTGGATGGGGAGAGTCCACTAAGAAAGTTGACTGTAAGTTCTTTGAAGATTCTGAGGAAATAAGTAGTATCTATGTTGAGAATGGTGACTTTAAAGAATTCAAGTTATCATGTTCATCAACAGAAACAGGGGATTACACTGTTCTTATATCAGCAGAAAGACCTGGAAAATTCCCAGAGACAACATCTGTGGAGTTTAGAGTGGTAGATTTCGATTTTTGGGTGACACCAGAAGAAGAAGATGAAATAGGGAAGTCTGAATCAAAGACGTATACGATCTGGATCAAGAATGAACTAGGTAAAGATGTGGATTTCATTCTATCTAAAACTATAACAGTTGAAGATGGTGGTTCTCTAGACTGTGAGTTAGCAGGTTCGCTACACGTTGGTGATGGAGAGACTGATAACACACCCATGGTGTGTAACAAGGATCACGATGCTAATGAAGGTAAGTATAAGATCAGTGTGGAAGCAACTGGTGATGGAATAACTGAAGATCCAGAGATTAGGTATTTGAGTGTTACTGAATGTGAAGGTGAAATAAAACTAGAGATTCCCGAAGGTGTGGAATCTGGGATGGAATTCTCGTTGAAGGCTTATGATGTGAAGGGTTGTAGCGATAGGGGTGTTGATATATCTGTAGTATATCCCGAGCTAATCGTTGGACAATGTGCACCCCATACTTGGGATGGTGAAGAATGTGAAATAAGAGTGACTGCGAATACTCCAGGAACTTATACAGTCTATGCTTTCATAGATAAGAATAAAGATGAGGATACTGATGATGATGGAGAAATGAATAGCAAAACTCTTCAAATCGATGTAGATCCTCCAGGTTCTGTGACTGAGGTGGGAAATGATGAAGGTTGTTTCTATCATTGTTGTGAAAGTTGTGGACTGTTGGGTACAGCGACTATATGTGATCGCTGCTGCGGTTTTATGGGTTGGTCTGTATGTGATTGTAAGAATTGTTGTGATCCTCAAACCTGCGCAAGATGGAACAGTCTTACCGAGGATTGGTATCGTGTTGCAGATACATCCAATATCTGTTGTATATCTGATGGTGACGAACATTCTAGTGGACCAGGTAGCGTTTCCTGTCTAACACCAGACACTCTAAACGATAACACAAAGACAGAAAATTTTTGGTGGGAATTAGATGTCACAAATCCAAGAAATCTTCTAGTTCCTGAGAATTATTTGGTAGATAGTACACAAGTACATCCTTATGCCTATCTTGAATCAAGAGATTGTAGCTCTCCCGATGACTGCACTGGTGGTCCTGGTGCACCCAGTGAATTGAGTTCAGCTGAATGTGATGGTTCACGATGTCAATTGCCTTGCCAGTATTTATGTGGAGGCACACCTTGCGCTTCATGCCGTTATTCGAGCTGGATATTCATAAGGATCGCACCTGAGGGTGAGTCCAGACCAGTTTATGGTATTTTTGGAGATGTTGGGCTCGATGACTTTGTTGATGTATTTCTTCATAAGAAAACTGGTGAATGGATTAAGGTAGGCTATTTCGATGAGGATAACTCGGTTTTATACCCAACAAATCCACATTGGGTATGGGAAAGAGAAAGACCACGAATCTGGTCCTGGGGGGATATAGACTCTATGTTGCTCGGTTTAACCAGTTCCTCTGCATACATTTATTATATTGGACTTATGACTAAAGGGGAGGCAACTGGATTAGAACATCCTTGGGAACATTCTTGGACCTTTGTGCCTTATTGTACTGATGGTCGTTGGATACCCGATTATGAGAACAACGCCAAATATTATAGAACTGTTGATGATGGTAAGATATGTTATTGGGGATTAGATTGTCCTACTGCTGGTAGCGGATGGATTTATGAAGGACTGACTGATATAGTTGGTCCCTTTAGAGAGGGTGTGGGAAGATGCTCTTGTGATCCTTTTATAAATAGTGGTGCACATTGTGACGAAGGATATTGTGAAATAGTAGTTGATGGAACGAGGTTTTGTTATTATAACGTGCGATGTGCAAACGGAGGGTGGAGAAATCCTGATCTTGGAGAACCCAATGGTGGTTTCAAGAAGTGTAATCTTGGGGAAGTTTGTGGTCCCGATGGTGGTACTTGCAGTGGTTGATTGAATGGTAGTATGGAAAACTATCTTCATCATCGTCGCTGCTCTATTCTTGATCGTAATAATCCTTCTCTTCGTCTTTGGCTTGTTGGGAGGATTTAAACCCAAGCTAGATCCTTTATTACAGATATTAGATTATGCTATACGCTCTATATTCGACATATCAGAATGGTTTCATTAACTTAATATTCTAAATTTACAAAAGAATATACATGAAGGGAGTGGCGATTCCTTACGTCGTGGCATTACTCCTCGGTATCATAGTCTTGGGTATATTTGTCTACATGATCTACCTACACATCGTAAAGAATGAACCTTTAGATTGTAGTGCGTGTGCGGCAAGGTTCACGACTTGGTGTTCCAAATGTTTCTTATTATCTGAGAGTGGTTCTTGGAGTGGTGGTCCTGAGATGGATGATGGGTTGAAGGAATGTGTGAGTCCCTCGAAATGTAATCTTTATTCTGGTTCAGGTGAAGATTGTACGGGTGCAGAAGATGATTGTAAGATGGTTGGCATACCTCCTTAAAAAATAGTTTAAAGAGATTTTATATCATCCCAAAAACAAATACTATACATGGTTAAAGGAGGAACTATATTTCTCATATTACTTCTAATCATAGTCGCTATAGGTGTTTTAATCCTACCCACTTACGGTATATGGAGCGATATTGCAAAGAACGACTGTATCATGGAACAGTTTGCTATGTTGAGAAGTATGGAGTTTGCAGTTAAAAGAGCTGAAGAGTCTGGTTCGGTGAATCCGAATTATCAGTTTAAAGTAATGTATTGTATAGATTGTATGTGGTACGATACAAGCAATTCTCAGTTAATGATCAAGATTTCTGAGCAAGGAGAACTCGTCCCATTCAAGATAGAAACCAATTTCATAGGAATAGGTTGCGATTGTTCGAATTGTAATGAACCTATAATAGATATAGATGATGACGGTGAGGATGAAAATTGTGCTAACCTCAGGAAGGATACGACTTATGTCTTCGAGATTACAGGGGAATACGCCAAACTTCGGGGGATCGCAACTGATGATGAACCTGAGGGGGAGTTTTCATCCCAACCATGCGGACCTTGTGCAAGTTATGATGAGGAATGTGGTGAAATGGATTCGGAGATAATAACTTGTTGTAGAGGATTAGAATGTGAAGAACATCCAAGTCCTCTTAAAAGGGTAGACTGGTTTGGGAAATGGATTGGGAATTCAGCAAAATCGTGGACTGATAGGATATGCTTGAGATCACTAAGAGAAGAGTGTTCAGATTATACGGAGTGTAGCATTTTTCAAATATCACTAGCAGGAATCAAAGCTCAATACCCCTGTCATACTATCGGTGATGATCCTACTAATCGTTGTTGTTATCCACTTGGTTTAAATGTAGAATTCAGAGAATTTGGTACAACCGATCCAGCGGCTGAGTGTAGTGGGTACGGTGGTTGTAAAGTCTATTGTGGGAATGTAAAATGTGGTTATGTTTACGATTATCCTGGTATTGAAATGGATTTGAAAAAATTTTCGAATATGTGTTGTAAACCCCTTGGAGAGGAATGCTGGACGGAAGACTGGCAATGTTGTGCACATGAGCTCTGTCTAGATAATGATGAAGATGATAAATGTGACTCCCAACCAGTCCAATGTGCCGAGAATGATGGTGATCCATGTCTTTCTGGCTCAACGAACTGTCGATGTTGTATCACACCAGGCTATACCTGTTCTTACGAGACGAGGAATAATTGTTGTAGTCCTTCTTTATGTAGAGATATATTTTTAGGAAATTGTAATCCGGGAGATGAATGTAAATGTACTATAGTATGAATTTGAATCGAAATATCTCCTCGAAATATATTTTAAACTCTCAGAATCATTCCATTTCAATGAATAAAAAGTCATGGATTTCTGTGAACACGATGCTCCAGATAGCTATAGCAGTCATTCTTGTCATAGGCGTTCTGGCCACAGCTCAATTATTTTTTCCATGGGTATTAACAGGATTCACTTGTCCTCAGCTCCAGCGTCAGAATATTGATGAAGTCATCACTATAATTGAAGAAGTGATGTTGACTGGTGATGAGCAGATAGTGAAGTTTAAGGTTGAGTCTTGCACAAAGTGTATATGGTTAAAAACGATGGAAGACGACCCCTCCAATTTTTTTTTAATAGTTGAGTTCGAATCAACGGAAGAATCCGTCAGTACGCCGGTTGTATGGAATGGTATTGATACAGATTCAGATTGTACAGACCATGGAGGAGTTCTGGTTGGCGAAAAGGCATGTGTGATTGATATCAAATATAATTCTGTAGAAGTTACATGCTAATGTTAATTTTATAGAAAAACCAATTATACTCTATGGGATATAAGACCTTTGTAAACGTAGTCATACTGATCGCTATTGCACTCGTCGTCTTGTACGCAGTAATCTCGATAATACTCCAGGCAGAATCAAACATAACTTTCTGGATGTTAAGACCATCTGAGAAGGCTGCCATGGACATAGTCGGGAGGATAACTGCCCTTGCAGGAACGACTGGAAATGTTGAGACAGATTATTCAACCTTACAACCTGGCCTTGAATACTACTTGATCAATTCTGAGAAGATCACATGTGTTATAGCTAGACAGTCCCAGATAGGAAAGTATCCTGTCATGGGAGGGATGATGACTACGATCAATTGCTACTCCACCCCGCTTTCAGTTGATATCACGAATCAACAAGAAGAGATGTTAGAGGTAAGCATCGAGAAAAAGTACGAAGATGGTGTGGAGATTAGTGTAAGGTGATAGAATGGAAATCGGACCTGCAACACTCCTCTTTCTTCTAGTCGTTTTTGCTGGTGGAACGGCTGTCATGATGATAATGATGGGGAAGTGGTTGGACTTAACAGGTTATAGGTACAAGCTTGAAACGCAGAGAAATGCGATGAACCACATACAACTCATCGTTTCGAACAGCCCGATCGTTGAGAAGAAAACGGATGAACCGGATAAACTCATCTTGGATGCTGATGCTGTCAACTCATTCCAAACAGAGTTCGAAATTACAGACCCAGATAATCCATCATCTCAGCATGAAAGCTGGGGAAAATGTTGTGACTTCTTAGATTTCGACCATAACCTTACTGTTGTCGAGATAAGAGACCCGAACGATCCTGACGACGACATTATACATGAGTTTGGTAACCTAGTTTTTAAAGAGGAATCAGAATGTTATCCAGAAAGAGTTAAAGGAATTGCAGACGTACCTGTTGTCATCTCAATGGATGGAATGAATGATCCTGGTGTTGCAGTCGTTGAGATGTCGAGAACTCCTCTCTCTGAGTTAAGCTTCTGGCTTTCTCAGGCCTTCATGAGAGCTTCTTGGGATGATTATTGGATGTTGTATCCTGAAGAGAAAACTTATACAGTCTTTGTTGCTCTAGATCCAGAAATAAGGAGAATTTCCATTCATCCCGTAGACGAAAGTCATAGAAGAGTTTGTACTCACATAGATAGGGATGGGGATGGAGTCATTGATGTTTTCGCTTGTAAGAATTTTGTTTTCATAAGGAGAACTAATCCTTCTGACAGAAATATTGTTTGGGATCCAGATGATTCGTTGGTTTATACTGGCGATTGTCTTAACGTGGTGATTTCTGTTGAAAAAGTAGATGATACTAGAACAGTTAGTATAATCTATCCTGGGATGTGATGGAAATGACAAAAAAACACCGAAAATCGATTTCCTTCCTCACTGGTATTATAGCGATGATAGGTGCGTATTTGTTCGTGATAATTATTGTACTCATCTTCTTCTACTTCTTCAAATTCCATGTGACTGTAGTGATACAAGAACAGTATTTGTGGAATAAGCTTCAGGAAGTGCCTATGAGTTTGTTGTCGATGAGTCTAGATGATGAATCATTCGTTTCTAGGATGAACAGGGTTTTTTATGGATTTGATGAAGAAGAGTGGTTGAGAGATAGAATAGATGATATTATTTTAAAACAAGTTTTTTATTTGTATGGAGAAATCACAGAATACCCCCTAACATTTGTAATTAGTATTAATGGGATTCAGATTACAGAACATTTGGTTGGTTGTCATGTCTATGGAAAGGATGTCGGCCCTCTTCTAGATGAATGTTATTGTTCAGATGAATGTGGAACCAATGCAGGAAAATACCTAGGAGATCATTTAAATTGTGAGTGGGCCTATTCTGTTGATTTATGTCTATACACAACCGGTACACGTGTTGAATATTCAGCAGAATTTCCGTTTCCTCTTGCTTTCAATGGGACTGACAACTTTATTGGTGTCATCTCTTACGAGGTTATAGAAACTAAATGAGCTGGTAATAAATGAAAAAGAAAAAGGGTTCTGGAATAATATGGGCTGTCCTCGGAGTAGGATTGTTGATGATCGTATTGGCAGTGGCCTTTGTTGCGGCCACTATGTTCGGAAAGCAACATTTAGAGAGAAGATACCTAGTGGAAGTTACCCTGATCTCAGAATCAGACAAAGTTGAGACTTACGTGAGATCCTACCAGAAAGCAACTCTGCTTTCACTCATTCAAGCCATATACGACACTGGTAAAGGGCAAGTCATCCTTGAGAGTGACTTCGATTCGATCTATGACAAAAGATACAACATGTCCTACTGGCAGATACATGACAGTAAATTCGCTCCAACCTATGAAGAGATTGGTAACAGTACCTCGAGGGTAGCGAATGCTTACATGATAGACTATCTTGAGAAATACAGAGATTTTTCCATGAGTACATTCCCGATGGGCTTCTCTGATCCTAGCGAATTAAGAACTAATACATCAATCCTGGGGGAAGGTAATGTTTCAATGCAGGCTTATCCTATAACATTCTCTAGAACGACTGTTGTTGAAGATCAAGAGATAAATATAGATAGGGTTTTCATTCCATATGCGGAGGTGAAAACAAAACTCAAGATAATCCTGGATAATGCAACGGATATAGTGGAAAACGATGAGCTTGGTAAATGCGTTAAAGGGAGTACAGAAGATCTTGCCAAACAGTGTCTTAAGAATCTCGCTTCAGAGTATGAACAGGAAGATATCAAAGTTGAACTCAAACTCATGCCTAATTCATTCAAGGATGATGGGGAAAAACAATCAGGTTTAATAAACGTAAGTATTTACGAAAACGTCACTAATCATACCCTTTATGGTTATCTAGATGACTCCATCGACATAAGGACTTTTGGAGTCTTTTTCCTAGCAAAGGTTGGGAATCTGATAGAGTACGATCCTAATCAAGTTGTAGTTACAGAACTCACGAATTTTCACGATTGTTCTGATTATTGTGCGTCTCATGATTGTGGATCTAATTTAGAATCTCATTTAGGAGTTATAAGCAAAAAAAGTGAAGATGAGATATGCCCATTCTTACGTGGTCCTGGTGTCCCGAAAGGGTGTTTGGATGATGATAGTGGAATAAAACCTGAGATAGCTGGGACCACAACAGATTATTCGGAAGAACCCCCAGTTTCTGAAGATGACACATGTCTTGATGCCTTCACTCTGAGGGAGTACTACTGTCTAGCTCCTCCAGGTGCAGGGATAGCACACATAGATATCAACTGCGAGGAGTATTGTATACAAGAATATGGTCCAGAGTATTCCGGTATCTGTGTTCCTGATAATAGAGATTTCTGCTTATGTTACCAATGCAACCTAAAATCGGTTCAGATCACACCAGATTGTTCTGAAGGATATTCCCCATACTGTGAACAGAATGACAAGATAAGAGTAGATGTGGATTATGAAGGGGATAATTGTCCTGATCCTGCATACATTCAAGTTGATTCACTTCCAGGTACTAATTTACCTTCAAAACCTGCTCTACAGGAGTTTGAGAAGAAATCAGGAGTTATGCTTGGGGTAGTTGCTGATAGGGCTTATTCCATGATGGAGGAAGGTTATACATGGAAAGATAGTGTTTCTGGAACAGAATATGACGATGTTTATGAATTATTCCATGATAAAGGAATTGATTGGACAAGAACGATGCTTTTCTGGAATGAAACCGAGGGTGAATATAATCTTGACTACGTTACTAACACTCTGCGTTCTGTGAATGATGCTGGACTTGATATTCTTGTAGTTTTAAGTATAAATGACGGTTGGGGGGCTTTAGATAATCAATCAGGACCAACATGCGTAAATTACAATCGTATAACAGTAAATAGTAGTTATGCACCGAGTGATCCATGTGATGTTTATGATGATTTACCATGGGAAGAGAAAAAATCTGTTATTGAAGAGTATGCTGGAAATGTTTCTAAGTATTTTCAAGATAATGGATTAGATGTCAAAATTTATGAAATTGGTAATGAGATTGATCATGGTTTTGCTGGAATAGAAGATGTGGACCCCGATGACCCCAGTCATGACATAAACTGGTATAAAAACAACATTTGGCCTTATGAAGCTGAATTAATAAAAAGTGCTATCAAAGGTATTAGGGATTCTGGTTCAAGTGCGGAAATACAAATTCATATTGCTAATTGGTTAGACTCAACCTTTGTTTATGAGTTCTTCAAATTCATGTTAGATCAAGGCGTTGATATTGATTATGCAGCATTGTCCTACTATCCTTCTATGGTAAATGAAAGTGTGGGATGGCGTGACATTGTAGTAAATCCATATTTTCTTCCATGGATAGTTGATAATGTAACACAAGAATTATTAGATGATGGGTACATGGATATTCCTAAATTTGTTATAACAGAATTTTCGTATCCGAGTAGTCAAGATTTACCTCAGGATATTAAGGACAAGGATTGGGATAACCCAATTGATAAGTATCCATTCACTCCTGATGGACAGGCAAGTTGGTTAAATGATTTCTATGAAGCGATCTATACTGATGATAATATCACTGGTAGTTTTTGGCTTTGGCCAGAAGCGGCAGATAAGTATTGGACTAATTTTTGTGCAGTCTTTGACGATCGTTGCCTGGCATGTGATTTTGATAGAGCAGAAACAGAACCAGATTGCGAAGGTCCACCATACAAATGCGATGTGCTCGGTATAAACGTTATTTGTTCTGGCTCAACACCCGTTTCCTGTTCAGAGGAGTGGACGATTCCTTCCTATCCTCTTAGTTGCTGGGATAGGGAAATAGATGCAGGTCCAGCCTCGATAAGAGACGATTATAAATGTAATGGGGGACAAATGTTTGGACGCTTACCAGATGCAGAAGGTTCCTTCACCTTTGCTTCTTGTTTAGATACTGACAGAACAATCTGTGAGGGTACACCTGATTGTAGTTCTTACACAACCCAAGTGTTGTGTGAGAGTCTTGGATGTGAATGGAATAGTAGTTTATACGGAGATAATCCAGAAACTCCTGGAACGACTACCAACATCATAGATGGCTTGAAGGATCTCTGTACCGATAATACTCTAACAGAGTATTATTGTGATGAACATGAAAGAAAGTCAAAGCCTTATGATTGTGATGTATACTGTAAGGATATAGATCCTAAATCCACAGGTAATTGTTCGGAAGATGAAGAAGGGCAGGGATACTGTGATTGTTTATACAAGTTAACTGTTGAAACTGCACTCGATGTAACTAACGACCCATTACCGAATATCCTAGTGACTGTGGATGGAATTACCAAATCAGATCCTTCTGGGACAGTAGAATACTTACTTACTGTAGGAGATCATACTGTTGAAGTTGAAATAGGAGTAGAGTACCCACAAGGTACAAGAACATTCAGTCATTTCTGGGATCATGATTGTAAGGAAGACAATGAAGGATGGTATTGGGATACGGTTGGGGGACCAGTTGGTACTTATGATTTCAAAATGTTTGCCAGACCTAGAACAATAACTGCATACTATAAAACTTTTACTAAAATAACTGATTTTGTTTATGAAGACTCGACAATATCTGGTAAGTTGTTGGATGAGTCTGATGGTCCTATTTACGATGATGATGGAAGTTTTTGTCCAGATTGTAGAGATCCTGATGAGAACGAAACATTGCCCATTAATAGAGACGTTGAGTTGGAGTATTTTGATGGTTCATGGAATACTGTACCAGGTAGTCCTGTTGATTCTCTAGCAGATGGTTCATGGTCATTGGATTGGGGTTGTACTGTTGGTACGACAGAACTCAGAGCAAGTTATACTCCTTCAAACTGGTATTATATGGCTTCAAGGGCCACGAGAGATATAGTTTGTACGACGACTACTACGACTACGACCACATCAACCACTACCACAACAATGGGATGTCCAGCCAGTTGTGAGTGGTGTTGGGATTACTGTAACGATGGTTGGTGTGGAGACGGATCTTGTGATTGTTGGTATCTAGAGTGTGAGAATTGGCAATGTCCTGACGCTTGTGAAAATTGTATTGAAAGACATATCTGTTGTCTAGAAGGAGATCCATGTGATTGCGATGAAGAATGTCCACCAGGAGTCTCATGTAAAGGTGGTTTTTGTGGCGGCCCGGCAACTACGACGACGAGTACATCTACATCTACTACAACGACCCTAGGATTGATTTGTTGTTGTGATATTCCGTCTTGTCCTGAAGGTGGTCGTTGTTGGGCTGAGGAATCTTGTCCATGGCCAAAAATAAAAAGTGATCCATCCCAATGCAAGGCATATGATCCATATTGTTCGGAAACAACGACTACTACAAGTTCAACGACGACCACTACATCATCTACGACTACCACGACGAGTACATCTACATCTACCACAACGACGACAACTTTAAAATGCTGTTGTGATAATCCCGGATGCGAGAGAGATACAGATGCGTGTTGTTGGGCTAGTTCCTGTCCTTCATCACATGAAAATCCATGTCCAGGTAAATGTACAGATATGCCACCTTGTCCACCAGAGCCATGTTCTTCCTTAGATGGGACTGAGTGTATAGATAGATTTGATTGCTGTTGGGCAGAATTTTGGGGAGTATGTAAAGCTGTGGGAGAGAAGTGCTGTCATAATGAAGCCTGTACCCAACATAAGAGCTGTGATGGTGGAGATTGCTGTTACCACTGTCCAAATGATGCATTGGACTGTTATAAATGCGATCCTACAAACCCGAGTACTATTGGTGATGGGTGGGTGGATATATGTACGGGAACATACGATCTAGAATGTTTTGATAAGTTCATAGACCTAGATTACGGTGATAATACATGCAACGGGGGGACTTGTGATTCTTCTTGTAATTGTATAGCAACTACTACAACGACTACGACAACTACAACGACTACGACTCTAGGATTGCTTTGTTGTTGTGATACTCCATCTTGTTTTGAAGATGGTCGTTGTTGGGCTTATGGGTCTTGTCCAGGATACCCATATGACGAATATCCGGATGATAGATGCTCATACCTTGACCCATATTGCTAGAGAACAACCTAAATTCTATGTTTTCCTTGTTAAAAATAGATGAAAGGGTATTTGTGCTGTATCCTTAAATTTGAAAATTATTTATTTAAGGAAGAGAAAAGTATTGTTATGACGAAAGGAATTGCCATACAGACGATATTGATGTTGCTCGTGGGGATACTGGTAGTTGGTATCATCGTTTATGTGGTTTACAGGTATTTTGTAGGAGCGCCTTTGGGTGAACAGGAATGCAGAGCCAGACTAACGAGTTGGTGTTCTAGCTGTAAAGTGATGAATTATAGTTATGCGGGATATGCATTAGGTCAAAATTTAGTCGATTGTATTGATAATTATGGTTTTTGGACTAGTGGTACGTTCGATGCGACCGATACATGTGAAGCAGATGGCTTATCTTATGCAACCCTCTCAGGATTCTGCGCACAGTTCACACCATGAGCTTCAACAAATTATTTATTTAAGGAAGAGAAAAGTATTGTTATGACGAAAGGAATTGCCATACAGACGATATTGATGTTGCTCGTGGGGATACTGGTAGTTGGTATCATCGTTTACATGGTTTACAGGTATTTTGTAGGAGCGCCTTTGAGTGAGCAGGAATGCAGAGCGAGAGCAATAACATGGTGTACGGGTTGTAAGAATTCGAATACAGGAGTAAC
>Ga0209636_10003169_pt1 | contig 16764 bp, 14 predicted proteins | sample DeeMarSWOR152_54_FD_187464 | JGI IMG/M metagenome (GOLD analysis project Ga0209636, IMG submission 187464) | Marine sediment microbial communities from White Oak River estuary, North Carolina - WOR-1-52-54 (SPAdes) (version 2) | ecosystem: Environmental > Aquatic > Marine > Intertidal zone >...
GCACTGCACTGGGACGACTATCCTCGACTAGTTGCACGATTGCAGCTCGGGCCGTCATGCTCGGTAAAGTCAATGCAACAGCTACCAGCACAACACAAGTTGCTCTGACCGCTCGACGAATGGAGCGAAGGCAGGGCAGACCCAAGCGGTTCAAGATATTCATTACCTCATCCTTTCCAGAGACTTGTTGGCTGAAATTTCCCATTTCAACTGCAATCAAGCGTTCCCACAAATTTCAGCCTCTATAATAATGGGTCCTCCCTTAAGTTTCAAGATTTTCACCTTACTGATCCAAGGATCTACACTTTCAAGAACGAAATCCTTTAAGCAATGGACTTTGAACTCTAATCGCCTAGCGTGACAGGATACTTGCGAGTTAATCTATTTGCTTATCTTCTGCTCCAATATAATACGTTGCTATAGTACGCGCCCTGGGCACGCTTTCGTAATTCTTTTTTGTAGCACAGAATTGAATGTCAACTTGTTGATATTAGGAGCCTTGCGGCAAGTTGGTACATTTATTTCTCACCGTCTACTTAATCCGATATTAGTCGAAAATTTTCAAATAATATTTGTATTTTCGCAAAAAATTGACATTTATTCGGACTCGATATAGGCAAAATCAACATTTGTGGTGTCAAAATGGAGACATGATGTCACCTGAAAATCAGGGTGTTTTCCAGCTCCTGAAAGAGGTGACTTTTCGAAGAATTCTGGCATTTTACAACTCGTGAAAATGGGGCTATTATCGACTGAATATCCAAGCGAGATTGAATCTCGCGAGAGCAAGGTTTTGGCGAGAGATTTGCTCGCCAGTTTCATACACGCAAAGAATGGTTTGATCTGGCAACACCGCTATGTCAGAGTACGCCGAGTGAGACGATTCGATAACTCTCTTCGGTATCCACGTCTCTCCTTCATCTTCACTTATACTGATAGTCAGGCCAGTTCGTTTCGATCCAGGCACGTTCGTGAATAAGAACAAACGTCGACCGCTCGATTCTGTGAGCACAGTTAAACCAGCATGACAACGGGCATCAGAGAGTCCTGAATAAGTACACGCAGTAAAGGTAACTCCTCCATCCTTGCTCATATTATGCATCCTCTCAGCTTTGCGCGTTGAGTCAGCACTCGTTCGATGATTGACATAGAGGGAACCATCTGATCGCTCGGCAATAGAACACTCACCCACACGCGATTCGCTACGTCCGGCCGGTAACCAACTCGCACCTCCGTCATCACTGTAAATGATGCCGTTGTGCTGATACTTCAGATCATGAGGGCTGGGATCTTTGTCCGGACAGTAACAACGTACTGGTACCATAAGGCGCCCTTTATAGATACCGAAGTTGATTTGGATACCTGTATGCACGGGCGACCATTCCTGCCAGTGCGGTTTTTTGATCAATTGTTGTGTAATTTCTTGGGGTTTGCTCCAGGTTTGGCCGTCGTCATCGCTGGTAACAAGGAACCACGCACGACCCAGTCTTCGAGTCTCCCGCAGATGGCTATAGAACCAGCGTTCGTAGATGGGCTTGCCGTCTCGGTTTCGAAGAGGGGAACGGGAAATAAAAGTAAAAATCTGGTTCTTCCGGTGATCAACTACAATCCCCGTGGGCTTCATATGAGAACTTTCCCTGCCTGGAAAACTCTTAGGAATCAGCAGAAATGGCTTACTCCAGGTTTTGCCTCCGTCTGTACTGCGAAGGCCGATAGGATCGATCCTTTTTCCCCAGTCACCTCCCTCCCTGTCTTGTGCGACAATAAAAGCTGCGCCGTTGGGTGTAACGACCATCTTAGGAATGGCAAATGCTCCTGATCCTGTGTCTCGCTTCAGCAAAATCTGCTTCTCAAAAAAAGGCTCTTCATTCGCTTCAGCCAGACAAGCCACAATGAAAACTAACAGGAATATGTATAATAATCGTAACATGATATTCTCCCAGCATTTTCTTGTTCTACTATGTAGATCCCCAAACGTTTGGCTGATTGGACATCACGTGTCCTTACCGAATCGGACGCTCCTAATATCCTTTTCCAAGCCCGTTCGAACCGTCAGGGTCTCATATAGCTCTGGTCGCCGCGTCTTTATCCACCTCACACCCGTACAATTGTCCCGCAACGCAGCATCCAGATCAGCAATCACCATACCGTCGTCAGACTTCCAAGTTTCCACAATGATCCGGCCGTATGGGTCTATAATCATGGCATTGCCAGTTCTGATCTCATTATCATCAATTCCAACGCCGTTGCTGAAAAGTAAGAATAATCCATTATCATGAGCACGGGCTGGCAGCCATGTCATAAGCCATCCTCGACCCTTCGGTCCTCTAAATTCAGCCTCAATCGCCTCCGGATTTTCCTTTCGATTGTCCCAAAGCGACTTTTCTACCAAACCCATGCAGTACGGACTGGGTGATTTGCATCCGCCCGTCTGATGCGGTGCCAATAAAACCTCTGCTCCTTTTAAAGCTGCAATACGGACATTCTCCCCAATATTATTATCATATGAGTTCTGCAAAATTGAGGTTGGGCATATATTATTTAAGAAAATCTGTTTTTTTGATTTTCTTAAATAATCACCTAACTGATTATTACACAATGACTTACTGTTTGAAAAGAAAAAACAAAAACGATTTTTTTCTTTTCAAAGTATGCCTAACCTCAATTTTGCAGAACTCATTTTCGTTAGACGAATAAGACTAAGACAGCTTCTCCAGCAACAGCTTTCAAGCCCAATCAATGTAAAGTACCGGTTGGAATATTAAGTGGATATTCAGATACCTTTGAAGAGTGTCCAATATTAAGGATTTTTTTGTTCATTCGAGGACATTTTTTGATTTGTTTTTCTGTGTCTTTCTGTTCAATTTGTGCGACCGATCATAAACAAGATACAAGGTACGAAATTCTTTGGCATCAATTGCGGGTTCGTTGTATTATGGTCCGGTGTGGGCAAGAAGAAACAGGTGACTTCGGACCTGTCGAAGGGGCTCTGCAATTATTTGTTTTTGGAGAGTTGGTATTATGGATAAAAGGATTATTTATCACCGTCTCGAGGTTGGGTTTGTTGCTTGTGTTTTGATTTTCGGTTTCACATCCTGTTCGAGGCATAAGGAGGCCAAAGTACAAATGAAAAGAGACCATATTATAGTCGATAAGCTTCAGAATGCCGAAGACTATTACGACATGCACCCGGCGTTCGAAAAAGCTTTTGCGTTCCTCAGACAGGATGGTTTGGCCGAGCTGCCGGCCGACCGGTATGAAATCGACGGCGACCGCCTGTTCTGCATGATCAGTAAAGGCCCCGGCCGGAGCCGCTCTGAAGCGAAACTCGAAGCGCACCGCAAGTACGTTGATATTCAATACGTCATAGCCGGAACGGACGAGATGGGCTTCAGGCCCACTGCTGATTGTAAGTTGATCGATACAAGTTATGACGCCGAAAAGGACATCGAGTTTTTCAAGGACCAGCCCGATAGCTGGACACCAGTGCCGGCCGGCTCGTTCGTCATCTTCTTCCCACAGGATGCCCACGCTCCACTGGTAAGCAGCGGAGAAATCCACAAAACCGTCTTGAAGATTGCCGTCGAATAAAAGGCAGAAAGCGTCCAAGAGTGCGGATCGTTTGCCTTGCGCAGCACTCGACCGAGTCTGACTAACCGTGTAAATGGGAAATATCAGGTTAGCGTGGATTTCAATGGAAGAAAATTTGGTTATTAAGCGTTTAAATGGGAAATGTCAGGTTATGATCTAACAAAAGGACGGAAGAATATGAAAAGTATGAGCAGACGAGATTTTATGAAAGGCTTGGCCATCGCTGCATCGGCATCAGCGATTCCGGCATTTGCAAAACAGACCAGATCCACCAGGCCCAACGTTATTATTCTTTTTATAGACGACCTGGCATACGGCGAACTGGGGGCCTTCGGCTGTCCGGACATTCCCACGCCTCATATGGATTCGCTGGCGGCCAACGGCGTCAAATGTACGAACTCCTATATCACCAATCCCCCGTGCAGTCCGAGTCGATGCTGCCTGATGACCGGCATGTATACCCAGAGGTTCGGAAAGTACGGCATGGCACGCGGCCTGCCCATCCCCAATGACCACCCCACTATGGCCGAGTTCATGCGCGACGCAGGTTATGTTACAGGCCAGATCGGGAAATGGGATATCGGTTCGAAGGAGCAGGGCCCGCTCGATCGCGGATTTGACCAGGTGTCATGCAAGCCGCCGACAGTGAAAGGGAAACGCTATATCTACAAGAAGCAGGATAGCTCGAAGGGATTTTTGACGGACCTTGACGGCGAATATTTAGTTGAGTTTATAGAGAAAAACAAGGATAAACCGTTTTTTCTCTACTATTCTCCTTACGCGATTCACGAACCCAACTCGGAGTCGCCCGAGCACTATCGCAAGCGTTCGACAGCTACGGGAAAAAGACGCGCACTGGCCGGTAACCTTATCGCCGTCGATGATGCGATAGGAAGACTCCTGGATGCACTTCGAGAACACAAGCTCCAAAGCAATACATTAATACTCCTGACGGGCGACAATGGCGGAAGCCCAGGGAGCAACTCTCGGCCCGATCCCTATCGGGGGGGAAAAGGGGAGGGAACCCAATATGAGGGATGGGTTCACACACCCACGATCATCTCATGGCCAGGCCAGATCCCAAAGGGAATAACCTATGAGGGTCTAATGTGCACAATGGATTTCTATGCAACAGCTGCTGCTGTGGCGGCCAAGCCTTTGCCAAAACGGTGTGACGGTAAGAATTTATTGCCTTATCTGCGAGGCGAAAAAACTGGGGACGCACACGAAGAACTTTACTGGTGCAATGACGACCCGAAGGATGCGCCGCGCCGCCACCTCAAGGCTGTGCGCTGGAAACAATGGCGTATAGTCAAATATGACGATAGCTGGCGACTCTTTGATCTCAAAGCCGATCCCAGAGAGGAGCGGGATCTGGCAAAAAAACATTCCGATGTAGTAAGCGATATGCGAAAACGTTACAATGCATGGGTAGCTACACTTCCGCCTGTAATTCCAATGAAAAAAGGAGAAGGCGAAGGTGGTGGACGCACTCCACATGGCTATGGATGGGCCACTGAGGCTGATAAGGAATCTTTTTTTTGATCCTGGCTGGATAAGTTTTAAGGGGCTGCTGTTTTTTACTGTTGCTTGTCGCTGCTGAGGCAGCCTTTTGTTAACTCTAAGTTTGTGTTCCAATAATTTGCACAGCAGGAAAAGGGTGGTGGTAGAAAGAAAAAAACATAGGCGTTATGCTCAATAAGGAAATATGCATGTGCAATAATCTAAGAAACAAGAACGTGAAATACATACTGACAAATACGATACTGCTGATGCCCCAAAAGAACTACATATTACAAATGAGAAATGTTAGATTGTTGATGAGTAATGCTATTGTTTTGATATTGGTGACATTAACTGCATCATGTTCTCTTACAGCCGAGGTTCAGGAAGAAAGCAGATTTAATCCCAAGCAGATTTTAGACAGTGCGAGGGAAGTTAAGTCATTAGATGGAACATGGGAGATCATTTTTGATCATGGAAACATCGGCCGGGATGCTGATTGGCATTTGGACAAGGTATTCTCCGCACAAAGTGCAAAACAGAACATTACTGTACCAAGCTGCTGGGAAGAGATCGAGAAAGATTATGAAGGTGTAGCGTTTTACCGCCGCACGTTCAATGTTCCTGCAGGCTGGGAAGGCAAGGTTGTCCATATTCACTTTGACGCGGTAAACTTTTTGTCCGAAGTTTGGATCAATGGTAACGCAGTTGGTTTTCATGAGGGTGGGTTTACACCGTTTAAGTTTCGCATTGACAAGCTACTAAAGCCCGGCGAAGAAAACACGCTTATTCTGCGAGTGGCAGGACCTATCCTTATGCAAAACAAAAGCATCGACGGCATAGGGAAGATGGAAACACCGCAATGGCGAGGTGCTATCGCCGGAGGCATCTGGCAGCCGGTCAAGCTTATTGCTACCGATGAGATGCATGTCAAGGATGTTTTCATCGAACCGAAAATCTCCGACAACACCGCAACTTTCCACATGGAGTTGGAGCATGCGGGAGTAAAAACAAATCAAGCACAACTTAAAGTTGCTATCCGCTCGGCGAAATCTGATAGGACCGTCGCGCGTATGAACGAAACATTGAACATCAAGCCCGGCACTAAGAAACTGAACTGGACACTGAATATCCCCAACGCAAAATACTGGTCGCCGGACGATCCGCACCTTTACCATGTTGATATTTCTATAACATCAGGCGGCAAGGTTTCCGACCGATGGACTGCACGGTTTGGAATGCGGGAGTTTACTATACGTAACAAGCGATTTATTCTAAATGGCAAACCTATGTATCTAAAAGCAACATTTTTTGAAGGCGTCTACCCGACAAAGCTGGCATATCCTGACAGTAAAGAGATGGCGGCCCGCGAGATCAAGCTGGCAAAGGAAGCGGGTTTTAACATGATACGCCCGTGGCGAAAACCACCGCCGCAGATGTGGCTGGACCTTTGTGACGAGATTGGCGTTCTGACCGTAGGTTCGATGGCGATCGAGTGTATGGATTTTCCGTTTGAAACGGCAAGGCTTCCGGTTTGGGTTGAAAACGAAGTGCGCGAAAGTATCCTGCGCGACCGGAACCGCACCTGTGTTGTACAGTGGGAACTTTTCAACGAGTTGAAACGGCCGGTACTTATGCAATTGCTCCATCCAATGTCGATGCTTGCCCGTAAGCTTGATCCGACACGTATGATCCTTGACGAGTCCGGCGGCTGGGCCCAGGGTGCGAGTATGTTCCTGCCGTATGAGTCGGAGCCTACCAAGTTCAACGACATTCATAGCTATCCCGGGCCTTTTGTCAACGATGAGATCTACACTAAGCTTTTGCTTACCGGCAGAAAAACTCACGACGAAATGCGCCAGATGGGTCTGACAGGCGAATTGCCCGGTAAAAATGTAATACCGAGATTGATGTCATTCTTTTCAGAATTAGGCTACGGCAGCCTGCCAAATCTGGTAGATAACAACAAACGCTTTGAGATAATCGGCAACCCCATCGTACCGCCAACAATCTATCATCGCCGCCTTGCTGACGAACACATCCAAGCATTGAAAGATAGCGGGTTTGATACGATCTATCCGAACTTAAAACAGCTATGTCTCGACGAGCAGCAGATACACGGCGCTGCGAACAAACGAATGATTGAAGCAGTTCGCTGCAATCCCGAGGTTAAAGGTTACTGTATTCATGCATTGGTCGCAGGTGACTGGATCATCGGTGCGGGACTCCTGGATCTTTGGCGTAATCCAAAGACATATGCATATGAAGGTACAAAAGCTGCAAACCTGCCGCGAATCATTTCGATCCGTATGCTCCCTCGTAATATCTATGCTGAGCAGGGAACTAAGATCGAAATTACCGGTGTAAATGAACTGGCCGGGATCAAGGGTACCCTAAAGGTAGAAATAGTATCCGATGACGGCAGCACCGTTTTCACAAAAGAAACAAACGTTAATATGGTCTCAGACATCGCCCGGCTCTTTAGTGAGAAGCTGGATACAAACTCGCTCACGGGGGCATACACGCTAAAGGCAAAAATCACTTCCGCCGATAGTTCGCTTATCGCCGTAAATGAGTTCAGCTTCGATGTGTTTACCGCTGAACAGTTAGCCGTTCCTGATAAGCGCATTGCGGTTTTAGACCCGAGCAATTCTTTAAAACCCTTTTTGGAAAAGAGCGGCATTGCGTTTGAAGAATTCAGCCCAGCAACCGATCTCTCTCTGTCTGTTTTCGTTTCGCGCACTGAGGCAAAAACACTTGCAGAAAGGAAGCAATTCGACGAGCTTAAAAAGTTTGTCAAGTCCGGCGGGATGGCCGTTTATTTTCAGGCAGGTGGACCGAGGGTTAAGTGGGGCACGCCCGGGAAAGCATCGAACCTGCTGCCAATTAACTTACGTTTAAAACGTGGTCTGGGTTATTGGATGGGTCATCCGCGATTTGTGAAAGATCATCCGGTATTTGATGGTCTGCCAGTCGACTGCATGATGAGCTCGATTTATGAAAACATCTGGCCACAGCACTCATTGATGGATGTTGAAGGAGAAACGTTCGCCGGTACCATCGGCATTGACTGGTTTCCTGATTATGACCTGGAAAGACGACACTACTATGGCCCGGGTGATGTATGGTGGGGTAGCGATATGGCCATAACTCCGGTCGGCAAGGGGCAATGCATCCTTTCACAGTTTCGTCTGGTAGATAACCTCGGCACCGACCCCGTGGCCGACAAGATCCTGTTTAACATGATCAAGTGGATTGATAAAAGCAGATAACAGGCTATGCATTATTATTCGATGTAAGCTCGTGGGGTACAAAAAATATAGAGCTACCCGGAATTATACTTCCGCTGTACCATTTAAGCGACGAGTTTGCCATGAGTTATGATAGTTTAATTATACTCAGTTATATAAATGATATATTTAATTTCTTCCGTATACTTAATGTTGACATATGTCCCACCACTAAGCAACTATCCCGTTGTACTGCCTTGCTTTGGGCACAGCCCAAAGCAAAGAGGTTTATCGCTTTTGGGCCGGAAGATGAATGGAAGGGAAGGAGCATATGACAAGGCATATACTCATGTCCATCTCCCGGCATCGACCGAGCGCTCAGGTTGCACCTCTGCATAGCCCTATCCTCTCGGGCGACAGTTACAACTCTAATTTGTCTCTCAGCAAAGTCAAGCATATTCACCCACCAATTCTTTATCCATCTGTAGGCACGTTTCGACGAGTAAGAGGCTACAATCTAAGATGTTAGCTGTCTCAATAGCACTGAGCCCCTGGTGACGGCAGTGTCGAACGCGATCAAATTGTCCCAGGTAACGGTCAACTGATTGCAAACTGTGATAGGTCTCACGGGCAATTTGGTCAGAACTCTTACCCTCAACGTAACGTTTATGACAAATAATCCATTTGTGCGATAATCCACATTTGTGGAGTCAAAATGGAGACATGATGTCACCTGGAAATCAGGGTGTTTTCCAGCTTCTGAAAGAGGTGACTTCTCGAAGAATTCTGATATTTTGCAGCTCATGAAAAAGGGGGCTGTTTTGGTATTATTTTGAAGTCTCATGCATTCTGGCCATTTAGTTTTTGCTTCATCAACCGACCCATCTTGAACTTTACTGTTCGCTTAGCTGGGACATGGATTCGTTCGAGGGTTTTTGGGTTTTGAGCTGTACGTGGTGCACATTCGCGGGATTCGAAAATACCGAAGTCGCGGAACTCTAAGCGGTTGCCCTTTGCAAGCTCAGAGATGATCTCATCGAGGAAATTCTGAATTATGGGCTTAATTACTACTCGTTTAGTATTAGTGCCTTTGCCAATTCGGTCGATCAAGTCTTTCTTTATGATTGTTGACATGTGCTACCTCCAGAATAACATATCATAACAACGGTAAGGCTCCAACGAGCACTTAACTGTCCCGTTTCTTCGATACAATTGAACCTGCAAAATAGTATATGGGAGGATGCAACATTTCACCTATAGTGAAATATCCATGACCCTCAGCATCAAAGCATATTCCTTCACCCTGTGGCTCTTGCACCAATTCGAGCCTGAAGTGTTTTGTCCTGAACGCTTGCCAAAGTTGTTCACCTTTTGGTCGGACCCACATGGAAGCGTTAAACAGTCCTCTGATTATCACCAACTTACCATCAGGCGATACATCACCACCCACCGCCAATCCCCAAGGTAAACTCGCTACTAAGTCCATAACTATTGGTTTTTTTATCGATTGTGAGCAGGGAATCCGATAAACCCTGCAGAACAATTCACGTTTTGTAATGACATAGATGTCGCCATTCAAAGGATCAACCATAAGAGTCTCTGCGTCTTTTGAGCCATCAGGGTAAACGAGATCAATTGAGTCAGCTGGACCAATCTCCATCTCTACGAGGATGTGGTTTGGATTTATTTTGGGCTCTGGTACACGGTAGACGGTTATGGATGAACGTCTGGCCCTATTGTCACCGATATCACCAACGTATAAGTAATCGCGCTGCGAGTCAGGTCCAGGACCAATGGCAATATCTTCCCAATCATGGCAGTGAGCTTCTTTGATGCGATAAATCCCGAGAAGCTTACCTTCAAAATTAATTGCGTATACTCTCGCAGCATCACCTGAATCATTATGTACCCACAGAACTCCTGGATTCTTCCGGCTTGCCACAATACCAGAAGCCTCAGCAATTAGCATTGTTTGGACAGTTCCAACCTGCTTGCCAGGAAAAAAATTCAAGGGTCGTGTCACAGAATCAGATGAACAAGACGCCGTTGTTAACAAAGTAGTTACAACATAGACAGATATTCTCCACTTTCGCATGCTACTTCCTTTTCTAATTAAGTCACCGGCTAAATCTTGATCACATAATGAATGAAGGACTCTCAGTCACTTCCCACAACGAAGAAGACTTCCATCACTTAACATTTGTGAGTACTCATTTCTCATTTACCGTTGATTCTTTTCCAAGTTACTGAATTCTCTTTTCCTAAATTATACCATATTCATGTCATAAAAGCACCGTCTTGAGTATTGCTGCCACATTCTCTTACCAGATGGTCCCATCTTACCAACACTCAGATATGTAATGACCGTTATCAAGTCAAAGAGCTGGGTGTTGCGGATTTTCTGGGTGAGGCGAGGAGAGCACGGAGAGAAGGCTTTCAAATCGGAGCTTTCTGCAACAGGGTGGAAATCCAGAAACAAGCTCAATAAACACTATGGTGACTTACTTTCAGTAATCCTTAAACCTTCTCATCCAATCCGGCCAGTCACTCGGCTGACACCCACCTGCCGCTGTCCAAGGACCGTTAATGTCGGACTGTCGATGCCACTTGAGTTTCCACAACTCCTTAAGTCCGGTCTTCCTGACAGAGAAATCGAGAAAAACACTGTTTACTGTCCCGCTGTGTCTGTTGAGGCAGAAACGACACATATTATTAGACGGCCACTGACCGTCATATTCAGGAGGTGAATCGGTATGCAGAGGCCAGGCATTAGTCCAAAAGGCATCCAAAAACAACGGCACATAAGATGCACCTTCAACATTGGGACCTCTCCAGTTATTTTTCAGCGGACAGCCCCATAGGGTGGCTATCTCTCGCGGTGGATTATTACAATAGCCATTCACTCCGTAGCTGCCGAAAAAACCTTCTGTTTGATCTTCTGACTGTCCGATACCGCTGCCAGCACCAAAGCTGAGGCCCCACGCTGAAAATGGATTCTGACCTCCCAAAGAGAGTTGTTTCGTGGCTGTTGGGCAGAAGCGTATCTTGGGATCACTGTAGTACGATTGAAGCACCCCTATCCACCTGTATTCCGCTGCTTGCTCAGATACATGACCGGGCATGAAATAGCCATCGTTATCGTCCGCATACATCGACCAAATAACGCCCCATTGTCTCAAGTTCGCTTGACAAGCAACTGCCTTTGCCTGCCTCTTTACCCGTTGTAGTGCCGGCATCAATATCGCCATCAATAATGCGACAATGGCAATCACCACCAAAAGCTCTATTAATGTAAAACCGTGTTGCTTACGCATGACATTTTGTCCTTCTCTTTCAAAAAGAGACAATGAATTTCGCTGATATGCTGATCTTCCATAATTATAAAACACTCGACCGTGATTAAGCAAGCTATTGGCAGATTTTTTAAGTCAGAGCAACCGACGGCACCCTTCAAGACGAGTGCGTCGTTTATTGCACAGAAGATCGTATCGCTCACCTATGAAGAGCTCAAAGTCAAATATTAAAATACCTGCTGCCACAATTTTTAAGGCATCCTCGTTATCACATATCAACCAAGCTTCGTAGCCTATGCTGGCTTGATCCCCAGCACTCACGGCAGTGCCGTGTCAATGGGCGCGTCAAAACCAGCCAGCAATGTGCGGGTTAAAACCAGCCAGTAATTCCTTTCCTTATATACCATTTTTCATTTGTAGTTCAAGACAATTTGGTTTTTTCCATCCTTCGATTCCAGAGGGATCGAGGCCTGTATCGCTCGGACCGGCGGCGGGGCGAGAATGGGCCCACAACAAGCTCGTCGGAGCCTCGCCGCCGCAAGCCGAGCGGGACAGGCCGGCCCAATACTAATCTGGCTTACTCTTTTTGTGAGCACTGTCGTTGTTATCCTTTTCTTTTTGGGCTTTGTCTTTCTTGTTGTCACTGTTGCCGGCTCTGTCTTTGAGCCGGTAGCTGCGGCCGGTAATGGTAATTATCTCGGCATGATGAAGGAACCGGTCCAGGATCGCAGTGGCCGAGGGAACGTCGCCGAGCAGCTTTCCCCAGTCTTCCAAAGGTCTATTTGAAGTCATTATCGTAGATTTTGTCTCGTACCGCCGCATGATGATTTCAAACAGGTACTCGCCAGAACGTTTGGGCAGTTGTTTGATGCCCATATCATCGATTATTAACAGATCGGGCTTAAGGTATTTGGCCATTACGTTTTCCTGGCCGGCGAATGCTTCATCATGCAGGAAGTCTCGTATTGCATCAAAGATCGAACGATATCGAACAGTAAAGCTGCTCTTGATGGCCTGGTATCCGATCGCCTGAACTAAATGACTTTTTCCCGTACCTGGCGGTCCTAAAAACAGGCAGTCCCGGCATTCACGAATAAACCGGCAGCTCGCCAAATCGTATATCTGTTTTTTCTTAATCGATGGATTAAACTGCCAGTCGAAATCTTCAAGGATTTTCAGTTCCCTGAACATAGCAGCTCTGACTCGTCGCTTAATCTGACGCTCTTTCCGTACAAGCAGCTCATCCTGCAGCACCAGTTCGAGGAACTCGGCGTGAGTCAGGCCATTACCTGCCGCTTCCTGTAGACGCACCTCCAGTGACTGTGTCATACCTGAGAGCCGCAACTGCTTTAATGCTGTTTGTAATGCCTCATTCATAACGCTTTACTCCTTCATAAAAAAGTTTTCATTTTCCAAAGGAACCTACCTGAGGGATATCTTTACTATTGCTTCATAATCAGACATACTCCGAATGATGGGATGTTCATCGATAAACTCCAGTTCCTGCTGCTTGCAACCGCCTCTTTCGATCAATCCCCTGATTGTCTTAAGCCGAAATGCATTGTGCGTAAGGGCTATCTCGCAGGCCTTGTCGATGCTGTTGCTGTCGTAATGGTTAACAAGACTCAATAGCCCTACAAGAACACGTATACCCGGAATACCTCGTGCTTCAAGCATGGCCTGTGCCCACTTGTCCGCATTGGTTCCTATCAGAGAAGCTTTCTGAAGTAGCCAGACAGTGCCTTTTTCAATCTTTGACCTTTTTTGCGAATGAACATGCTGCTGCAGTGTCTGGAATTTTCCCGGCTCAACCTGGGCATGAACGATAATCTGTTCCATCCGGCAATTGAAGATACGAACAAGGTGGCCGTCCCAGCGTGCCCAGACCTCTCTTCCGGTATATTCCGGTGGGACAGAATAATACGACTTTTGAACTTCGATATGACCATCACGATGGACAGAACGTTTAGCTTCTGCAAAGCATGGGAATCGGCCTGCAGGAAGCGGCAATAGGCTGGATTTTTCTTCTTCTCTGAACAGCTTGCCTACCTGCTTACGAGTAGTTCCGTGAATACGGGTGTCGGCCGTGCGTGTCTCCCAGTTGAGCAAATGCTGGTTCTGCTCTTGCAGGCTACAAAACGTACGGCCCTTTAGAGCGTTATTTTTTACATATCCTATGCCTCGTTCGACTTTGCCCTTGGCGTATACCGTCAAATACACCTGATCAAGGGAAATCGAGACAATCCTTTCGCGTTACCCATCCGTTTCATCCCCTGTACGGGCAGGAGTTCCTGCTGGTGGCTTATCGTCACAACTGGGGCTTAGATCGGGTATATTTCCATGATGACAATGGAGAGCTCAAACTGCTGCCAGCAGCCTGGACAGACGTTTTTCCGCCAGATCCGATAGTGGTTTTGTCGGCGGGGCGTTCCGCTTTTCGCCTTCAGGATCTGTTGGAACTCTCGCTCATGATAGTTGCCTTGCAGGCGAAAGGAGGGAGCACATGATGATCCAGTATCCTCTCGACTATTGTAAAGTATATTATGCCGCATATGTAAAGATAAATACGCCGTGTCGCCTCAAGGCGACGTGCTACTATTATAGCGGTAGAAAGCGTATAAAGCGGTTATCTTGTCAATATTTATTGAAAAAAGGGCTTGACACCGCCTTCTATGGAGGCATAATTTACTTAACTATTATGCCTTTAAGGATAGGAGTTTGTCATGGACGATCGAAAGAATGCAAAAATCAAGGTTCTGCGGGAGCACGGATCGCTCAACTGGCGTCCGCAGAAGGTGACCGACGAAATCTTCGCAGGCAACGAGTTTTTCGACTCGTGCGACATTGTTCAGGTCAAATACGAGATGCTTCGTCGCGTGCGGGTGGAAGGATTTTCAGTTACTCAGGCGGCATCAGCTTTCGGATTCTCTCGGGTCGCGTTCTATCAAATAAAAGCGACCTACGAGGAGGGAGGATTACCCGCCCTGATCCCCAGGCGTCGAGGACCGAAACATGCACACAAGCTCACCGACAAGGTCCTCGGCTTTATCGACAGGTGCCGGGCCAAAGACAAAACGCTACGAGCGCCTGCTTTAGCAACGATGATCCGGGAGCAGTATGGTTTCTCAGTGCATCCCCGCAGTATCGAACGTGCCTTAGTACGCTGGCGAAAAAAAGGGCAATGAATAGCGGTGTGGTGGATCTCAACACCGGCTGCGAGGAATGGGCATCGCGGTACGAACATCTGCGCCGAGCCGCCTTGTTAGGACACCCACCGGACAATAATAGCTGGGGAATGGCTCTATTCATTCGTCACGGCCTTGTCGGATGGATGCGAGCATGGCCGAAACGTGACGGACCAGTAAAGCTCAAGAGCCATCAGCTCTCTATGGTTGATGTTCCCCAAACATCAGTTCCCTCAATCTTACGGGAACAAATCACGATCCTATTAGCAAATATGATCCTTAATGGACGAAGGGAGGCTCTATTATGATAAATGACAATGGACATCAGAAAGTTACTGATAGTCATCTTCAACGGGATGCCTATTTGTATGTACGTCAGTCTACTTTACGGCAGGTTTTCGAAAACACAGAAAGCACCAAGAGACAATATGCATTACGCCAGCGGGCAGTGGGATTGGGCTGGCCCATAGAACGTGTGATCGTGATCGACTGTGATTTAGGACAATCAGGTGCGTCGGAGGACCGGGAGGGGTTCCAGAAACTGGTGGCTGAGGTCGGAATGGGCCACGCAGGTATTGTGCTTGGGTTGGAAGTCTCCCGCCTGGCACGCAATTCTGTGGACTGGCATCGCCTTCTGCAAATCTGTGCCCTTACCCACACTCTTATTCTCGACGAGGATGGACTCTACGATCCCTGTCATTTTAACGACAGAATTTTGTTGGGTTTGAAGGGGACAATATCTGAAGCAGAGCTACACGTCATCAAGTCACGGATGCGTGGAGGAATCGTGAACAAAGCAAGACGTGGCCAGTTAAAGATGCCTATGCCGATTGGCCTGGTATACGATCACCGGGATCGCGTTATCCTGGATCCGGATCGACAAGTTCAAAAGTCCATACATCACCTCTTCCAGGCCTATCAACAGACCGGCTCAGCAATTGGTGTTATCAAACTTTTCCATGAGCAGGGATTGTTGTTCCCGCGTCGTCTGCGTGGGGGTCCCCAAAAAGGACAATTGCTTTGGGGACAGATTACTCACAGCCGGGTGTTGCAGATACTGCATAATCCCCGGTATGCCGGTGCCTTCGCCTTTGGGCGCACGCGCACTTACAAAAAGACCGACGGGGGCAACGCGTGCAAGAAATTGCCGCAGCATCAATGGCATACCCTCATTCCTGATGCACATCCCGGTTACATTACATGGGAACAGTATCAGGATAATCAGCGACGCTTGCATGAGGCTGCCCAAGCACATGGCCAGGAGCGCAGAAAGAGCCCTCCTGGACAAGGCCCCGCTTTGTTGCAGGGCTTGGTTGTCTGTGGCATCTGTGGCAAACGTATGACGGTTCGTTACCACAATCGCCAAGGCCATCTGGAGCCTGATTATACATGCCAAGGTCAGGGTATCGAGCATGCCCAACCAGTCTGTCAATTCATTTTGGGTACCGGCATCGATAAGGCCATCGGAGAATTGTTGTCGGAGATGGTCGCGCCAATGACCCTGGAGATCGCATGGGCTATTCAGCAGGAATTACAATCACGCCTGGATGAGGCCGATCAGTTGCGCAAACAGCAGGTCGAACGTGCCCGATACGAAGCAGATCTTGCCCACAATCGTTACATGCAGGTCGATCCAAACAACCGACTTGTCGCCGACGAATTAGAGGCCGACTGGAATGCCAAACTCCGTGTTTTGGCCGAGGCGCAGCAACAGTATGAACAGCAGTGTCAGGCAGATCGGATGATACTTGATGGTCAGATCAAAGATAAGGTTTTGGCATTAGCTACAGACTTCCCCAAAATCTGGCATGACCCAAAAACTTCTGATCGGGACCAGAAACGTATGGTTCGATTACTCATCGAAGATGTCACCCTAATCAAAGATAAACAAATCAAGGTCCAGATCCGCTTCAAAGGAGGAGCCACTCGAACCTTGATGCTGCCTTTACCGAAGAGCGCGGG
>Ga0209636_10003170_pt1 | contig 16762 bp, 21 predicted proteins | sample DeeMarSWOR152_54_FD_187464 | JGI IMG/M metagenome (GOLD analysis project Ga0209636, IMG submission 187464) | Marine sediment microbial communities from White Oak River estuary, North Carolina - WOR-1-52-54 (SPAdes) (version 2) | ecosystem: Environmental > Aquatic > Marine > Intertidal zone >...
GTCGATGCAGGTAACGCTTCACCTGGATTAATTTATCCAAATATCTTGAAAAAAATTGGTATCGATGTCTATGAACTATACTGTGAACCTGATGGTAACTTTCCAAACCATCAACCAGATCCAACAAAAAAAGAAAACATGATTGACTTACAAAAAAAGGTATTAGAAGTTAAAGCAGACTTAGGTTTTGCTTATGATGGTGATGGCGACAGGTTAGGAGTAGTCGATAGGAATGGAAAAATTGTAAAACCAAACAAAATCTTTGCTTTATTAATTAAACAAGCTCTAGACATGAAACCCAATTCTAAAATCGTTTACGATGCATTGTCTTCGATGATGATTGAAGATGTCATAAGAAAACATAATGGTATTCCAGTTGTTTGTAAGGTTGGTCATACGTATATCACACAAAAAATGGCTGAAATGAATGCTGTCTTAGCAGGAGAATTGTCTGGGCATTATTACTTTGAAGAAACTTTCTTTTCTGACGATGCTCTATTTGCATGCCTTAGATTGATTGAGTTCTTGACAAAATCCGGAAAAAAATTAAACGACCATTTCAAGGATTTACCAAAGTATTACTCACAGGTGTCAGAAGGTATGAGATTCCCAATCAAAGCATCAGAAAAATTTTCGTTCATTGAAAACCTGAAGGAAGAGTTGAAAAATAAGGGTTACAAGATTGATACGTTGGATGGAGTCAAAATAATCTTTGATGATGGATGGGCAATGTTAAGACCTTCACACACAGAATCAAAGATATCAGTCGTCTACGAATCAAGAAGTGAAGAAGGTTTTAATAAGATAAAAGAGTTCGTAGAAAAAATCGTGGAGAGGATTCCTAAATGAAGTTAGTTCTGTTATGTGGTGGTATTGGAAAGAGGATGTTCCCGTTAATAGAGGATAAATTCCTGTACAAGTTCTTGGGAAAGACTCTTCTGGAACACCAGATAGAAAGTGCAATTAAGAGAGGTCTTAAAGACTTCGTTATTGTTGCAAACGATTCTAACGAGGAAAAAATCAAAGAGATATGTAAAGACATTAAAGCCAAGATAGAAGTCGTTCTTCAGAAAGAACCAAAAGGAATGGCTGATGCCCTGTTAAGTGCAAAAGATGTCTTAAAGGATGATGAAATAATTATAGTTAACCCGAACGATGTTTTCGATGACTTAGTGTACAAAAAAATTCTTAGTGAACATAAAAAAAGTAATCATAAATCTTACATTGTAGGGTACAAAGTCGATTCATATTTTCCTGGCGGATACCTTGAAGTAAACGATAAAGACGAGTTGATAAGAATTCATGAAAAACCTGGAGAGGGTAATGAACCTAGCAACTTGGTTAATATAGTCGTTCACTTGCATAGAGACACAAAAACTCTGTTGAGATACTTGAAAGAAACAAAAAGTGGAAGAGATGATATTTATGAAAGTGCTCTGAGTAAAATGGTTAAAGATGGTCAAAAAATCAAAGTTGTCCATTATGACGGTTTATGGCATGCGATTAAATATCCATGGGATGTGTTTGGAGTCATCAAATATTTTTTAAGCGATATAAACGGTAAAAAAATTTCTAAGACAGCAAAGATTTCTAAAAACGCCAGTATATACGGGAATGTGATTGTAGAAGATAACGTGAAAATTTTAGAGAATGCAGTTATACGTGGTCCTTGTTACATCGGTAAAAATTCTGTAATTGGAAACAATGTTTTGATTTGGAACTATTCCCACATTGGAGATAATTGTGTGGTAGGATACTCTACTGAGGTCAAACATTCTTACATAGGTGATAACTGCTGGTTTCATATGTCCTATGTCGGAGATTCCATAATATCCAACAATTGTTCTTTTGGAGCGGGTACGATAACTGCTAACTTCAGGTTTGATGAAAACCCGATTCAAGTTAACATAAGAGGTAAGAGGAGTAATTCTCATCTAGATAAGTTAGGAGTGATAATGGGAGAGAATTGTAAGACTGGAATTAATTCGTGTACGATGCCTGGAACTAGGGTAGGTCCAAACAGTATAATAGGACCGGGAGTAACTCTATCAGAAGACTTAGAACCAAACAAGGTCATTCTATTGAAGGAAATGAGTTATATAGTCAAGAAAAACAAAATAAAACTCTCACCAGAGAGGAAATTAGAATTGATGAATAAGCTATTAAAACATGGTTATCAGAAGAAGAACGTATTTAAAAATAACTGATAAAATTTAACATGAGGAGTGTAAGATGCAATTATTGATATTAGCAGGTGGTAGAAAGAAATCAGAACTGTGTACTGAAGAAACACCAAAACCCTTGATTGAAATCCACGGCAAACCAATAATAGAATATCAAATCGATTTTTTCAAAAGACATGGTATAAAAGACATTACACTGTGTACAGGTTACAAATGTGAACTATTCGAAGAAAGATATCCAGATTTGAACCAATGCGCGGAGAAGAAAGAACTAGGAACTGCAGGTGCAATAAAGAATGTAGAAAATCAGATAAAAGAAGATTTTATCGTAACTAATGGAGACAACATATTCTTCTTTAACTTTCAAAAAATGCATAAAACATTCCAAGATGTTAAAAATCCATTGATGGCATTAACTAAATTAGTCTCTCCTTATGGTGTTATTGATGTTCAGGGCAGCAGGATAGTACAATTCAGAGAAAAACCGGTCTTGGGACTATGGATAAATGCAGGTATAACACTTTTCACCTTAGACAGTTTAGACTATTTCCCGAAGGAAGGTATGATTGAATACGATGTGTATCCAAAGCTGGCGAAGGATAAAAAATTGTTTGCTTTTAAGATGAGAGATAGTTCTTTTTGGGTAGATATTGACACTGAAAAGGATATAGAAGCTGCCAAGAAGATGTTGTTGAATAGATAACTCATTTTTAGGTAATATACTTAAATTTAAGTGACATAATATACCTGTGAAAGAACTAAAGATTTTACTTATTCTAGGGAAGAAGGGAGCGTTAGAAAGAAAGATATCAATATCAACATACAGTCTAGGCAAAGAACTCAAGATGCCACAACAAACTGTAAGCAGAATACTGTTGAAACTAATAAAAAAGGGGGTTATAACAAGAGTAAAGGGAATCAAAGGTTATCTTGTTGGTATAACTCCAAAGGGCAAAAAGTTATTACGAAATCTTGAAATGGATTTAAACGAGGTATTTAAACCAAAGACAACAGAAATAAGAGGTACTGTTACTGAAGGGTTGAGGGATGGGAGATATTATCTTGGGTTGAATGAGTACAAGAAAAACATTGAAAATAAACTCGGCTTTGTACCTTTTCCTGGAACTTTAAACGTAATATTGAACCAAGAAAGCATAGGAGTTAAAGAAAGATTTCAAATAAAGCCAGGAATTGAGATTGAAGGTTTCAAGAAGGGAGATAGAGTCTTTGGTCCAATAAAATGTTTTGAATGTAAAATTAACGGTTTAAAGGGTAGTATAATATTACCAGAGAGAAGCCACTATGGTTCAGATATAATGGAATTGATTTCTCCTTTCGAACTCAGAAAAAAATTGAATCTAAAAAATGGAGATGAGGTTGTTATAAATGTTGAGAGATATGAAGAATTATGAGATTGCTGCATGTGCTGCTTTAGCTGCAATATCAGCCGCAGTTCAGATTGTTCATGTAGGATATCCAACTCAATGGGGAATGTGGATCGATATTGTCGCGATACCTTGGATATTGGCATTCTTTTTATTCAGAGGAAGAGCAGCATTCTTAGTCTCGATAGTAGGAGCGATAATAATTACGATAGCCGCACCTAGTAGTTGGCTCGGTGCAAGTATGAAGTGGTTAGCAACGATGCCGATGTGGTTAACACCTTGGATATTCCAAAAGCTTTATAGATTAGATCTTAAAGATTTCAAGAAACTTAGGGTAATAGCGTTTTGTACACTCGTAGCGGTAATAGTCAGAGGAATCATAGTGATACCAACAAACTATTATTACGCATTACCGATATGGACAGGCTGGTCACCAGAAGAAGCAATGTCTTTCTTGCCGTGGTGGATCATATTCTCTTTGAATGCGATACAAGGAATACTGGAAGTTTCAGTGGCATGGCTACTAGTGTTCAGATTTAAACTAAAAAGGTTCGCAACATGGAAATAACAGTAGAAAACTTGAATTTCTCTTATAATAACAAAAAGGTATTAAAAAACATCAATTTCAAGATTGAAGATGGGGAGTTTGTTGGACTAGTTGGACCGACTGGATGTGGGAAGACTACTCTTGCCTATTGTCTGAATGGATTAATACCGAATTCAATCAGAGGAAAATTCTATGGTCAAGTCATGATCAATGAGCTTGATACGAGAAAACATAAAGTATCTGAAATAGCGAGAAAAGTTGGGTTTGTTTTCCAAGACCCTGATTGGCAGATATTTAGCCTTTCTGTTAAAGATGAAATAGAATTTGGTCCTAGAAACTTTGGGTTAAATAAAATCAATAAGAGAATTAAAAATGCATTAAAGATTGTTGGATTGGAAGGGCATCGAAATGAAGATCCCAATCAACTATCCCAAGGGCAGAGACAAAAATTATGCATAGCTTCTGTTATCGCGACTGACCCTGAATTTATAATCTTAGATGAACCAACATCTCAACTAGATTACAAGAATAGTAAGAACATCCACGATATACTAAAGAAGATCAACAAGGAAGGTAAGACTGTTTTTTTAATAGAACATGATACAGATTTTCTTGCTGAATACTGTAGTAGGATTTTAGTAATGAATGATGGTCAAATCATCAAAGATAACACTACAAAGAAAGTATTTTTGAATGTCAATCTATTGAAAAGAATGGGAATAAAAGTCCCAAGAGTGATGGTATGAACCCTAAACTTAAACTACTCCTATTGATATTGATTTCTACTTCAGTAATTTTCATAACAGATTTGCTCTGGATGTCTTTAATTTTTCTTACAGTAATATTGGTTGTTCTACTACTCAAGATTCATACAAGATTATTAGAGTGGATTAAGCCGATTTTAATCGTTTCCGTATTCGTGATTATTCTTCAATCCTTTACTCATACTCCGTTAAAATTTACAACTGAAGGATTGTTGTTCGGTGTAGTGATATCGTTAAGGTTATTGACTTTACTCACTTTAGTCTTTGCTTTCGTGTCCACAACAAAACCTAGGCAATTGTTAGATAGTTTTAGTTTTTTGCCACGTGACATTGGCTTGATGCTAATGCTATCTTTAAGATTATTACCAATAGTCAAAGATGGAATCGTAAAGATAATGAACGCCCAAAGAGTGAGGGGATTGAATTTCAGGAGTCCAAATATTTTTAGGACTTATTTTCCGATATTAATTCCCTTGTTTTCAAAAACTTTGGAAGGGTCAAATCGCTTGGCCTTAGCAATGGAAGCAAGAGGTTTTGAAGTAAAATAAAAACTTTATGAAACATTTATTATAATACATCAGTGAGTAGATGAAAGAAAAAATAATAGCATTCATTAAAAAGAAAGTCAAAGAAGCTAATGCTAAAGGTGTTGTTATAGGTTTGAGTGGGGGTTTAGATTCAACTACAACTTTGTTTCTCTGTGTTGAAGCTTTGGGAAGAGATAAAGTCTTTGGATTAACATTACCGTCACGGATTAATAAAAAACAGGATATTGAAGATACAGTAGAGATATGTAAAAAATTGGGAGTTAGACATAGAGTAATTGAGATTGATCCTATCATTGAATCTTTTGAAGATGTATTGGATTTGAATGATAAACTAGTTAAAGGAAATCTAATGGCAAGGATAAGGATGTGTTTTCTCTATTACCTTGCAAACAAAGATAAATTATTGGTTGTAGGAACGGGTAACAAGAGCGAATATCTTCAAGGTTATTTTACGCTCCATGGCGACATAGCTTGCGATTTAATGCCTCTTGGAAATCTGTATAAAAAAGATGTCAAGCGGTTGGCTGAAGGAATTGGAGTACCGAAAAAAATAATAGAAAAAATACCTTCACCTGGTCTTTGGGAAGGACAAACAGATGAAGGGGAATTAGGCATCAGTTATGAAGAACTTGACGGAGTTCTGCCCCTATTAGAAAAAAATATTTCTGTACACGAGATTCATCGAAAGACAAAGATAGATAAAGAAAAAATTGAGAGAGTCAAAAAAAGGATGAAAAAAACAGAATTCAAGAGAAAACAAATTGAAAGACCGTAATCATTGTATCAAAGATTTTTCTTGACCTAGAATTTATTATCATACATATTTAACAATTGGCTCAATTTTATGACCGAATACTTCTGATGCCCATTTACAATAAGGAACAAGGTTTTCCTTAAACCATGGGGGTTTTTGAGCTTGAATATTTCCAATAACATAATAGCCAATTGCCATCATTGCAGCATAACCAGCATTTTCAGGTAAAGGTATATTTAATCTTACATCTTCATTTCCAAATAATTGATTGTCATAACCTAAGCTGATAAACATCTCATCGGATGGAACAACTGTTTTAGCATGTTTTGATTGTTCTGGTGTAAACACCCTTTTTGAAATTTTAGATCCAAATAATTCATCAAATTTTGTTATAAACATATCTCGGATGTTATTAAATCTATTAGGAACGATTAGATAAAATGCTTTATATTTACCAAGAGTTCCAGGTATTAACGGATCAACTTCAGTCATTATATATTTAAGAATTTGTCCAGGGTCTTCTTTTGTTTTCGTTAAAATCATGCTAACATAAGTTATAAAGTTATAGGTGTAGAGTTCTTTAGTACTAGGAAAGACTGATACCTTTTCTTCATCAAAATATTCTCTGGCTAGTGCATTTGGATTACACGTAAAAAGATAGGCTTCAAAGTCTCTTTCATTTAAATCTTTACCGATTATGTGTGCATGCTTGCCTCCTGATGCAGAAAGTAAAATAGCGGTATCAATTCCTTTAGCGATATCTAATTTTTTCTTATATTCACTCTCATCTGCAATAACAGCATCTGAACATTCCAAAAGTATTCTTAACGTAACTTCAGCGTTACCACTTCCAACACCAAAAAGTCTACTGTATTCATTTAAAAAATCAAGTGATGGTAACTTTTTTCCAGATAAATATTTTAGACCATTGATTACACATTCGTGTAAATCCATTAGTTTACTCGCATCTAATTCTTGCATTATTAAAAGAAAACACCTCAAATTTTTAAAGCTTTTGTCACTTTATCGCTTTGTTATGAAAGAAAGTACATTGGATAATTTATTTATTAAAAATCAAATTAACTCTATGAAAACAGCACTTTTTGTCACAAGGACTCAACCTTTCCATCTCGGTCATTTAAAAGTCATAAAATGGATTCTGAAAAAATACGATAAAATTATCATAATCATAGGTAGCTCACAGGAATCTAATACAGAAAATAATCCGTACACTTTTGAAGAAAGACAAAAGATGATTGAGAATACTTTAAAGGGTGAACATATTAAAAAAGATGTATTTGAAATCTTTGGAATTCCAGATGTTTATGACGATGAAAATTGGGTTAAGAGTATATTAGAAATAGCAAAATTCGACGTTATCTTCACGAGAAATCCTTGGACAAAGAGATGTTTTGATGCATTCAACATTCCTGTCAAAGAACATCCTATGTTTGGAAATATTTCTGGCAGCAAAATTAGAGAGATGATGAAGAGCGAGAAAGAATGGGAAAAATTAGTTCCAAAAGAAGTTGAAAGAATTTTGAAAAAATTAACATCAAAAAAAGATTAGGCTTCACCTTTAGGATAAGGTGTGGTCTCCACGAGCTTCAATAATTCCTTCACCCTTCTTATTACATCTTCCTCATAAAATTTACATCTATCTATGAGTGTTCTTCTTCTTGCATCGTAGAATATGTAAGTGTAGATCTTTGTGAGTAATGAGTAAATGGGTATTCTTTGGATAAGGGTTTTCTTAGGCCATTTGGTAATTAATTTTGAATAAAATTCGATTTTCATCGAGCCTGTTCCATCCGGAAACAGACGACCATGCTTTATCCTGACCCAACCCCACATAGCACTCCTCTGGTCGAATGCTTTTCTACCATGATAGTAGATATGAAAAACGATATCATTTGGATCCACGGCATATACATAATACTCGTCTATAAAAACATTAGTTCCACTTATTCTCAACCCTCTCTGTATCATTCTGGGTATTTCTCTTATTACCTTTCTGATGTTAGGTCCTGAGTATCCAATCGTAATGACCCTTCTAGGAGTGAAACAATCAAATTCTTCTATGATTGTTGTAGTCTTCGCTTTAGCTAATTCTTTACTTATATCGGGTGGTCCTTCTTCTCTGAACATTATCTAAACTCCTCTTTCTTCCATTCTTCTGGTTTTTTCCCTTCTTGTGTGATTGCAGCTCTACTAAAGAATGTATATTCTTCCTCAGGAATCTTTAACGTTCCTTTCAACGGGTTCATCGCATACAAAATAATAGTGACCCATTGTCTTTCTTCGGATAATAAACCCTTCGGATAGATTCCGTAGAACTCAGGTGGAAGTTTATCTGGGTGTGTACCCTTATTGAGAAATCTTACTATCAACCTCAAAGTTGTTACGGCCTGTTTAAAAGGATCTTTGAAACCTCCCCTCTCAAACAGAATATAAGTGATTTCGTCTTTACCCATTCCTGCTTTTGTGAGTATCCAGAGAAGTCTGTACACAAGATCATCACCGAGCTCGAGGGGGAAGTGAGAATGGTAGGTAGTTGGTCTGTTCGAATGAACACAAGCTATGTATTTTCCAACATCTGGAACTAATTTTGTTAAATTTGTCAATTCTTCTATAGGGTCAACACCTTGACCTGCAATGTGCTCAAAATCTATCAACAAATAAAATTTATTCCAGTGAGGATTCCCCTCTTTTTTTAATGCTTCTCTTGTATGTTTTATCGCTACGTAAATTTGTTTTGCTCTCCATAGCATGTACCTACCTGCATAACTTGGGTCTCTTGCATCTGGAGTTTCTATCGCAATTTTTAGGTTTTTTAAAACGTCCATGAGTTCCTTCTTCTCTTTTTCAATGTTTGGTGGCTTGATTATTTTCAATTCGTTAGAAATTATTGAAGGTAATCCCTTTCCTTTGAATTCTTTTGTCTCGCGCATCCATCTTGCCAATGCAACTAAGTGGCCTTGTAGCATTTTAGCTGCAACAGCTCCATAGAAAAATTCTTTTAGAAATCTGTCTCCTACTTCTTCATTCTTCTTGAGAACATTAATCAACCATCTATCATTCGTGTCAGGATCAATTTCTCCAAACTCTTTAACCCATTTCTCAAGCTCTTTCTCATAAAATTTTACCATATCAGTCCAAATTGGATCTTGTGTGTAAAAAAGATAATGTGCTATTATCTTACATGCATCGAGATAATCTCCTCTTTCTTTTCCAACAAAGAACCATTCACGTGTTTTTGGATCCTCACTACTTAGCTTCTCTTCCAAAGCTTTTTTGAATAATTTTCTCAATTTTGTAGTATGTTTTTCTGTCTCTTCTTCGTTGAATTTTCTAATTTCTTCAGTGATTTCACGTCTGCGTTCAGGATCTAAATCGGGTCTTGCCAATTCTATCCTTTTAGGCTCCATAAACTCTTCTCTTTCTCTCGCAATCTCGAGTTCACTTTTATGATAAAGCGTTGTTGCTTCTTCGCCTAAGATAGACCTATCATACTTTTCCCATAATTCTTCGATAAAATAATCCCTAGTTTTCTTATTCTCAAACAGTATCTCAGAGATGAATCTTCCCCACCAATCAGCCATCATTATTTCTAACCTTGCTCCAGTGAACGTCAACATCTCAAGCCAGAAATGTAAACAAGCGTGGAAATCAATATATTTACAACCACCATAGACAGCAGACTTGATGGATTTATGAAGGTGGTCTTCTGCTTCTCTCCACTGCACCATTTCCGGAATCGTGAAAGGTATCGTCAAACTTCCATGGAAATTCAAATCAACCCCTTGTTTTCTTGCTATATACCTCAATTCATGCCCATCAGTGAAATTAATCTCGTGTGGAACATCAGCTGCAATCTCTATCGCGCTAGTTCCTCTTGTCAAGGCATAACCAATCTTCCTCACGATAGTAGCTAATTCCTCTGCTCTAGCAATAGTATATAAACCGGTCGAAACTGCAACTTTTAATTTCAAGTCTGACATTAAATTCCACCAAAGTTTTCTAAGAGACACGGAAATATTTTTCTACCAAAAATTTCTCTGTAATAAGGTCTACCGACCCCATGGAAAATAAAGTCACGAGCATTGCTAGCATAAGGACCCTTAACGAAGTATAATTGTATTCCAAAAATTTCATACAACCTTTCACAAAAAGTTCTTACAGATTTTTTAATTATGGTCGTAATATTTGTCTTAAACAGAGAGGATTCTTCCTTTTCCATCTTCCCATAAATTTCAGGAAATTCTTCTTTCAGAATATCATCTAATTCTTTCACAAATCCATCTTCACCGATGATCTTCCTTCCCAATAGTTCTTCTATGTAAACATCGATCTTTTTCTCTTCAGCTATCAGTTCGATTAATCTTTCCAGTAAAACATTTTGTGTCACAAAAATAGAAGATAGGGGGTTAAAATCTACATCCTCTATTTCGGTTCCATCTTTAAGTTTAATTTGTTGTATAGTTATCGGCATTTGTAGCATTACATACCAATGATAACCAGGGCTTCCCTCGGTAAATAATCTTCTCCTCGCCTCTAAAATATCCTCTTTTGTTATCTTGACACCATGTTTTTTTTCTATCTCTGGTATCCATTTCTTAACAACATCATCATACGGCTCAATAGCGAACTTAGGAATCGCACCTTTTTCAGCATAATACTGCATCCTTGATTGACCTGGGGGATACATCTTTACCCCTTTAGTTTCGTATACCTCTCTGGGGGTTTTATGCAATTCTGTAGGTTCCAAGCCTTCCATTCTAGTCCATGCCCAGAATTCTACGTATTGAATAGCATAGGGAAAACCAGCTCCTGCTGGCATGTTTGAATTCATAACAAGTGTATGATCATCGACTTCTCTCATTTGTATTATTCTCCTAATCAAAGGCCTGACCCAATTCATGTATTCGTCGATTGACGCCCTTCTCCCCAATAAACGTTGCATTATGAATTTATAGCGTTGCTTAACTTCATCTCCGAATAATTTTTTCCATTTTTTGTACAATCTCACTTTTGTGGCAAGAACTACTGCTTCAGCTCTTGATATCTCCATTTTTTTCATTATTTTTTCTGGTGTATCATCTTCATCTTCTAATTCTTGGAAGTCGGCTATGATAGTCGGCCATCTGGGTGCGATTGACCTTAATGATACTCCTTCTGGTAAGTTGACATCTACATGATCAATAAACATGGCCTTGAGTGAATGTTCGTCTTTTTCTGCAATATACGACAAAATTTCTTTATACCTTCTCTTGTCGTGCATTAAAAGTTCAGTATCAGAAATAGCTCTATCAATCTGTGCTAGTCCTTCTTTCACTTGACGGATGAGTTCTTGTTTTTGTTTGGTTATCGTTTGATAGTATGGATGAGAAGGACTGATTTCAGTCCATTCATCAACTTTTACAACATTGAATTCCCATCTATTTTTCATGTTATTTACAAGAATTATTAAAGCTTGTTGAGTAGATCGGACAGGAACAGTTGGATTGTATCTGAATGTACTCTGGGGGTGTCTTAATGCCCAACCACGACTGGTCTCTTCTCCACCTGATCTAGGCATATTTTCATGGAGCCAATCAAAATCAAGGTATTTTTCTCCTGGTGGTTGTTCTCTCCATTTTACTACCATCGATCACACCTTTAACAAGTATATTCCCAATAAGATGGAGAATATGCCTATCAAAACTCCAGTCCAACCCATGGCAGGGGTCTGAAGATGTTCTGTATCGGGAAAATACACTACCATGAAGAATCCAAATAATATACAACCAACACCAAATAACTTAGCCAATATCATATCCTCAAAATAATAATTGTTTTGGTCAATAATTAAATCTTAGTTTATTCTTGAGACTGGTAGAATTTATATTTCCATATTTTTTTAACCTAATCACATCAACATACAGACCTCTACCCTTTAATTCTTTTTTTAGTTCTTTTTCATCCCAAGGTTGATCATAACCTAGAACGATTATGTCAGGCTTGATTTCTTCAACTATTCGAAATTTGTCTAGCCCTTCGTATCCAAGAATTGCTTCATCGACTACTTTTAATGATCCAACGATTTTCTTCCTTTCTTGTTCTGGCATGATTGGTTTTTTACCCCTTTCACGCAGAACAGTCGAATCCCTTGATATCACGACTATTAGCCTTGAATTTTTATCGGTTTTTTTACAATTTTCTAAGAATTTTATATGACCAGCATGTATTATGTCGAAAACACCAAAAGTTACAATCTTTTTCATGTCTCTCTAAGATTCTTTTAATATCCAAGAATAAAACTTTTATTCTCAATAGCCTAATCTAATTGTAGATAGAATGGTTTTTGCAAGAGCAAAGTTACTGATTCAAGAATGGTGTATACAAGAAAGACCAGTAATGCTAGTACTAAATTATACTGGTCCCAACCCACAATTGACAGTTAAAAAATACATTGAACTCGTGAAGACGATTTTCAGTGTAAAGGATTCTGACATTCAGGAAAAGGTATTTAATTGGGATAGGAGTGGAAAAGAGGAAAGGTTTGACATTGAATACGAAGTTAGAAAGGATTTAGATCAAACCACCTACCTTTTCGTCCAAGGTACTATCGATGGTCACACAGCCCCGAGTAAGGAATTCGGAAAAGAAGGGCACGTCAGGGTTAGAATTAGAGGTGCTATCCGAGCTGAATATCCACAAGATACCTTTTGGCAGAGAAGTCTTTTGTATGAAATTATACGTGTTTTCTATCACAAAGTCATTTATTCAAGTAATTGGGAGAGGTACATGGCTGATTGTAGAGAACAGTTGAAAATGTTTATGGATGAGATGAAAGGGTTCTTCAACTTATTGGAAAAGAGTATGTAAATTTAGATTCCTAATTTTATCTTCAATTCCAGAGTAAATATCACCATAAATACAAAGACGATGAATGCTAACAGAATAAAATTCTTTAAAAACCATGAGAATCCAGGGGTTTTGATTGTTTGAATCGTATCTAAGTAAACATAATAAGAACCGAACAAAATTAGAACAATAAAAATTCCTACTATCAAATTAACGATTTGCTTCACACTCAAGTTTTCTAGAATCCAACGGAATGGTTGGTATTCATACCAAGACATAATATCACCAAGTAAAACCGAAGAGTAAAGGTATTCCAAAATAAAGTAGAATCACTGATAGACTTGCACTGAATAGTGTGATTAAGATTGTGGTTAGTCCACCTGTTTTACCAAAGAATAAAAAGTTGAGTAAAAAGATTGTGCCAAAGAATGTTAAACCTACTCCAATGAAACCAGCCTTGTAATCATATGGGATTTTAATCGAATAAGATTCAGGAAATATAAAATTCATGATAAGTAACAGTACGAAAGACCCTGCTGTTAGATAATAAATCCATCTTTGATCCTCTAGGTTTAACTTTAAATCTATTTTCCATGTTCTTCTAGTTTTTTCAATGTCGCGTAAAAACACTTCCTCTTTACTCATACAATCGATTATTTAGAATACAGTTAAACTTTTAAGGTTTTTGTCTCAAATCAAATCATCTTTTATTACTTTTTATTAGAAGTTGTAAGGAAGCTAATAGACCAAAAACACACAATATGAACATAGTCATGAATAGTGTTTTAAATCCGTAGAGTGTTGCAATTATACCTCCGATTAATGCTCCTATTCCCCCAAATATTAAATAAACTGATTCACACATTGACCACTGAAAAGCAAATTTCCCTTTCTCTAAACTTTTTGTATAAAGCGAGTCATATGCAGGCCAATTGATTGCATTGCCTATTCCAAAAATAATCTGGATAATGAATAGCTCATACTTATTAGATATGAATAGATATCCTAGAGTTCCTATTGTCGTAAAAAAGAATCCTATTGTTAACATTAACTCCTCTTTTTTTAACAAATCTGTGAGTTTTCCAATTATAATCATTCCCACTCCTGAAATAATCATAAAAATCGACCAAGAAATCCCAGTAGCAATAAGATCTCCACCGATTTCTTTAACGAATATAGCATAAATTGGGCCTAAGAATCCTTCAGAAAGTGCAAAAAACATTGAAGCGGATAGTAAAATTTTAAGATGAATTTTCATATTGAAAATTATTAAAAATCGTCAATTTAAACTCTATGTAATGTTTTTAAAAAACTCCAACAGAACCTGCCAACAAATTATTTGTCAATTCTTCAAACCCTTCTCTCGATAAACTTTCAGAAACTATCTCTTCAACCTCACTCATCTTAAAATCTCCATTTGGTATGTATTTGATACCAACGAAAGGATCGTTAATGGGTTTTCCTATTTGAGATAACAATTGCACTTGAACTTCCCTAACCTCAAAAGTTTCGTTTATCTTGTTTGCTATCTCTTGTGCCTTTATGTTATAGATTTTTCCCACATGAGAAATTGGATTCTTTCCAGCTACAGCTTCCAGAGACATGGGTCGACAAGGTGTTATCAAACCATTTGCCCTATTACCTCTTCCGACTTGACCATCATCCCCATTCTCCCAAGAAGTTCCTGTAACTGTCAAGTAAATGCTATCTTCTTTATCGAGTGTATTTATGGAGACTTGCATACTATCAGTCTTGAACTTTTTCTCCACTAATTCTCTTATCTTTTCTTTCTGTTCGTAATAATCTTCTAGACTAGACACGAATTGACTAATGAATGCTATGGCAACCGTGAGACCAATGTTATCGTTATTCCTACTTCCCATGACCTTGATATCTTCTCCTATGGAAGGATATTTTTTCTTCATTTCTTTCGAGTTCAAGAATCTCTCGACATTAAGGACCGTACTCTCTAAGTGTGTCATAGGAGCAAAACCAACCCCGAAGGATGTATCATTGGCAGGGGGTATCTCACCTTTATTGAACCTTTTGAATATATTGACTAAATCTTGAGAACCAGGGTGAATCCTAACGAAAATTTCTGGGTTTAATTTATCTGCAAACCTTAAAGTATCCTGAAAGTATTTGTCGACTTCTTCAAATATCAGTTTCTTGATTTCGTCGATGTTAGTGATAATGGTTGCAGTACCAGCTACTATCGCATCTGGTCTTTCTATGATTTCACCGCCACCAAAGGTGACATTGGATACGCCTCCAACTAACAAACCCTTATCTAAGTTATGATGACAAATGAAACCCTTGTTATCTATATAGTATTGAGAAACAACTCTGGAAGAAGACTCGCAAATTGCATCAGTGAGTGAATCTGGATGACCAATTCCCTTTCTCTCAACTATCTCTATTCTTTGGTCAGAAACAGGATTTTGGTTCAACTTCTCGATGAAAACCTGCATGAATATATTTAGATTTCATATTATATATAATTATTTATAATTAGTATGAATAAATATAACTGATAGTTATGATAACAGGAAAATTGATAAAGAAGATGAGAGAAGAAGCTGGAATAACACAACAGAAGTTGGCTGAGGCTGTTGGCATAACTCAAGCTCATGTAGCAAAGATAGAGAACGAAAAAGTGAACCCGAGGTTATCCACTGTCAATAAAATTTTGTCTGTGTTGAAGAGTAACAGCAGGTTGAGATGTAAAGATATTGGGACCAAAGAGTTGATATCTGTTAATCCTGAAGACCCTATCAATCATGTAGTAAAACTCATGAAGAAGAATGATATATCCCAAATTCCTGTGATGGATGAAGGAAAATGCACAGGTAGTATAAGTGAAAAGATTATCTTGAGAAATTTAGACAATATCTCGAGTCAAACTAAAGTTAAAGAATTGATGAATGATCCTTTTCCAATAATAACTTGTAATGATCATATAGATGTTGTAAAATCTTTATTAGAGTATCATCAAGCTGTTCTTGTTTCTGAAAAAGGAAGAGTGATAGGAATAGTAACGAAGTCTGACCTTTTCAGTCTATTGAAATAATCAAAGCATTTCTTTTAATTTGTCTGAAACGAAGTTAACGACTTCTTCTGATATTGGTACGGTAAAAGATTTCCTGTATCTCTTCTCCTTGTCCAACATGTAGAAACCCCTGGATATTGAGATGAATTCATTCTCTCCTTCAGGTGTAATTGCCTTTTTTCTTGCGACTTCTATGAAATTACTGTTTCCGAACTTAATTTCTTCTGATTTTATGGTTTCAAATTCAACCATCGTTATACCTCCTTGTTGAATATTTTAAGCCTGAATTACAAATAATTAGTATTGAGGATTAAAAAACTTATAAAGTTGGGAGTATGGGAATTTTTGGAAAAATAACTGGAATTTTTCGTAGAAAGAAGGAAGAGCCTCTAGCAGAAGAACCAGGTCCAGATTTAGAACCACTCGCCCCTTTAAGAACTGAAACAAAACCTTTACCTCCTCCAGGTGAACCATTAACAAGAGAACCACCAACTTTCGAACCAATGGCTCCTCCATCACCAAGATTAACAGAAAGAGAGGACATTGATGTGAGTAACGTCAAAGCAAAGTTAGACCTTTTGTTGACTCAGATGGAGAGCATCAAGATTCAGAACAAGAATGTAGAGGAAAGGCTTAAGGTTATAGAAAAGATGTTAGCGGATATGAAAGGAATAAGATATTATTAA
>Ga0209636_10003172_pt1 | contig 16760 bp, 12 predicted proteins | sample DeeMarSWOR152_54_FD_187464 | JGI IMG/M metagenome (GOLD analysis project Ga0209636, IMG submission 187464) | Marine sediment microbial communities from White Oak River estuary, North Carolina - WOR-1-52-54 (SPAdes) (version 2) | ecosystem: Environmental > Aquatic > Marine > Intertidal zone >...
TTTTCATGAATTTTCCAGGCTAATAGAGTTAGAAAGGTTCCATAAACTCTTCATCATTGTTACCTTGAGAATCATCATCCATCCTTAATATTCTTTTTGCTCTTCTGAGTACATGGTCATACGTCATTATGGTCAAATTGTGATAGCTTGAATTCAGAATTCTTTAAGCTTCACATTGTTCAACATTCCACTCAATTGACCTTCCGAATATTAGCTCCCTTATACTATTACCCCTTAAAATAACATATAGAAAATAGACCTTCATTACAGAAATACAGAGCTTAGAAGGCTAATCCAGAGTAATAACAACCTAAAATAAGTCTGTAATGAAACCTAAACCTAAATGGTACAAAAATGAGAGGGAGATAAAATCCTATACATGAGAAATGGTGTTAATTGTAGAGAGATAGCACCTGTTTGATATAAGGATAGTTAACCTTAACCTGGGGATGATACCTGTAGGTCGTCAACCACGCTCGTAAAGAATGCTCTTTGACAAATCCCCTCGAAATAACTTGTTTTGCTTTATCCAGATTTAGGATTGTATCGTTATCCGTGTAAATGACAATAACTATTGCTGAAACAGCAACCTAAACAAATATCTTAAAATTAGAACATATGCCCACACTATCGGAATTATCTTCAACACAAAAAATGTATCGGTTAACCAGTTTATCTGTCTAGGAGCTTTAAACTCTTCATCTTCCTTAGTATCCGACTTCTCTTTATGGCGATGATACGCTCCCCACACAACCGAGGCTGTAAGGTATTGGAGCAAATCAAAACCTAATCCAATAATCAACAAAACAATAGGAAATAATAGATTTTGAGGAAGGGAGATTTTATCCGTCCCCTCTACCCTGAATATCCAGATAATACCTATACCTGCAAGTCCTAAGTACCTGATAATATCACTTGTTTTACCTGTGTAAAAGTCATAGGCATCTCTTGCATCTTTAAGCTTCATTCTTTTTAGCTCTATATCTATAGCCTTATTTTTTCTTCTTTGCAGGTGGAGCTTTTTTCTTCTCAATTACATCAGGTCTGCCTTTTGCACCTGTGCTGCTAGTTCCCGTACTTGTTGGTTTTTTACTTGTATCTGTTCCCTTTTTATTGCTCATTAAATCCCCCTTCAAAATAATATTAAGGATTATATTCTTCACCCTTAAAAAACGGTACTTCCTCAAACCCAAAAGCATTCCATATTTTCTCTAAAAATGATTTTGCTACAGCATCAGGCTTATCAAAGGAAAGTATTTGTTTTGCAGGTGTTAATAAATGTTGCATCCCTTCTAATCTCTTTTCTACGGTATGCTCGACTCTAGTATAGGGGTCAACAACTTTAGCCTCTAATTTTGCATTTTCTACATTATAAAGATTGACAAACACTACAACGTTACTTTCAACACCAAACTGCTCAACTAAATAACTCAAAGCCCTAAAATAATTGACCGTATGACCAACTAGGCTTTGTGTGTTGATAAATACTCCTTTATCCCCATCTTGCATATAAATCCAGTCTCTGTCTGTTATTAGCTCATAATATCCATTACGGAACAATTGAACCACTCTATCGTCACTTTTCCCTATCCTTAATCCAAATAAAGTTGGTTCTGGGTAGGTTAGAATACTGCCACTTTCTTTAAAAGACAAATTAAACGGTCTTCCAACTTGATTAGGAGGGTCTATTAAAAATTCTTTTATTTTTGAATCCCTTATGTCAATGAACTCTTCTCTAGTAAGAGCAGGAGTACAACCTATACCAAGCCCTCCTCTCGATATTATATCCTTTCTTAATTCTTTCTCACGTTCATCAATAAACTGCCTGATATCCTTCCATATATTTTCAACACTTAAACACGCATCCCTTATCTCTTCTACCGACATAAGTTCTTTCTTATCATTATGTCTTATCCAGAACTGGTTTAATTGTTGGAAGCTAATCATATGAGGCTTTTTAAGACTTCTAGGAATGAAAACAATGATAATATCTTCTCCTGTATCCATTTTGATTGTCTTGCATTTAAGACCAGAAACACGAGGCTCAATATTACTCAAACATGACTGTTCTATTCTATTTCTCTCATCCTCCACATTATCAACATGAACTGGCTTTAAAGGAATGCCTTTATTGTCAGCCTCAACACCAATGATTAAAAATCCTCCATATGCATTTGCTATTGAGCTAATATCCCGTAACATCTCCTTTCTGTACTTATCTGTATGCTTATACATCTCTCTCTTATATTCCACCCTCTGACGCTCTTTGTACTTGATGTCTATAAGATTCTGTATATCTACACTGGTAATGTTATCAAAACTTTTTTGAAAGATGCTTTCCATGCAACCCCTCTCAACCCTTGCTTTTCATCATCCATATATTAATACCAAATATCAACTAAAATGTGAATCCCTATTAAGCAGGCTCAACATCCAACCAGTGAGAGAAAATTTGCCACTCAGACCCATTTTATATGGGGTAGAGATTTGACATTCGTTTGACATTTTAGGTTGAAAATAACCCAAAATGACGTATTCTGGCTAAACTGTGAAAATGAGGAAACCTATTGAAAAATAAGGGAGTTATCTGGAGCGGACGATGGGACTTGAACCCACGACCTTCTGCTTGGCAAGCAGACGTTCTACCACTGAACTACGCCCGCTCATTGTGGGCTTTAAGGATTCTGGGATTAAAATACCAGAAAAGATTAAACACTGTCAATAAAAAGCCAACTTGTTCCTCTCCAAAAATATCCCCATCAACATGCACTTTTTTGAAAGACACTTGTTCCCGTCGAGATCATGAATGGTGCGTTTAAGAATGGGATGGATGTGAAATGAGGCGAATGTATCACCTGCATTTCTGAGCAATTCAGTTGTTTGAAATTGTCGGGATTGTATTTAATGATTTCTTGTCTGAACCAGGTCACCAACGATCAGAGCATCTTTGCACGAAAGGATTTTAACCGTGGATGTTTCCTTTTGTGCATCGATAACGACCAGGTTCGCAAACACAAGCAAAGGAGTTCCTTCATAGAGTTTTCTGTACACAACCAGTTGCTGTCCTATCTGGAGACCATCGCTCTCACCCAAGTTGATCAATCCCCATGCACCGCTTCCAGCCTGGAAGAAATCCCTCTGGAGAAAAATGATCTCTCCCCTCATGCCGGTTCCTTCATAGGGCGGCACATCGTATCCTAAGTCCTTGCCCATCCGGCCTTCCTGTTCTTCAAAAGGGATGAGGTGATTGCCCACCATGACAGGGCCACAGGCTTTCTCGACACGGGCAGAGGAGGCATTCTCTTCAAGTGCAACGATCCGCAATCTTCCCCTCTTGAAAGCAACAGGACCGAATTCGGTTATGGCGGTGCCTAATTCGAGTGCCAAGAACATCTGGCCTTCCTCAATTCCGTCATTTCTTCCCTTGTTGATGTAAACGATATCTCCGTTGTTGAATTGAACTCTTTCGTATTCCCGTTCTGCTCCGATTATCCTCGTATCAGGCTCTTTGTCATCCATGACAAAGAAAGAACAGTAGAGATCTGTTTCCGAAAGAAGAGGGTAGATCTCCTGGAAAATTTTTGCTTTCTCGATCTCATATTCTTGTTCCTCTTCCATTTGTAGTTCCTGCTCCGCCTCAGTAGGTTTCACAGAAGCTCGTTCAAGGTCTCCGGCAGGACCTGGAACAACCTCTTTGACGTTCAGCAGAGATATGTTTCCACATGTTTTCGGCATGACGAACTCATAATGCTTATTCCCTCTTTCAACGGCAAAGGAAAACACGGGTAAAGGTCCCTCTCCCGCCCATTCAAGGTTGTGGACCGCCTTAACCTTACCTTGAGAGCGGAAGAGCATCCACATAATTTTATCTCCGATGGACAATTCTTTTTCCTCGAAAGCAGATTGTTTTATCTGATCGATGAATGGTGGGAATAAATCGCTGCTCCCGGTTAAATCAAATCCATATTTGATGTCTCCCTGGTATCTATCCACAAGGGTCTTCATCAACTCTTCTTGAGTGATATCTCCATTGATGTCAACCAATTTGTATCTTCCGATCTGTCTGAGTTTTTTCGTTTGTGCGTAGGTACTCAGTGAGAAAAGAATAAAGATGCCAATAAAGAAAAGGATCCATTTTTTATTTTTCATCCCAGCCTCCTTTCGGTCACCTAAAAGCACTTTCTCACCAGACAAAGAATGGCACTCCTTGCGAGAAAGATTTTTGCCCGTATTTTTCTATCCAAAATTTTGCCCCTATTATATGCGCCACATATGTCTCTGTCAACAGGATTCATGTCCACCAAAGTTAATCTAACTCCTTTGAACCTTTCCTCTTCCTTAGACGCACAAATCCTCTCTTTGTTCTCTTTACTTGAGTCGAAGATGGATATCATTTATTGAAGCAAATCAATGGATTAAAAAATATCCGCCATCGCTGATATTTTTGAAATCCCCCGAGCGTCTACTACCATGGAGGTTTAAAATGACCAAATCAACATCCACATATTTGGAAAACTTGGAATGTTGGCAACAAGCCAAAAAACTCGCTGTCGATATGTATCAGATATCGACAAATGGAAATCTCAACCAAGACTATGCCCTTCGAGACCAGCTCAGAAGATCTGCAATCGCTGTTGCTTCCCAGATAGCGAACGGAAGAGAACGGAGAAGTGCCTCCGAGTTTATTCAATTTTTAGGGGCGGCAAAAGCATCTGCGGCAGAACTTCGAACCCAACTCATCATCTCCAGAGAGATAGGATACCTGTCAGAAGGAGACTATCTGGACTTAGAAGACAAGATCAACAGAATTTCTGCCATGATCGGCGGTCTGATTCGATCCATCCAGAAGCGCTTGGAAAACCGGGCAGAGGAACAAAGAGAGAATGGACAAGATGTGCCTATTTCTATAAAATGAAACCTGACGAAAGAAGCCGAGATGACACAAAAAACAAAGGTGGCCCTCCTCTTTGGTGGACGTTCCGCCGAACACGAAATTTCTCTTATCTCTACCACATCGATATTCAACAACCTCGACAGGCATAAATTCGACGTCACCTCAATCTACATCAACAAACAAGGAAACTGGAGGGTCGTGGAGTCCCCTCTGCTTGCCCAAACCGATATGGAAAAGGGGCAGTTTCTTCCCTTTCTTCCTTGGACAAAACAATCTCTCCCGGATGCCGTCAACGCCGACATCTATTTTCCCATACTCCATGGTCCTTATGGAGAAGATGGCACCATCCAAGGACTTTTCGAAATGGCCGATGTCCCGTATGTGGGCGCAACAGTACTCGCTTCAGCCGTCGGTATGGATAAGGCCATAGCCAAGAGTCTTTTCCTCCAAAGAAATCTGCCTGTGGTCAAGCATCTTGTCTTGCTCGAGAGCACATGGGAGCAGTCTCCGGATCAGATCCTCAAGCAAATCCAAAAGGACTTTCCTCCTCCCTTTTTTGTTAAACCTTCTAACCTGGGCTCAAGTGTAGGGATCACCAAAGTCAACGAATTCCGCCAGACTCAATCTGCTCTTGAGACCGCCTTTCAATATGATTACAAGATCCTGGTCGAGGAAGGAATTCAAGGTCGAGAAATCGAATGCAGTGTTCTAGGAAACGTCCATCCCCATGCATCCCTGCCGGGCGAGATCATTCCCCAAAGAGAATTCTATGATTACAGGGATAAATACATCGAGGGAAAAACGTCCTTCGGCATTCCTGCTGATCTTCCACCAGAAATCGTCAACCAAGTGCAGGACCTCGCTGTCAAAGCCTACTTGGCCATAGATTGTTCTGGGATGGCCCGCGTGGATTTTTTCCTGCAAGAGAAGACGGAAAAGGTTTTTTTGAGTGAAATCAATACCATCCCGGGCTTCACAGAAATAAGCATGTACCCCAAACTCTGGGAAGTGAGCGGCCTTCCTTATTCAGAGCTTCTGGATGAACTCATCAACCTGGGATTTGAGCGCCATAAGAATAAGAAAAGAAAGGGAGTGTTCTTCAAGCCTTGAGAGTCCTCGGTATTGACTATGGAGACAGAAAAATCGGTCTGGCCGTGAGCGATAAGCTCATGATTACAGCTCAAGCTTTCGAGAGTTACCGCCTGAGGAACAAAAGGGAGGATGAAAAGTATTTTAAAAATCTGGTCTCGAGATTCGAAATCTGTGAAGTTGTTGTCGGCTTGCCCCTGAGGATGGACGGCAGTCTCGGCACGCGAGCGAAGAAAACCCAGGAATTTGGCCGTTGGCTGGAGACTGTGCTGAATCTCCCGATTGCTTTTTGGGACGAGCGGCTGACCACTCAACAAGCGAACAAAATCCTCAGTCAGCACAAACTGAATCCTAAAGTTAAAAGAGACCTCGAAGACCAAATCTCGGCTGTGATCATCCTCTCGACTTATCTGGAAAATAAAAGAGTCAAATCGGATGCTGGTTAAAGTCGCTAGGATAATCCTTGTCTCGGCAGCTCTTCTCCTTCTCTTCTTCACATCTTGGTTTTCCTTGGAATTTTACCGACCTTCAAAGGCTCTACCGAAAATGGTCATCTTCGAGGTTGCGAAAGGTCAAGCCGGCAAAGATATCGCTCGAAATCTAAAAAAGAATGGAATCATCAAAAAAACCTGGCCCTTACTTCTTGGGTACAAGATATTCTTTTCATCCCAAAGCTTAAAGGCAGGAGAATACGCTCTTCAGCTTCCCCTTTCAGCCAAGGATGTTCTCCAGATCCTCACCGAAGGCACCGTCTTTCTTCGCCCTGTCACAATCCCCGAAGGTTTGATTATCGAGGAAATCGCAGATCTTCTGGAGTCCCAGGGCTTCGCCAAAAAAGCGGATATTGTTAAAATCTCTGCGAACACCTCTTTCATCTCCTCGATGGATAAGGAAGCCACCAGTCTTGAGGGTTATCTTTTTCCTGAAACCTACTCTTTCGCCAAAGGCACGACAGCTGATGAGATTGTCTCGGCGATGATCTCCCAATTCATTCACGTTTTTTACGAGAAATGGAAACACCGGGCAGAGGAGATCGGAATGTCTGTCCGGGAAATTGTGATTCTGGCCTCGTTGATAGAGAAGGAAACTTCGCTTCCAGAGGAGAGAAAACTCGTCTCTGCTGTTTTTCACAACCGTTTAAAAAGAGGAATGAAGCTGGATTGTGATCCCACCATCATCTATATTCTCAAGCGAGAGGGGAATTTTGGGGACCGTTTGCGGACCAAGGATCTCAAACTCGACTCCCCATTTAATACCTATCTCTATCCTGGACTCCCTCCGGGACCGATATCCAATCCAGGAGAGGACTCCCTTGAAGCGGCCCTTTATCCAGCGGATGAAAATTATCTCTACTTCGTCTCAAAGAATGATGGGAGCCATCATTTCAGCCGTACTTTTCGGGAGCACCAGCGCGCGGTCAACACATACCAGAGACGGTGAGAAAAGTCACAAAAGAGGACGCTTAAATCGACTAAATAAGCACAGCATACAAGATGCACGCATGTTTTTTTCTTGAGGCATTGAGTAAATTTTTACGATTAGAAATTTTGTAGAAAAAAAAACTAAGTTCTGGTATAGTATTTGTTTGAATGGACTAGGGTTTCACTCATAGGAGCACAATCCAAAGCAAGAGATACCTGAAAGGTTGATCTCGAGGAGGAAACATGACCATCAAAACCCTTATCAATACTGTTATTATCCTAGGAGTTATTTCGAGCTTGACCTCCACAACCACTTTGCTTGGCCAAGAAGCACAGAGGGCAGCGGTTATCATACCCCAGCAAGTCAAGGCTGTTTTCCAAGAGGGGATGCAAGCAAAGCAAGCGCGACCCGACATACCCTTCAGGATAACTCATGCCCTGTATCTTCCTGCTCAACAAAATCTGCATGCCATCTTCTTTTTCATGGCAAAAAATGCTGACCTTGGATTCGCCCCTCCTGCAGCCGCTCCACAAGAAGAAACACAAGAAGCGGCACAAGCCGTTGAAGCGAAACTAGAGGCTCAAAACTACGTGTTTCTCCAGTTTAACAAACTGGAAAACGATGTTCCTGGTGAGATTGTCAAGGAAATATACATCCCGATGAACCTTGAGGAAGACACGTCCTCCTACAATCCGGAAAATGAAGAAATGTACACCACAGGATATCCGCTTCCTCCAGGAAATTATCTCTTGTCAATGGCCATTACTTCGAGAGATATCCAGAAGATTGGGACCCAATATTTCGAGTTTTCTCTTCCCGATCCTCTTTCCTTCACCGATACTATTGAAACCACTCCTATATTCTTCGCGAAAAACCTCAGGCAAGTGGCAGCTCCCGAGACAGTAGCCGAAATCCATAAAGATTTCTTTGCCTATTCTATCCTTCAGATCGAACCCAACCTGGATCGGATTTTTTCTCCGGCTGATCTCCTGGACATCTTCTTCTTCATTTTTGGGTCCCAGGCCAATGCTCAAGGACAAACAGATATCGATGTCCATTACCAAGTTCACAAAGGAGAGGAAGTCCTCATCAACTTCGAATCCCAGAAATACGAGTCTCCACTGGTCAGCCAGCCATTGCCTCTTAAGAAGACTGTTCTAATCAAAACAACCAAGGGAACAGAAACAACCGAAAGGACCGAACGGAGAGACTTAGAGCCTGGAAACTACACTCTATCCATTGATATCAAAGACAACATATCTGGAAAGTCGATAATGAAGAGAATCGATATCGAACTCAGAGGCTAATCCAGCTCTTCAGACTATCGATGGATTCAGCAATCCCTCCAGAAGCCTCACCAGCAGTGTATATAGTGGTTTCATTGGCTGGCTTCTGCGATCAGGCGATCGAGACGCCTCTGTTCACTGGGTGGAAGCCGGTTGAATAATTTTTCTTTGCACGCACTCAATATCTCCAAAGCCTCTGATTTATTCCCAGTCTGAAGGTAAGTGATGCCTAAGTTAAAGTATACATCCGCAAAATCTGGCTGGAGTTTGAGAGCCGTGTTCCAGTCCCGGATGGCTTCGCCGATCCGATTGCTGAATTTGAAGGCAGAGGCTCGACCATTGTAAGCAGAGGCAAGCCTTGGATCATTTTTTATGGCTTGGTTGAAATAACCAACCGCCTTCGTCATAAGCTCAGGATTCTTTTGCTCGAGAAACATTCTCAAGTAAAGGGCTCCCATATTGTTGAAGGCGGAGGCGAATGTCGAATCCAGTTCCACAGCATGGCTGTAGGCTCTTAAGGCTTTGTCATAATCCTTTTTCTGGTAATACGCCACACCTAAATAATTCCATGTCTCAGGATTTGTGCTATCCAGCAGAGAAGCCTTCAGCAAAACCTGCAGGGCTTGATCCATATGATTCATCTCTGCCATCAAGATCCCGATTCTGGATAGAATGCTCGCGTTATCTTGACTCCCGCTTATGGTCTCATCATCCAGGATCTCTTGGCAGATCATCAAGGCCTTATCCTGTTGGTTATCCTCAACCAGAGAGCGCGCAAGGCGTATCTTCAGTTGAACATTGTTCGGTTCCAGGCTCATTGCTTTTTCGAAATACTCCAAAGCCTTCTTAACATTATTCTTTTTTCCTTCGATGCTCCCCAAAAGGATAAAGCCTCTCGAGGATTTTTCATCAGTCTGAACGATTTCATAACCCAATTCCTCTGCTTCCTCGATTCTCCCCATCTGAAAAAGCTTGAAAGCTAAGGTTATTTTAAATTGGCTGTTCATCGGAAAAACTTCAACAGCCTCTTTCCACGTGTTGACGACATTTAGAGGATCAGATTTTATCTCATAAACCTTGGCCAAAAGTTCATAATATTGCGGCATTTTGATGTCTGGATTCTGGGAAGCCATTCTTCTCAGTCCCTCCTCGGCAAAATCAAGATTTCCTTTATCGATCTCGCTGTTGATAGTATCAAACTGACTCTGAAACTGGATTCCCTTTTTGGGATCCAGAGTCGCCTTCGCACCAGATGAAAAGGAAGAGATGTATCCCAAGCTTTCCAGTCGGTTTCGATCTTCTGCAGTCAATTCTCGCCTTGAATCCCGGCTGACTGTGGAATATTTGAGCATACAGCTCCTCAATTTCTCATCCAATGCTCGGGCAATATCCTGCTTCTTAGAAAAAAGATTGGTCTTTTCCCGAATATCGGTTTTTAAATCATACAGCTCTGGTTCTGGAAGGGAGATGAATTTGTAAGGTCCATCGATAATGCCCGTCAGTGGAGCCCAACCCAGAGATTCTTTTCCGTACATGCTTTCGATATAGAAGGACCGCATCCCCCTTTCCCCTTTGCCATCGAACATTTTTACGAGACTCTTCCCTTGAACCATGGAGGGAATATCCATCCCAAACAGTTCAAAGAGTGTGGGCAGGATGTCTATCAGGTTGACTCTACTCTTTACCAGCAAACTTTCAGGAAACAACCTGGGATTAAAAAAGACAAGAGGAACCTTGAGATTCTCCTCATAACAAAAGACAGAATGCCCGTATTCTTGGTGTTCGCCGAAAGCTTCACCATGATCTCCGACGACAACAGTGAGGGTGCTTTCGAGCAGATTTTCGTCCCTTAGATCTTGTACGATCTTTCCCACCCAGACATCCGTATAGGCAATTTCTCCGTCGTACATATCACTTAGACTGTCTCCTTTTCGATACTCCTCTGGCGGCTCATGGGGTGCATGGGGATCGTAGAAATGCACCCAAGCAAAAAATTTCTCCTTTCTTTTTTTCATAAGCCAGCGATTGAATTTTGTATAAACAACATCGGCTGGTATCTCGGAGTAAAAATTATGCAGCAATTCATCCATGTTCAGGGAATCCTCATATTCGGAAAAACCTTGATTCAGCCCGAATTTTGCCAGCAAAACAAAGGAAGCAATCACTGCATAGGTCTCATACCCCCTTTGCGTCATCATCTCAGCCAAAGTGACTTCATTCTCTTCCAGAAAAAAAGTCCCATTATCCCTCACACGATGGCCAAGTGGATAGCGGCCGGTGAAGAGCGAACAATGGGCTGGCAAGGTCAGCGGAACCGGCGTGTAACAATCCTCGAACAGGACACCTTTTCGTGCAAGCTCATCAAGATTAGGCGTTTCGGCTTTTTCATATCCATAGGCACCGATTCGATCCGCCCGTACGGTATCCAAGGTAATAATCAAAAGATTCATTCCTTCTGCTCCTATCCGGCTCCCATTATGACATGTCACGAACAGCATGAGTATAGCCGTCAACAACAAGACAAGCTCTCGCCCGATAAATGTTCTTTTGTTCATACCCAGACTCTGTATCTCCTCGTTCAACAAAACTCTCTGTGATTCATGGTTTAAAACTTCTCGCCGCTGGCATCCACCTCTTCTTTCGCGAAACCGCAGGATTCAATCGATGTCTTTCTCGATTTTTTGAATCAAACTCTTGACCTCCTCTTGATCGGGACTCAACCTCAAAGATGCTCTGAGTGCTTCCAAAGCTCTCTGCTCGTCACCTGTCTTGTAAAAACAGTAGCCGAGAGAATTGAGGAGCCGGATATCGCTGTTGTAGATTTTGTTTCCCTCCTGGAAATTCTCAATGGCTGAAAAATATTTTTCCATGCCCATGTACGCTTTTCCTTTCACAAAGAAATACTCAAATCTCTGTTTTTCATTGTCTTTGACATTTTCTATCAGATTCAGGCTCCGATCGAACTTTCTGATCTTTTGCAGAAAATGGGCGTACTCGATTATTCCCGGGCTATAATCCGGCTTGAGGGAATAGGCCTTCTCGTAAAAAGACTCGGCTTTTTCCAGCTTTTTGTCCCTATCGTACTGGTTGGCTAGGGAATAAATATACAGAAAGTAATTGGATAGAGGAATGGACTTGGCCAGAGTGACAGGATGGGTCACTTTATCCGATGGAGAGATGATGTAGGTTGAGACTTTTTCATCTAATGATGTTCCGCTCCCATCTTTCAAAACCACTTTGAGATCATAATAATCCGGGGATAAGTCCTTGGCAGGTAGGGAATAATTGATGCCGAGAATCTCATTAAAGGGATAATCTCGAAGCTCCAAGACAATGGACTTCTGTGAAGGTTCTCTCTCCCTGAGACCACTCAGAAAGATATTCACCCTTCCGTTTTCCCACAAATCCCTGCTGACATCCATTATGGAAAAAAAGAAAGCGATATTCTCTGCGGGCGACACAATGCTCTTTGGATCGACCAATAACTGCTTGTCCACGACTTTATACGGAACATGGAGATGCCTAGGATAATCTTGAAGTCCGTAGCCTAACACGGGTCCGACAATCCTGGGGATCCCTGAATGTTCAGGGATAATAACTTCTTTATCAAACACGCTGAATTCTTTGCCTACAGAATTTTGGATAAGGAGACTGAGTTGGTAGGTTCCTTCAATCAAAGGGAAAGAATCCTGAACGGCAATCCCCTTGCCTTTGATCACATCCACATTATCAGGATCAAAATAAAAGGGAAAATCTTTTGAATACTGAAAGATGAGACTCTCCCCTTTTCTCACACTCACATTGAGCTGGTAATTACAGTAATATTGGTCATTCGGCTCATAATAATCGATAGAAACACGTGAAGGACTGATCGAGAAGTGTATGAAATTGACCTTCATGATGGGATCTTGAATCAATGCCACATCGGTGTGACTCTCTACGTAATTGGTCAAATAGTCTGTGCTGACTATCCCCTTATAATTGAGAAAATGAGTGGCGTAGAGCGGATTAATGTCTTTTTTTGTCGATTCAAAAATGCTGGCAATTATGAAATTGCTCCGCGGGGAAGGTGTGTAGTTATAAGGATACTCACCAGCAATCAGGGATAGGGATGGACCAGCAAGTGTAGGAGCCAGCTCTCTCACCCTTTCATAGAGCCGTTGATTATTCGTAAGATCTAAACCTTGTTTTTCAATGATCAATGCTGCCGGACCGTCAGAGGTCGGGTTGTACATTTTGTATTCCCCTGAACCAGACCTTTGAAAGAAAACCAAATGAAATTGAGTAGGCAATCCTTTTGTCTCGTCCCCATAGTACGTCCAGACCTGGGCAGGATATATTCCGCTGGTTTCAAAAATCTCGACGCTCATGGGTTCGCCCAGGATGATGTACATTCTCCCCATATCGGTCATCCAGCCTTCTCTGGGCGTGTTCCGACCGTAGAACTGGTTAGCGTGGATGAATCGTTTCATGTGCTCTTCTTTGTATTCGTTCTGAGGGGTGCCAGGAGTCGGGTCTCTCTGTTTCCAAAAGGTTTCGATAAACAGGTCCCTTTCTCTATCATTGGCCAACTGCAAGAAGACATCTTTCTCTTCAGGGCGGATGATGTAGGTGACGAGTTTCAACCACTCTTGGTACTTCTGGGAAAGATCTTTTTCTTTAATCTTTTCACCAGAAAAAATTAGGGAACAGGTCAAGCAAAAGACAATCAAAACGCGAAATGTCTTTGTTATCATGTTTTTAAGTCTTTATTTTAAAAATCTTCCGAACTTTTCCGATCTTTGGTTGAACGATCACAACCACATCGAAATAATACTCCCCGGGCTCCAAATCATAGGGAAATGTCAGGACAATAGAATCCATCTGTAGAGCTTCCTCCTCACTTATCTCATACGTCTTTTGTCTCTTTATGCGATCTTTCTTTAGTCCTTTCCTCTCGTAGATGAAGAATTCAAAGTCAAATTCGGCTTTTAGCATCTTTTCTTCAGATACAAAGGACAAAGACTCAACTGGAATGGACACATAGATCTCTCTTTTTCCACGCTCATATCCAACTTCAAAACCAGAAAACAGCCTCTCAAAGTCGCCTTCATCCCTGAACACTTGGCCGAACTTGGCCCTCTCTAGCACATCAAGCAACCCGCCTGAAGCTCCTACTTGCCTTCCGAGCGCATACCGTCCATCTCCTGTTCTATCCACAAATTCCAGCCCCAACTGGTGTGTGTAGTAGCTCCACCATATCAAACCTTTTACATTCGGATCATTGATAAACGGGCGCTGGTCAACCTTATCCGGCGGTCCAAGATAGATGTAGATTCGTCCCCTGTCTGTCTTCCAACCAGGAATGCCTTCAATAAAATGCTTGTTTGCGAATTCGATACGGCTGTAAAACTCTTCCTCGAATTCATTCTCATCCGTGCTAGGATCCGGATCCCGCTTTGCCCAGAAATCCTGAATGAACTCCACCCTGGATTCCTTATCCGCAAGCAGATGAAAGATGTCCTTTTCCTGCTTGGTCATAATTAATCGGGCATACTCATAAAAATCCTTACTTTCCGGATCCAGTTCGATGCGTCCTCTGGCACTACAGGATTCCATGATAAAGCTCAAGGCTGCCATTAAAACGGATAAAAGAATTATGCGGTTACAGGCATCAAGTTTCATTGTTTCCTCTGACATCTTTGAATCAATGCATCAAGTCTTTCTCTCTCTTGAGTGGGGAGAGAGATGTAGTGGTCTTGCTTGTATCTTCGAAAATAATCAAGGGCCTTGACTTCGTCCCCTTTGCTCATGTAGGCCATGCCCAAGTTCAAAAGGGGATAGCCAACATCAGGCCTGAGTTCCAGCGCCTTCTCCCAACAGCGCATCGCATCCCCTAGTCGCCCCGCTTCTCTATATGCAACTCCGAGACTATTATAAGCCGAAGCATACTCCGGCTCGAGTTCAACAGCCTTCTCGTAGTTCTGAATGGTTCTATCCAGATCACCAGGATCTCTGGATTTAAGAAACTTAGATAGGTAAACATTTCCAAGATTTCTGAAGACAACCGCATACTCGTCATCTATGGACCGTGCCTTCTCTAGGGCTTCCAACGCCTTGTCGAAATCTCCTTTGTTGAAATAAGCCACACCGAGATGATTCCATAATTCTGGATCATGTTCCATGGGAGGCAACCAACTGCTTTCCAAAAATTTGATGACCTCATCATCCCTTCCAGCTTCACCAAGATACCTGGCATAGGCGAGAATCACACCATAATTGGTGGGTATGTTTTCCAAGCCCAATTCAAGAACCTCAAGGGCTTCCTTTAATTTCCCCTGCTCCTTATACATAGTGGCCAGATTGGTGTAGGCGATATCGACATCCTTCCTCTCTGTGATGACACCCTTTACAATCTCAAATCCTTCGTAAGCCTTTCCTTCGCGATAAAGATTTAAGGCCTTCACCGCTCTATTGTGATAGGGGAGGAGAACCTTCACATCATCCTCAGGGCCGTAATTTTCCTTTCTTGTAACTTGAGGGCTTGATATGTATCCCAGACTTTTCAGTCTCTCGAGTGATTCTCGGTCAATCCGCTGCCTTGCTTTATCTCTCTCAAGATGGGAGTGTTCCTCGACGACTTGAGCGAGCCTCTTTCTGTACGTGTCCATTTTTTTCCCCTCAGCAAGGTTATGGAGTTCGTCAAAATCTTTCTCCAGGTCATACAGCTCAGGAATAGGGGATTCGATGAATTTCTCGCCCTCTTGAATAAATCCTGCCAAAGGCGCCCATCCTCGGCTATAGTGCGGATACAGAGATTCAAAATAGATAGTCCGTTTGGGCAGATTTTTGCCTTTTATGCCAGGAAGAAGGGAGATGCCCTGGAGGGAATCTGGTTTTTTAAAGTCTAAAACATCACAGATTGTCGGAAAAACATCGATGTGGCTGACGAACTGCTCAATTCGATTTGGTTTTTGGCCGGGAGAGGAAATGATGAGAGGAACCCAGACTGTTGTGTTATAGGCGAGAAAGCCATGGGTGGTTTCCTCATGCTGTCCAAGTGATTCGCCATGATCTCCTGTGAAGATGATCAATGTCTTGTCGAATAAATCTTTTTCATCCATATGATTCAAGACCTTACCTAACTCATGATCGACATAAGCCACTTCTCCGTCATAAAGGTTTTCTTTGTATTGTGTCCTAAACGGCTCGGGAGGCTCATAGGGATCATGGGGATCAAAGCAATGAATCCAAAGAAACCACGGAGATTTCTGAGTCTTCAACCAAACCATGGCTTCACCGATAGCATCTTCTGCTTTTCTCTCGCCCACTGAAAGCTTTTGAAATTCTTCCGTCTCATAGTCATCGTCATACATGTCAAAGCCCTGGGCGAGTCCAAACCGAGAATGGAGAGGATAGCCTCCGATTATCGCTCCAGTGGAGTATCCCAAATCCTTTAAATATTCGGCCAGAGTCAAGAATTCTGCCCTTACGATAAAATTTGCATTTTCCCGCACACCATGATACAGCGGTGTCAATCCTAACAATATGTTGGCATGGGAGGGCAAAGTCGTGGGATTGTGGGCAAAAGCTTTGGTAAAAAGCGTCCCTCTCTCGGCAAGGCTATCCACGTTGGGCGTACGAAGATGTTGTGTGCTGTAGCAGCTCAACCTATCCGCTCTCAACGTGTCTATGGTGACGAGAAGAACATTCAAATCTGGATTTTTCGCTCTTCCCTTGGACCCTAAGGCTGTCGTGAGTATACAGACTCCTAAGAACAAACAGAACAGAAAGGAGAAGTAAAAGAGCCGTTTTGTTTTTATCATCGTTATCTTTTTAGACGTTCATGAAACAATCTTAACATGTCTTAGCCAACTGCATGCTACTTTTGCTGGCACCTTCGAATCAAGGCATCAAGGCTTTCCTTTTCTTTTTGCGGCAGGCGGAGGTATTCCTTTTCTTTGTATCTGCTCAGATATTCCAAAGCCCTCACCTTGTCTCCCTTTCTCAGGAAAGTCAGACCTAAATTATACAAAGCAAATCCCAAATCTGGGTTGATTTCTATCGCTCTTTCCCATGAGTGAATCGCT
>Ga0209636_10003175_pt1 | contig 16752 bp, 14 predicted proteins | sample DeeMarSWOR152_54_FD_187464 | JGI IMG/M metagenome (GOLD analysis project Ga0209636, IMG submission 187464) | Marine sediment microbial communities from White Oak River estuary, North Carolina - WOR-1-52-54 (SPAdes) (version 2) | ecosystem: Environmental > Aquatic > Marine > Intertidal zone >...
AATCCGCTCTTATTCGACTTCGCAACGAGTTGCTCTGCCTGTTCCACAGTTTCTGTTATTGGCTTCTCGACCAGAACAGACTTCCCTTCATTGAGCAGGCGCATGGAAATGGAGAAATGCTCGGAAGTGGGGGTGGCCACTATTGCCGCATCAATCTCATCCAGCATGTCTTCATAGTTTTCATAGTACTGCACTCCATGACGGTTTCCTATCTGCACTGCTTTTTTGAAATCAATATCTGCGACGCCCTTCAGTTCAGCATCCTCTAAATAGGACAAGATTCTGGCATGCTGCATCCCCAAATACCCGACTCCGATGATCCCTACTCTTACTTTATCCATCGCGCTTTCTCCGAGTGTGGTTCAAATGCGTTTGCTCCTTCCCTATTTTTACGCTTTTTTGACAATAATTGCAATCCTGTTTGCGTCAGCCAAAGAGACGGCTTCTTCCTTCTGAAAAAAAGGAATCTTTTGAGACTCGAAACAAAGAGCCTTGCCTTGAGCGCTGACGAGGCTCTTCACTGTATTCAAACCCACAGCAGGCAAATCCACCCTGGGGTCCTGAATAGTCCGGCACACCTTGACCACTACTGTATCTTTCCCGGCAAGCTGGCCGCCTCTTCTTATGGCCTCATCTGTTCCTTCGATTCCCTCAACAGCGACAACAGCTTTATCTTTGACAATGACAGTCTGTCCGATATCCAGATCGGCTATGTTTTTTGCGATTTTCCAGCCGAAAACAATATCCTCTTCCACATCGGGTGAAGGCTTTGTCTCAGTCAGTATGCCCGCCTCACAAAATGAGGAAGAGATGAACAACCTGGGGTCCACGACTTGAATCCCCCCTTCGGTCATATAATCAATTACTGCTCTTATCACTGCCTCGGGATTTCTCTCCTGAGACTGTGTGAGAATTTCAAGAGAGGCCTCGTCGAACTTTTCTTTTCTATAGATATTCCGGGGATCGACCTTCCCAGCAAACACAGCCTCTTGGATATCGTTTTTTCTGAAGAAGGAAATCAAACTCAAAATATTCCCCATATCAATCCACTCGAAGATATCCGCTTTCTCCTTCACTCCGACTTCCGCTTCCCCACGAATTCCCGCAACCACAGATGAGTATCCCAACTTCTGGGCCTCATCGAGGACCAAGAACGGGAATTCCCCCGAACCTGCAATTATCCCGATTCTTCTTCCCATTTCTCGGCGGTTTTTTTTATTAATCCTCTCTCAGAAGCTCGGATAAAATTGATGATTTCATCCCTGTCTTCACTGACAGGCATTTCTTTCTCAATCTTCTCCAGCGCCTGAGACGTATTCAAATCAGAATAGAAGATTATCCTGAACATTTCCCGTAGAGCTTTCAGCCTCTCTCTTTTAAAACCTTTCCGCCTCAAGCCGATGGCATTGAGACCGTAGATGTGAGTGGGTCGAGCTCCAGCCACCCGACAGAAAGGAAGAACATCCTGGACGATTACAGAGTATCCTCCGATGAACGAATACTTGCCGACTCGACAGAACTGATGAACACCGCTGAATGCTCCGATCGTAGCATAGTCACCGACAGTAACATGCCCTGCCAGCGTGGCTGCGTTTATAAAAACTGTTTCACTCCCCACAAAACAGTCATGGCCCACATGGGAGCAAGCCATGAAATAATTGTCATTCCCGATGACAGTTTTTCCACCGCCCTTGACCGTCCCTCTATTAACGGTTATGAACTCTCTGAATATATTCCTTTCTCCTATCTTGACCAGAGTTTCCTCTCCTTGATAATCAACGTCCTGGGGTGCTGTTCCAATGGAAGAAAATGTTGAGAATTGACAGCTTTCTCCTATTTCAGTCAAGCCGTCTATGCAGACATGAGCATCTATTCGAGTATCCTTGTGGATTGCCACCTTTTCCCCGATAAGAGAATAAGGACCTATCCAGACTCCTGAATCCAATCGAGCCTTGGGATGGACTGTGGCGGTGGAATGAATGAAGACTTCATTCCTGTTCATTTAATTCCTCAAGATTCAAGAGGGTAGCCATAACCTCGCCTTCTGCCACTCTCTCTCCATCCACATACGCAATCCCTATCATACTGCAAACCTTACTCTTGAGCTTAAGAATCTCCACTTCTATCCTTATTTGGTCTCCGGGAACGACCGGCTTTCTGAATTTCGCATTCTTAATTGAGCTCAAAAAAACAAGGACTTTCTCGGGATTTGGAATGGAATGATGAAGAAGGATACCCCCTGCCTGGGCTATGGATTCGGCTACCAAAACACCGGGCATAACCTTGAGACGAGGAAAATGTCCCTGAAAAAAACTTTCATTATAAGTGACATTCTTGATGGCAACGATCGACTTTCCCTTTTCCATCTCTAAAACTCTATCCACCAGTAGAAAAGGGTATCGATGGGGAAGAACCTTGAGGATTTCCTCGATACCAAACAATCCTTTATTTCTTTGTTGGGACTTTTGAGGCATCGTATCTTACAATGACTTCCGCAGTTAAATCTATGCTCGGATTATAGTAAATGGCGCCACTATTGTTCAAGTCAAAAATGACCTCTAAGTTTTTCTCTTTACCTAATTGGGCAATAATCGGTCGCACCTCATTTTGTAGCCTAGAGAACAATCTGTTTCTCGTTTCTACAAAAGTCCTTGAGGAATCCTCAGCAAAACGCGTTCGATCCGTTCTCTTTCTTTCGATATCAGATGTCAAGTTCATGAGCGCCTCATCAGTCAATGTGAGTCTCTGAGTATTGAGCCTGGTCTCTAACTGGCGGATATCTTCATCCATTTTAGCTATCTTCTGTTGTGTGCTTTTGTTTATTTCTTCCAGCTGCGCCACCATTCTCTTTCCCTCGGCTGATTTTTCCAACACTTGCATGGAATCCACAACGCCGACTTTAATTTCCTGCTGAGCAAAGCCCTGAGAAACTATGGCAGCCACAAAAAGAGCGAGTAAAATAATCTTACCAGTGCTTCTCCTCATCTTTGGCCTCCTTAATTTGATTAGAAAAATGTGTCCTCAATGATTTAAAATGTGGTTCCAATCGCAAAACGGACAGCGAAATTGGAATCATCCCAACGTATTGTGGGACTATTATAAGCAAAAATGAGCCTGAAGGGAATACGTAAAGCAGGGACAAATATCCTCATTTCCAGTCCTGTCGAGATAAACATCTCCTTTAGACTGAATTTTTGACCCTCCCTCAATGCATTTCCCATGTCGTAAAACAGAACCCCATACACAGGACCGCGGTCTCCGAATGGGATAATGTATTCAACGTTGAAAACAAGAGATTTTTCTCCTCCTAAATTATAACCAAGCTCATTCCTAGGGCCGATTTGGTAAATTCCATACCCTCTGATGGACCGTTCTCCTCCAAGATAGAATCTTTCCCAGATAGGAATAGGTGAACCGCTGAAAGCCTTAATAAACTCATAGTTCAGATGGAAGCCCAATACATGATTGAGCATCACAGGCTTGTAAAGCGTCCATTCAAAACGGGGTTTGACCATGGTGATTTCGCCTCCGAGAAAACCACCCGCTAACTTGCAGGATAACAAGTAGAGTGACCCGCGAGTTGGCGTTAGGGGACTGTTTATGGTGGAACGGTATAGTGAAGGTGTTACACTGCTTATCTTATAGCCTTGATCATCGTACGCTTGATACGGATTATAATAATAGCTCGGGTCCACATCCTCAGGCAAATCCGGGACAGAGATTCTTACGAACTCATAGGAATAATTAATGTTCGTCCTCAGGTATCCTTTAACCCTGGCTCCGAATAAGAAACTCGCTCCCTTTGATTTTTGTTCGAATAGACCTGGATAATAGGTGTAGCGGTCAAAAACATTAAATCCCAAATTTATGGGGAGGTCTAAAAAATAGGGCTCTGTAAACCCCAACATGTAGTTCTTGACTCTCTTCCCATGCTGAACCATGAGACTCAATTGCTCTCCGGCTCCCAAAAAGTTGACTGTGGAGTAGTTTAAAGCGATGAACGTTCCATCATAACCACTGTAACCTGCCGAGAACTGGATGTTATTTCTTTGAATCTCTGTGACATTCAGGGTCACATCCATTAAAGTTGGATTATCCGGCTGACTTTTCACATCCGGCTCGCCCTGCAATTCAACAAGTCCGAGCTGCTGAAGCCGCAAGATGCTGTTCTTGAATTCTGACAACCTGAAACGCGATCCTTCTGTGATGAGCATTTCACGCCTCAGCACTTTATCTTTGGTGTACGTGTTTCCTTTGAACTCAAGCTTGTTTACAAAGACAACTTCTCCTTCCATGATGTTGAAAGTCACAGAAACACGCTTTCTCTTCGGATCCATATTCTCGACAGGATAAACCTGCGCATAAAGGTGTCCGATGTCCGCATACAACTCTTGTATGTCCTTAAGACTCTCTTCTCTTGCTGAGGATGTGTAAATATCACCTTCCTTAAATTTGATCATATTTCGTAGAAATTTCTCAGCAATGATTTCATTTCCTTCGATACCGACCTTTCCCACTCTGTAGAGGTAGCCAACGTCAACTGGAATGATGATTTTTTTCATCTTCTTTTTCCTGAGAAATATGGATCTCCTGGTTATTTCTTCAACTCGTGGCTCACCGACTGTCGCTTCCATATAACCGTAATTTCTTAATTTTTCCCTGATGCTCTCTATATTTTCATTCAGTTTGTTCTGCTTATAAACATCTTTGCCGCCTATCCAAGATAAAAAGCCATGCTTTTTATTATCCTTCATCGCTCCTCTGAGAACACTCTGAGGCAGCTTGGTATCTCCCTCGAATTCGATAGCTCCGACTTTTTCCCTAGGACCCTCTTTAATGTTGAACACAAGCTCGTAATCATTCTGCCCACTTTTATTGGTCTCCACCTCGACTTCTGCAGCTGTCAGCCCTTTCTCAAACAGCAAATCCTCGATCAACTTCTTGATTTTCTGGATCTTGTAGGGGTTATAATACGAATGAGGAAGAAGGTATTCACCCTCCTCCTGTAATTTCTCATTGATATCACTTTCTTTTAATTTTTTACCCGTTTTATACGTGATGCTTTTAATGATAGGATTTTCTTCAACGATGATTCTGACTATTTTTCCTCCTCCGCCGTCCTCATTTTCCATTTTAATATTGGAAAAGAAACCAGTAGACCACAGACTCCTGAAGTCTCTCCTCAACATCTCTTCGTTGTAGAGATTTCCTTCACTCGACTGGATATAGTAGAGAACCGTCTCTCGAGTGATGTGTTCGTTGCCTATGATTTCAATCCTTTCTATAGTCTCCTGTCCATGAAGAAAAAGAGGAAGACAGAGGAAAATCAGGAGTAGAAGTACTTTTTTCATTTCTCTCTCCTTATACCATATTATTCCTTTTTTATCAATAAGATGAAGCTCCCTGGTTATTCATAAAATCTGCCTACACCATAAAAAGAACAGTCCTCTAGTATCCATTTCTCCAGTCTCAATTTTTATAACTTTATTGGAGGGATAAAAGTTTCAAATCGCCGCTTTCCATAAGTAAAACTTTATTACAGAATCGAGCCACTTTTTCGTTATGAGTGACGATGACAGAAGAAAGCCCCTTTTTCTGATGAAGCTCTCGAATGAGCTCCAGTATAGCCTGCCCGGTCTTCCAATCCATGTTTCCTGTCGGCTCATCAGCCAAAAGGAGTCTTGGCTCATTCACCAGAGCTCTCGCAATGGCCACCCGCTGCTGTTCTCCGCCTGAGAGCTGAGCCGGTCTGACGTTCATTTTTTCTTCAAGAAAAACTTCTCGAAGCATCTTCAGAGCTCTCTCCCGGGCAGTCATTTTATCCACTCCTCTGATCAAAAGAGGAAAAGTGATGTTTTCTAAAGTCGTAAATTCGGGCAGAAGGTGGTAAAATTGAAAGACAAATCCGATTTTCTGGTTCCTGATCTCAGCCAGTTCCTTTTCATTCTTTGCAAGAAGGTCTTCTCCATCTAACAGGATTTCCCCTTCTGTCGGCCTATCCAGAGCCCCCAATAAATTCAGGAATGTCGTCTTCCCGACTCCCGACATCCCCATGATGGCCACAAGGTCTCCCTTCAGGAGCTCAAGACTGATTCCTTTAAAAACGCGCAGCACCCCATCAGGCAACGGGTATTCTTTACCCAGGTTTATGGCATGCAGTACATTATTCATATTTCAACGCAATGACGGGATCAACCTTCGCTGCACGATGCGATGGAAACAGTGTCGAAAGAAAGCTGATCAGAAGGGTAACCCCCACAATCAGGAATAAATCCCCTATTTTGATATGAAACGGGACAAAGGAGATCTGGTAGATATCGACAGGAATCTTAATGAGCTCAAACGCGTTGGCCAGCGCGCACCATATTAAACCCAGGGCCGTTCCGGCGACGGTCCCGACGACTCCGATCATCGCTCCCTGAAGGAAAAATATCTTCCGTATATTCCGGGATGTGGCCCCCATGGCCATGAGGATGCCGATGTCTCTCGTTTTTTCCATAACCATCAGTATGAGAGTGGCAATGATGTTCAAAGCCGCCACCAGTACAATGAGAGTGATCGTTAAAAACATGATGTTTTTCTCCAGCTTCAAGGCTGAGAAAAGGGGTTCATTCAGCTGCATCCAGGTCATGGTGTAAGCCATGGGAGGGATGATCTCCTGGATTTTCTCAGCTATTTTCGGCGCCCGGAAGACATCCTCAATTCTGACCTGGATGTAGGTTATTCCATCGTCAAGATTGAACAGCTTCTGGGCGGCTTCCAGCCTGATCAAAGCCATGGATGAATCAAACTCGAACAGACCCGTGTTGAAAATACCGGAGACGATAAATCTTTTCGGCCTTGGCAGGAGACCTACTGGTGATAAACTCATGGAAGACGCGGCCAAAACGGTAACCGCATCTCCGACTCCCGCCCCGAGTCCGATGGCCAATTCCCGGCCGAGAAGGAGACCCTCTTTCCTCATGCCGGGCTCCGGGATCTTCCCGCTCTCCAATTCTTGAAGCCACGATGAATATTTACTTTCCAGGTCAAAATCAAGCCCTTTCAGCGTGACGCCTCTATGATGAGATGGGCCAACCAAGAACGCATTATCATGAGCCACAGGAGTCGCAGAGATCACACCGTTCAAGTTCTCGATCTCGGATATCAGTTGAGGATAATCCTTTAAACCTCCTGAAATAGCCGGAACCATGATATGGGAGGTGGACTCGAGAATTTTATTCTGCACATCTCCCTGAAAGCCGGTGATCAGAGCAATGGCAATGACCAGGGCCATCACGCCGATGGTGATGCCCAGTATGGAAATAAAAGTGATGACAGATATAAACGCCTGTTTCCTCTTGGCAGTCAGGTATCGTTTGGCAACGAACAACTCATAATTCACCGGGCATGACTCCTTCTATCGATTCTTTCCGGATTATAGATCATTCCTTCGAGCGAAGAAGTGGAAAGAGTATCACTTCCCTTATGGATTTTCTGTTGGCAAAGATCATCACCAACCGGTCTATCCCGATCCCTTCTCCTCCTGTGGGAGGAAGGCCGTATTCCAAGGCCTGGATATAATCCCTGTCGATCCAGTGGGCATCCTCATCTCCACCTTTCCTCGCCTGCTCCTGTTGCTCGAACCTCTTTCTCTGTTCCTCCGGGTCAGATAACTCACTGAAGGCGTTGGCCATCTCCATCCCGCCCATGACAAGCTCGAAACGCTCTGCTTCATCCGGGTTATCCTTCGATTCCTTGGCCAGCGGTGAGACTTCCTTCGGAGGATTCATCACAAAGGTGGGCTGGATGAGGTTGGGTTTGACTTGTTTGTCAAAAATCACATCCAACGCTTTCCCGTAGGAGAGCGTTTTCTTCTCAGGAGTCAGGGTCGAGGCAAATTCTATTATGCCAGTTGTGTCATCGAACCGGCTTGGCGAAAGACCGCTGTGAGTGATCAAGGCCTCTTTGAATTTCACTCTTTTCCAGGGCCTCTTAAAGGAGATCGTGTGTTCCCCGTATGTGACGTCTTCCTTCCCGAGAAGAGCCAGGCTCATCATATGAACCAGTTCCTCTGTCAGCTCCATCATGTCATTATAATCACTGTATGCCTCGTAAAACTCCAGCATGGTGAACTCTGGATTGTGCTCGGAAGAAATCCCTTCATTCCTGAAATTGCGGTTAATCTCGTAGACCTTCTCAAATCCCCCGACGATCAATCTTTTCAGATACAACTCTGGAGCGATTCTTAAATAAAGGTCCATGCTCAATGCATTGTGGAAGGTCTTGAACGGCCTGGCTAGCGCGCCTCCCGGGATCGGCTGCATCATGGGTGTTTCCACCTCGATGTATCCTTTTTCATCAAAGAACTTTCTCATGTAGGCAATCATCGCACTCCTGAGCCTGAACACTTCCCTCTGCTCCGGATTCATGATCAGGTCCAGGTGTCTTTTCCGATAACGAATCTCCACGTCCTGCAGTCCGTGCCATTTCTCCGGGAGGGGATGAAGGCATTTCGCTAAAAACGTGAAGGACTCGGCCAGCACCGTTAGCTCTCCGGTCCTGGTCTTGAACAAGACTCCTTCCACTGAGACGATGTCTCCGATATCGATCAGAGAAAAAAGGTTATAGTTCTTCTTCCCGACTTTATCTTCTCGCAGGTAGATCTGAAGCCGGGAACGGCTGTCTACGATGTGAAAAAAAGTCGCCCGCCCCATCTTCCTGATCGAAGTGACTCTCCCGGGGACGATGACTTTTTCTTTCTTCTTCTCGAATTTTTCACTCGCCAGGGAAGAGAATGCCTCAACAATTTCAAACACAGAATGAGTAGATTCCACCTTATGCGGAAAAAGGTCTATGTTTTCCCGGGCAAGCCTCTCCATTTTATCTTTTCGAGCGATTTCCTGATCACTTACTTTCAGCTCTTGGGCTTGATCCAAGATTTCTTTTTCCGGTGAGCTTTTCTTTTCAACCATCGTTCTCTTCCTTCAAGGACTTTTTTTGATTTCCCAGGTTTTTTCGAATGGCATCCAATACTCCATTAACAAATGTCGCCGCTTCATTACCACTGTATGCCTTGGCGATTTCAATCGCCTCATTGATAACTACAGCTGGCTCGATATTCTCTTCGTACAGGAGCTCAAAAACCGCCATCCTCAAAATGTTCCGGTCGATGAGTGCCATCCGGGAAAGACGCCAATGCTCTGAAGCATTTTGGATGATTGTATCAATCTTCTTATGATGGGAAATAATCCCATTGACCAGCCAGGTGCTGTATTCTCGGGTTGCCTGGTTAGTTTTCTTGTTTTCCCAGTATTGACTCAGCGTTTCTTCGGGCTGCCTATTATCAAACTCCAAGCGGTAAAGAATCCGTAAAGTCTCTTCCCGGGCTTTCCGTCTTCGGCCCATGAAGAAGCATCCGCCTTATTTTAATCCAGCTTCTTTAATCAGGTTCAGTGTCTCCACAACAGAAAACACTGCATCCCAACCCTTATTGCCAGCCTTGGCTCCCGCCCGCTCAATTCCCTGCTCGATCGTTTCAACGGTCAGGATTCCAAAAGAAACAGGCACGCCCTCATCCATGGCAATCTGGGCTAATCCTTTAGTGACTTCGGCGCTCAAGAAATCGAAGTGGGGCGTGTCTCCTCTTATTAAAGCCCCTAAACAGACGATTCCATCCGCCCTTTTGGCGCGGACTAATTTCTTGACGATAACAGGAATCTCAAAAGAACCCGGCACTTTATAAACGGTTATATCCTTCTCATCCGCTCCCAACTTTTGAAGAGCATCCAGCGCTCCTTCCAGCAGCCTCTCCGAGATAAACTGGTTAAAACGGCTGACAACTACACCAATCTTCAAGCCTTTCGCCTGTAATTTTCCTTGATATGTTTCCATTTTTTTCTCCCTTTAGCGGCCCTGAAACTTTGCCTTTCTCTTCTCAAGAAAGGCCTTCGTGCCCTCTTTGCTGTCTTCTGTACCGCAGGCCCTCCCGAAGAGTTCGGCTTCCAAGAGAAGGCCTTCTTCCAGGGTCCGGTCTAATCCTTTGTTGATCGCTTCGATACTATACTCAACCGCCAGAGGACCATTGACGATAACCTTACGGGCAAGAGCCTCACAGGTCGGGAAAAGATCTCCCAGCGATACAACTTGATTGACCAGACCGATTCGGTGAGCTTCCTGGACATCGATTATCGTCCCACTGAGTACAAGCTCCAGGGCCTTGCCCTTTCCGACCAACCTGGCGAGCCTTTGAGTTCCGCCGAAGCCCGGAATCAAACCCAATTTGACTTCGGGCTGTCCCATCTTTGCATTCTCAGAGGCGATTCGCACATGACAAGCCAGGGCCAACTCTGTTCCCCCGCCAAGAGCATACCCATTAATGGCAGCAATGACAGGCTTATTGAAATTCTCGATAAGTTTGGTGAGCTCCTGCCCTTCAAGGGCATACTTCTTGCCTGAGTCAATATCAAGACGGGCCAGCTCGTTGATATCCGCTCCGGCCACAAACGCCTTTTCTCCGGATCCAGAAAGAATGAGGGCTCTGACCTCAGTGTCTTCCTTATACGAAAGAAAAGCTCTGTGCAGTTCCCTAATTGTGCTCGTATTCAATGCGTTGAGCTTGTCCGGGCGGTTGATGATAACCCAGCCAATGCCATTTCCCTTTTTTGTGAGCAGGTTCTCGTATTCCATTTTTCTCTTTTCCAATCTAATATCAGCCGACCTCATCCATACCAATAAAAATGTACTTCAACAACTGCACTTTCCGAAATTTTCCCTATTTTAACAGATAAATGCCTTTTTTGCACGACAATTTAGAGTATGCTTTATGGGGACGTTCCCCAAGGTACCACCTCACGTAATCAAATCCCTTTCTTCCAGCCATACAGAAAACATAACCACCCGTATTCAGGTATTATTGGAATCAAGGGATGGCAATTAAGAAAACATCTTTTGCTTTATGGGGACGTTCCCCAAGGTACCACCTCACGTAATCAAATCCCTTTCTTCCAGCCATACAGAAAACATAACCACTCGTATTCAGGTATTATTGGAATCAAGGGATGGCAATTAAGAAAACATCTTTTGAGATTCAGGAGGCAGAGATTATTGGCTCTGGAGAGGTGGTACCTTGGGGAACGTCCCCGATTATTCCCGATTATTCGACATTTCTTAGCGGATTATCATTCCTTAGGATCTCTCTTTGATAACAGACAGAGCAATAAAATGAATGAATAAAATGTCAAATGTTAAGATGCGACCCCTTTTGTTATTGTCTTTAAGATAATTTTAGGCTATCATTTTTTTTACGCTGAAAAAAACATAATCCTAGAATCATTGGAGGATGGAATGAAAATAGCCACAAATTTCAAAGAGCTCCCTGCCGATTTACTGAGATGGACTTGTAATCATGAAAAGATTCCTGTCTCTTCGAGTGATGAGTGCAAACCCTGCGACGAAATCATCGGCCAGAAACGAGCGCTCAAGGCTATCCAAACCGGTCTGGATATCAAAAGCTTCGGTTACAACATTTTCGTAACAGGAATGGTCGGAACGGGCCGGACGACAACCATCAAACAGCTCCTGGAAAGGTTAGAAAAAGGGGATAAAATCCCTGATGATATCCTCTACGTCTTCAACTTTAAAAACGCGGATGAGCCGATGCTAATCACCCTTCCGGCTGGAAAAGGAAAACTTTTCAGAGAGACCATGGACAATATGATTGCCATGCTCAAGACGAATATTCCTGAGATGATCAAAAGCAAGTACTACGCCGAACAACGAGATGAGATCGTCGAATCCCAGCAAAAGAAACAGAAAGACATATTACAGAATTTCGAAGAGGAAGTGGCCAAAGAAGGATTTTCCGTCATTCAGGTCCAGATGGGTCTGTTTGTCAAGCCTGACCTGGTCCCTCTGATCGAGGGGAAGCCTACTCCTTTTAATCAATTGGAAACCATGACCAGAGAAGGAAAATTTGACAAAAAGACATTGGACAGCATGAAGAACAAATACGAAGAGCTGACCGGCAAACTCGAGGTAATCTTCGAACAGATGAAAGAAATCGAGGAGCAAACCCGAAAGAGCCTGAAAGAATGGGATGCCCAGTCGATCACACCCCTTATACTCGGGGCCATCAATGAAATAAGAACAAAATTTCCTGATCCTAAAATCGATAGTTACCTGGATGATATCGAACAATCTCTCATCAAGAATATCGACCTTTTTAAGGCAAAAAAAAAGGAACAGGGTGAGAAAGAAGTCGAAGTCATCGACCCATTCCTGCCTTATAGAGTGAACCTGCTGATTAACAATTCCGAGCTGAAGGGAGCTCCGGTGATCATAGAGACAAACCCCAATTACATCAACATTTTTGGATCGATCGAGCTCGCAGCCTCCCGATTCGGTATAGTCCAGTCGGACTTCACCAAGATCAAAGCTGGCTCCTTTCTCGAGGCGAATGGAGGTTATTTAGTCATCAATGTGCTGGATGCGCTTATCGAGCCCGGAGTCTGGCAGACACTCAAAAGAACCTTACGGTATCAAAAATTGGAAATCCAGAATTTTGCCTCGCTCTTCATGATCTCTACGACGAGGCTCAAGCCCCAGCCGATTGAATGTGATGTCAAGGTTGTTTTGATCGGGGATGCGTATATCTATTACCTTCTGTATCGTTTGGATGAGGACTTCAAGAAGATATTCAAGATTAAGGCTGAGTTCGACTCGGAAATGAAGAAGGACACTCAAACCATCAAAGAATACATTGGTTTCATCAAAAAGATATCTGAAGAAGACGGCCTTCTTTCCTTCGATAAGAGTGGAATAGCGGCCGTTGTCGAATACGGGACACGTCTTTCCGGACGGCAGAAAAAAATCTCAACCCGTTTCCACATCATCGAGGACGTTCTCTGCGAGGCCAGTTACTGGGCAAAGAGGGCTAATAAAAAAATGGTCAGCCGTGAGCATGTTGAACAAGCGATCGAAGAGCGTTTCGAACGGGTCAGCCTGATAGAGGACAAGATCCAGGAATACATCGAAGATGGGACCATCATGATCGACGCCAAGGGAAAAGCCGAGGGACAGGTCAACGGATTATCTGTTTACGACATGGGAGAATTTGCTTTCGGCAAGCCCACACGGATCACAGCCCGGACATCTGTGGGAAGGGCAGGAGTCATCAACATCGAGAGAGAAGCGGATTTGAGCGGCCGCACGCACAACAAAGGAGTTCTCATCCTGGGCGGCTACTTACGAGGAAAATACGCCCAAGAGAAGCCGTTCTCTCTCTCAGCCAGCATTGCCTTCGAACAGTCTTATTCTGGAGTCGAGGGAGACAGTGCTTCATCGACTGAAGTCTACTCTATCCTCTCCAGCCTGTCGAAATTGCCCTTACGGCAGGATATCGCAGTCACAGGGTCGCTTAACCAGAAGGGAGAAATCCAGCCCATTGGGGGCGTCAACGAAAAAATCGAAGGATTCTTCGATGTCTGCAAGGCGAAAGGCCTGACAGGGACACAGGGAGTCATCATCCCTCATCAAAACATCCAGAATCTCATGCTCCGGAATGAAGTGATAGAAACAGTCAAGCAGGGAAAATTCCACATCTATCCGGTCAAAACAATAGATGAGGGGATCGAAATACTCACCGGCATCAAAGCCGGAAATAGAAAAACCGATGGGACATTTGAAAAAGACACGGTTAATTATCTTGTCGATGAGGAGCTGAACAGACTGGCGAAAAGCTGGAAAACATTCACAGGACCGGCCGAAAAAGAAAAAGGATCAAAAGAAGAAAAAAACAAGTAGCGTGGTTTCCATCTATAATAAATCAACTTTGCTTTTCAGGCTATCCACTTCTCTCCGGGTCAGAAACCGCCATTTTCCTGTTTGGAGCTTACCCAGTCTCATGCCTCCGAAACCAACCCTTTTGAGATGAAGGACTCTATGACCGATGGCTTCAAACATCCTTTTCACCTCTCTCTTTCTCCCCTCATGAATTTCAACCCTAAGAAAAGTCTTTTTCGCGCTGCCACTCAGTTTTGCAATCTTTGCCTCTGCTGTTTTTTTCCCATCAATGGTGATTCCTTTTTCCAGCCGGGAAATTTTTGAAGAGGCTGGCACTCCCTTGACTTCAACGACATAATTCTTTGGGACTCTGTAACGAGGGTGAGCGAGACGGTGAGCCAATTCCCCGTCATTCGTCAGGAGCAAGAGGCCCTCGCTATCGTAATCCAGCCTCCCTACAGGATAAATTCTCTCTTTCAGAGAAGGCAGCAGCTCTTTGATCGTCGGTCTCTGGAAAGGATCTTTGAGTGTGACCAGATACCCCGGGGGTTTATTGAGCATTATATAAACCATCCCCTCTTCCTTCACCACTCTTTTGCCGCCAAACTCAACTCTGTCTTTCTCATCATCGACCTTGGTGCCCAGTGTCCGGACGACCCGGCCGTTGACCTTGATCTTCCCCTCCACAATCATCCTATCCACTTCCCTTCTGGAGGCCACTCCAGCCTGAGCCAGGAACTTATTCAACCGAATCTGCATCCTTAATAATCCCTCCCGAGCAGGTGAACATTCCCGATTCTGACATTTCGCAAGCCGGCCTCATGGGCCGCCTGCCTGCACTCTTCGGCATGGCGGCGGGAGGTGACAGGCATATCCCGGAAATAAAAATGAGGGTGAAACCCGAGCAGAACATAGGGAATGTCCGGCTCGAGGCCGGCAATAAATTCAGCAATCTGGAAAACTTCCTCTTTATCGATATAACCCGGAACAAGAAGAGTGCTGGCCACAATCAGCGGGGGATCCTCCCGCTTTTTGATCCATTTAGCCGCCAGCTCAAAATTGCTTTTCGTCTGGCTGTTGCTTCGTCCGCACAGAGCCACATTCAAGCTCTCGTGGTAGGTCTTCAAATCAAACTTCACGCAACCGCCGCTTTCTAAAGCAATACCCAGGATCTCTTCTAAATATCGGCTGTCCATAGTCCCGTTAGTTTCCCAGCAGACTCTCAAAACCTTCTTGTTCTTGCGGGCGATGGCGAGACGGGATGTCTGGATGGAATGGAGAATTTGGGGAGAGGGGTCTCCTCCGAAATAGCAGATACAGGAAGTCATCCTGTCCACAGCTTGAGCCAACTCTTGAGATGTATGGGAAGTCCTGTCAAGCAGGTCTTCCCTGTAATGCCAGTTTTGGCAGAACAGGCAGTTGAAGGTGCACCCATGGTAGAAAACAGACAGGTTTTTGTAACCGTATTCAGGCCCTCTTGAATAGGAGTATCCAGGGAACCCAGCGCTCGTGCCGCCCGGACAGACCCAATTCGCCACACAATTCGTGGGCAATGAGTCATAATACCAGGAAAAGTAGCCTTGCTCAGGAAGAGGCGTTATCTGTGTGCCTTCCTGATTCTCCCTCACTCCGCAGTAGCCTGTATCTCCTTCTCCTATTTTGCACTGGTTGAAACAATACCGGCAGGTCACCCCTTTCTTGTCACGAGGCGGAGAAGAAGGAAGGTTGAAAGGCTCTCTCGAAACCTGATGAGCTCTCTGGATGTGGGATTCGACCGATTGGAAATCTTTAAGGATGCATTCGCGGCAGACGCCTAAGAATTGAGATACCAGGGCGGAGTCTGTTCCGCAATTGATGCATTTCCCCATCTTTAGAGGAAGAAAGCCACTTATCCTTGAGGAATAAAGATGGACTTACTTCGTTTATGAAAAAAGAGCTCTTAAGAAATTCTTCGAGTTAGAAATAAATGTTGATCCCAACGGCGAGGGAATAGTCCCCCAATTCCAGGTCATTCCCGTCAATCATGGCATTTCCGACGCGGCGCTTCCCCTCCGCAACAAGAGCAATATTCGCGAACTGCAGTTCCAGACCAACACCAAAATTATATCCTCCCTCATTATCCTTGCCAACATTGGAAATCTCTGTCAGATAAATGCCATACCCACCGGTTATATAAGGCTTGAAAATGGCTAGGGAGAAAGGAAAAAGCTTGGCGTTCACGCCGATAAACTGGTATTCCATTGTCTCTCCATCCCAATCCACGATTCCGGTCACAGTCTGGACAATTTCATAGTCAGAACGGATATATGTAGCTTCGATTGCGAGCATCGATATCTTCAATCCGAGCCGTCCTCCGTAAAAAAGCGAAGCTTTAGGATCGAATTCATCAGCCCCAGGAAGCTTGGGTGTTGAAGAAGAATAACCGGCCAATCCTCCGATGTAAAGCTTCTGCGCATGCAAACCTGAAGCAAAAAGGATCAAAAATGCAAATACTAAACCGGGAATCATGATTTTTTTCATTTTTTCACCTCACTTCCTTAAATCTTGAAACCTGAACCTTGCTCTAAATAATTGAAACTCATTATAAATAAATAAGATAAAATCGCTAAAATGTCAAGTCGAACACGCCTCCACATCACTCATCGAGCCGCGGTTTGGCCAGAATCTCCATGACCCGGAGGTCAAAAAAAGTTTGAGCGTTCGCCGGACGAAGGAGAATGACTGTGTCCGCGCCTCGAGCGGTGCCTCCCACGGCCACGCAGGGCTCATTGGTGGAGATGAATCCGGCATCGGCGGCCATTAAAGTGATTTCGATCGCCACTTTTGTTCCTTCGCCAAAGATCCGCAGAGTGTAGGCCATAATCTCCTCGAGCTCATACGTTCCCATCTTTTTTCTGACCGCACGGCCCACTCCTCCCAGCGCATGCTGGCAGGTCAGGATCCTGGCTCCGGACCTTTCTATTATTGTGCGGGATTCCTGCTGGAGTTCTT
>Ga0209636_10003176_pt1 | contig 16750 bp, 11 predicted proteins | sample DeeMarSWOR152_54_FD_187464 | JGI IMG/M metagenome (GOLD analysis project Ga0209636, IMG submission 187464) | Marine sediment microbial communities from White Oak River estuary, North Carolina - WOR-1-52-54 (SPAdes) (version 2) | ecosystem: Environmental > Aquatic > Marine > Intertidal zone >...
TCATGGTTATGTCCCGAATGACCTTTCTTCCAGTGATCACCGAAATCAAGGCACAGAGCATAGCCACTCCGGCTGACGGACCATCCTTCGGAGTGGCCCCAGCAGGAATATGAATGTGGATGTCGTGATGATCGAAGAAATCTTCATCAACACCATGATCTAGAGCTCTCGACCGTATATAGCTGAGTGCCGCTGTGGCTGACTCTTTCATCACTTCTCCCAGATGACCTGTGAGCGTGAGCCGATTCTTCCCCTTCATCTTTGAGGCCTCAATAAAGATCGTCTCACCACCTGCTGGCGTCCAGGCAAGACCAGTGGCGAGCCCCGGCCCCCAGGCTCTGGCCCCAATCTCAGGGATAAACTTCTGGGGTCCAAGGAATTCGGAAAGGGTCTCTCTAGACACGAGGACGGCATCCGTATTCCCCTTCGCCACACGACTCGCGACGGCCCTGCAGACTGAGGCGATCTCCCTTTCCAGATTTCGGACGCCGGCCTCACGGGTGTATGAATTGATGATGGTCCGGATGGCCTCATCCTCAAAACGGAGGAGATCCCCACTCAACCCGTTCTGTTCCAACTGTCTCGGAACTAAATACTTTCGAGCAATCTCCAGCTTTTCGTCCTCTGTATATCCTGGCAGTCCAATTATCTCCATACGGTCTCTCAGGGGAGGAGGAATCGTATCTAGGATGTTGGCCGTCGTGATGAACATCACCTTCGAGAGATCAAACGGAATCTCTAGATAATGATCGGAGAAGGTATTATTCTGTTCCGGATCTAGAACCTCAAGAAGGGCCGACGAAGGATCCCCCCTAAAATCCATACCGATTTTGTCCACTTCGTCCAGCATGAACACAGGATTATTTGCTCCTGCCTTCTTGATTCCCTGGATGATGCGCCCAGGTAGGGCTCCCACGTAGGTTCTTCGGTGGCCCCGAATCTCTGCCTCATCCCGGACCCCTCCCAGGGAAATTCGAACAAACTCTCTCTCCATGGTCCGAGCAATCGACTGCCCCAGAGACGTCTTTCCCACACCAGGGGGTCCAACAAAGCAGAGGATCGGTCCCCGGCTGTCAACTTTCAACTTGCGGACGGCCAGGTATTCCAGGATTCGCTTCTTCACCTGCTCAAGGCCGTAGTGATCGTCATTCAGGATCTGCTCGGCCCGATCAAGGTCCAGGTTGTCTTCTGTCGAGACGGACCAAGGGACATCGAGAATCCAGTCCAGATAGGTCCTTGATACCGTGTATTCGGCGGCTGCAGGGGTCATCTTCGAAAGACGATCCAGTTCCTTCCCGGCAACTTCCCTGGCCTCGGGAGTGAGCCCAGCTGTTTCGATCCGTTTCTTCAGCTCCGATATTTCAGCGGTCCTCTCATCGCCTTCCCCCAATTCTTGTTGGATGGCCTTTAACTGTTCTCGCAGAAGGAATTCTCTCTGGGTCTTGCCCATCCCCTCCTGGATCTTTCTTTGAATATCCGCACTTAGCTCGAGCTTTTCCACCTGCTGGTTCAGAAAAACTGTTATCCTTTCCAGAGTCTCCCGAAACTGAGTAATCTCCAGAAGCTCCTGCTTCTCCTCCGCCGAAATATCGAGATTGGAGGCTACCAGGTAGGCCAGATCAGTGGGTTCCTCGACATTCATGAACACCACTCCGAGTTCTGGAGGGAGAGACGACAGCTCAATGACTCTCTGAAAGAGCTTCTGGATATTCAGAACCATGGCCTCTGTCTCTTTGTCCATGTCTCGATTCTCTTCCAGAACCTGAATCTTACCCCTAAGATAGGGGACTGTTTTGGAGTACTCAAGGATGCGTGTCTTCTTCAGGCCCTTGATGATGACCTGGTAGGTTTCATTTGGAAGAGTGATCTTCTTGACGATCTGGGCAAGTGTTCCGATGGTGTACAGATCTCCAGGGCCGGGATCTTCCACAGTCTGATCCTTGATGGACACAATACCCAACAGCCTGTCACCAACCAACGCCTCGTCGATCAGCTTTTTGGAACTGTCTTTTCCTACCAAAACTGGCATGGCCATGCCGGGAAAGAGAACCATTCCCTTGACGGGCAATACCGGCAGGTCAGATGGAATCGCGTGCTTACCTTCTCCCACTGTTCCGGTCTCTGCAGCCATGTCTTCCTCCTATGTCATTCCGTTTCTATAGAAATCTGAATGGTCTCTGGCTTTTGCTTCTTAGGAAGGACGATCTTAAGGAGTCCATTCTTATAGGTAGAGTGGCTTCTTTCGAAATCCACGGGACCTGGAAGGGGAATCCTCCTTTTGAACACCCCGGCATCGATCTCCATCTGGTGGATCCTCAGCACGTCTCTTGGCAATGGGCCCGGCCTTTCACCCGTTATGAGGATGCTCCGGTTCCCCAACGTAATCTTCACCTGATCGGGATTCACCCCAGGTATATCAACAAAAATCATCACCTGCCTATCGTTCTCATAGACGTCCGCCGTAGGTACCCAGACATTTCCCGACAGGTTTCTATAATCCTGAATTAGATCCTTCATCTCCCTCTCCATTCCTCTCTGGAGACTAATCGAGCCTTCTTCACTGCCTCTCTGTTTCCCCTATCTCTGGAGGATCTCGGCACGGACAGTTTTGAAGTGCTTCGATCTTCCTGGTGTTCCATCCGGTTCTTCGTCGGTCTCCATAATGAAACCCGCACCGACGACCCCCTGCTTGACTTTTCCCTCCTGGATGAATTCGTCAAAACGGCTATATGCAATCTTCTCTTCGCTGGGGGAGGGCAGATAGCTTTGAACTGGCATGATGAGAAGGAAGGCCCCCACCACATACCATATGGAGAAATGGGCCAATGGGCCCTGGGTTGCATGAAATTCCTCCGTCCTAGGAGAACCAGGGATTACGTCGCACCGACCTCAGCGGCAGCAGCCTCAGCTATTTCTCCAAGGGGTTCTCTATGGAAAACGATCTGTTCGTTTTCCATTTCGGCAATCACATGGTTGTTGTCCTGGATTGTGCCGTTAAGGATCTCTCTGGCTATGGGTGTCTCCAACTCTCTCTGAATCGCTCGCTTCAGGGGTCGAGCGCCAAAAACCGGATCGTATCCCACCCGCGCCAGATGCCTCCTCACCCCCTCGGTCATTTCGAGACTGATCCGTTTATCCTGAAGCCGCTTCCGCAACCGATCCACCTGAATCTCGACAATTGCCTCCAAATGCTCCTCTGTGAGTGTCCGAAACACTACGATATCGTCCACGCGGTTGAGAAACTCTGGCCGGAAATCGAGGCGAAGGGCTTCGAGCACCTTTTCCTTCATAGTCTCATGAGAGCCTTTCTCTCTACACGTATCCAGGATGTGTTGGCTACCAATATTGGATGTCATAATAATGACGGTGTTCTTGAAGTCTACCGTTCTGCCATGGGAGTCGGTTAACCGGCCATCATCCATGATCTGGAGAAGGACATTGAAGACATCGTGGTGAGCCTTTTCGATTTCATCGAAGAGGATCACGGAATAAGGCTTTCTCCGTACCGCTTCTGTTAACTGTCCACCCTCCTCATAGCCCACATAACCGGGCGGTGCCCCTATAAGCCGTGCCACCGTGTGCTTCTCCATGTACTCAGACATATCGATTCTGATCATGGCCTGTTCGTCGTCAAAGAGACATTCCGCAAGGGATCGAGCAAGTTCTGTCTTGCCAACCCCTGTGGGTCCGAGAAAGATGAAGCTTCCGATAGGGCGATTGGGGTCCTTGATGCCTGATCGGGCTCGGAGGACAGCATCAGATACCAAGCGAACCGCCTCGTCCTGATCTACGAGGCGCCTATGGATTTGCTCTTCCAACTTCAAAAGCTTCTGACGCTCTCCCTCCATAAGCTTGCTTACCGGAATTCCGGTCCAGCGACTCACGATCTCGGCGATGTCCTCTTCGTCCACCTCCTCTTTCAACAGGCTTTTCTGCTCCTTTTTGGTTTCAAGTTCCGCGTCGTGTTCCTTGAGCTTTTTTTCTAGGGCTGCAAGCTTCCCGTATTTCAGTTCAGCAGCCCGATTGAGGTCGTACGCTCGCTCAGCCTGTTCCGTCTGAATCTTGATATCCTCGATCTCTTTTTTGAGGGAACGGATGTTCCCGATGGTGTCCTTCTCAACCTGCCACTGAGCCTTGAGAACGTCTGCCTGAGCCTTTAGATCGGCCAGATCCTTTTCTAATTTCTTCAGCCTCTCCTTGGAAGGTGTATCCTTCTCCCGTTTCAGGGCTTCACGCTCGATTTCGAGCTGCATGATTCTGCGGGTGATTTCGTCGAGCTCTGAGGGCATGCTGTCGATTTCGGTCCTCAGTTTGGCCGCAGCCTCGTCCGCAAGGTCGATCGCCTTGTCCGGAAGAAACCGATCAGAGATATAGCGATCACTTAGAACCGCCGCGGCAACCAGGGCAGAGTCTTTGATGCGGACACCATGATGAACCTCATAGCGTTCCTTCAATCCCCTCAGGATCGAGATAGTATCCTCCACGGTTGGCTGGTTTACCATGACGGTCTGAAATCTCCGCTCAAGGGCCTTGTCCTTTTCGACGTATTTCCGGTACTCGTTAAGGGTCGTGGCCCCGATGCAATGGAGTTCCCCTCTCGCCAGCATGGGTTTCAAGATATTGCTCGCATCCATGGCACCCTCGGCCGCTCCGGCACCGACCACCGTGTGAAGCTCGTCGATGAAGAGAATTACGTGGCCCTCAGATTCCTGAATCTCCTTGAGGACGGCCTTTAGCCGTTCCTCAAACTCGCCCCGATACTTGGCTCCAGCAATCAGAGAGCCCATGTCGAGGGCAACGAGCCGCCGATTCTTCAATCCTTCTGGAACATCTCCCCTAACCATTCTGATAGCCAATCCTTCAACAATGGCCGTTTTGCCGACCCCCGGGTCTCCAATCAGAACCGGGTTATTCTTCGTCCGACGAGACAGAATCTGAACGACTCGCCGGATCTCTTCGTCCCTGCCGATAACGGGATCGAGCTTCCCCTGACCGGCCATGTGGGTCAGATCTCGACCATACCGCTCCAACGGCTGATAGGTATCCTCAGGGGTCTGACTGGTTACCCGCTGACGGCCTCGAACCGAAACCAGCGCCTTCATCAAGCTTTCCCGAGAGACTCCCGCCTGGGAGAGAATCTGAGCTCCGGGGCTGGACGTTCCCTCATCCACCATAGCTATGAGGAGATGTTCGACGCTGATGTAGTCGTCCTTGAGCTTTTGCGCTTCCTTTTCAGCCCTGTCGAGAAGCCTTCCCAATCGCTGACTCATGTACATCTGGCCGGCTCCCGTCCCTGTCACCTGCGGAAGTCCGCCCAGATGTTTCTCAACGGAAGACTGGACCTTCTGAACTGAGACCCCCATCGCCGTCAGGATCTTAGGCACCAAACCTTCTCGCTGCTCCAGGAGAGCGAGAAGCATGTGCTCGGGATCTATCTGCTGATGACCGAACCGGGCAGCAATGGTTTGCGCAGACTGAAGAGCCTCCTGGGTCTTTTCGGTCATTCGGTTTACATCCATGGTTGTTCCTCCCGCTGAAGTTGCTTTTTAGAACCTAGCGTCTCCTTGTCGTTCCTCGAGGAAGCCTCTCCTACTCAATGACTATCACAGCCGACAGTATCGTCTATTCGAACTCATCGGAGAGCACATGGCCTATTCCTGTGGGTTATTCTATGTTTTAGGCCCTTTCCTCAAATTCCGCGTCGATTACATCCTCATCTGTTCCAGCAGACTCTTGAACACCCGAAGCCCCTCCCTGGGCGGAACCCCCAGCGGTACTTCGTTGGTAGGCGGCCGCACTCAACCCATGGGCCGCCTGCTGAAGATCACTCATGAGTGACCGCAGCCGGTCCACGGGGACATCCTCTTTGACTGCCTGCCGGATTTCTCCGATGAGTTTCTCACATCGCGCTTTTTCATGAACCGGAACCCTGTCGCCCAGATCTTTGAGTTGCCGCTCCACCTGATAGGTCAGGCTATCTGCCTGGTTCGCCACTTCGACTTTTTCCCGCCGCTTCTTATCCTCGGCGCCGTGGGATTCAGCCTCGTGGATCATTTTGTCAATTTCGTCCTTGGCCAGACTAGTTGAACCAGAGATGGTAATTCTCTGTTCTCTGCCTGTGGCCGTGTCTTTGGCACCCACGTTGAGGATTCCGTTAGCATCGATATCAAAGGTGACCTCAATCTGCGGAACTCCCCTCGGCGCTGATGGAATTCCCTCAAGCTTGAACGTCCCCAGGGTGCGGTTATCACCGGCCATTTCCCTCTCCCCCTGCAGTACATGGATATCAACCGCCGGCTGACTGTCCTCTGCTGTTGTAAAAATTTGGCTCCGCCGGACAGGGATCGTCGTGTTCCGGTCGATGATCCTGGTCATCACACCTCCCAGCGTCTCAACGCCCAGGGAAAGGGGCGTCACGTCAAGAAGCAACACGTCTTGGACTTCTCCTTGCAACACGCCTGCCTGGACCGCTGCGCCTACGGCGACCACTTCATCTGGATTCACCGACTGATTTGCTTCTTTTCCACCTGCGAGCCGTTTCACGAGGTCTTGGACAGCCGGGATCCGGGTGGACCCTCCTACCAGAACCACCTCATCGATGTCACTCGCAGTCATCTTGGCATCTTTAAGGGCCTGCCTGAAGGGACCCTCCAATCGATCGATCAGATCGCGTGTCAAGTCCTCGAATTTTGCACGGGTGAGTTTCATGTCAAGATGTTTGGGGCCCGACGCGTCCGCCGTGATAAAGGGCAGGTTGATCGACGTCTCTACCGTGCTGGAGAGTTCGCACTTGGCTTTCTCGGCCGCTTCATAGAGTCTTTGGAGAGCCTGCTTGTCCTGCCTCAGGTCGATCCCATAGCTGTTTCTGAACTCCTTGGCGAGCCAGTCCACAACACGCTTGTCAAGGTCATCTCCCCCAAGGTGGGTATCTCCGCTGGTAGCCTTGACTTCTACAACGCCCTCACCCACCTCGAGAATAGAAACGTCAAAGGTTCCGCCCCCGAAATCAAAGACCAGAATCTTTTCATTCTTTTTCTTTTCAATGCCATAGGCCAGGGACGCTGCCGTGGGTTCGTTGATGATTCTCAGAACATTGAGCCCTGCAATGGTCCCCGCATCCTTGGTTGCCTGTCGTTGCGCGTCGTTGAAATAGGCGGGTACCGTAATGACCACGTCCCTTACCTTCTCGCCCAAGTATTTTGATGCGTCCTCCACAAGTTTTCTAAGAACCTGGGCCGAGATCTCTTCAGGGGCATGAGGCTTGCCCATAATGTCAAAACGGACAGCCCCGTCTTTGCCATTTACGACCTTATAGGAGACACCCTGACTTTCCGACGCCACCTCACCGTATTTCCTCCCGACAAAGCGTTTCGCCGAATGGATCGTGTTCTCAGGGTTCAATACCGCCTGGCGTTTCGCGATCTGTCCCACAAGCCGCTGGCCGTCCTTGGTGAAGGCCACCACAGAGGGAGTGGTTCTGGAACCCTCTGCATTCGCAATGACGGTAGGCTTCCCACCTTCCATCACAGCCACCACCGAATTGGTGGTTCCTAAATCGATTCCAACTGCCTTTGCCATGTTTCATCGCCTCCTTCGGATAAATCATGATTCTTGCAAGATTAACGAGAGAATAAGGGCAACTCGAAATCAAGAATACAATTGAAAAAACTCAGACCAATCGGGAAGGGATAATCGGTCAGGGTTATTCGACCTTGATTTTGATCTCCTTGGCCTCCTCTGATTTGGGGAGGGTAATCTTGAGGACGCCGTTCTTGTAGCTCGCCTTGATTCTATCACTCTGGACCTCCCGAGGCAGCCGAATGGATCTAGCAAAAGAGCCATAGCTTCTCTCTATCCTATGGTAGTTCTCTTCCTTCTCCTCTTTCTCTTGTTCCTTCTTCCCCTTGATGGTCAGAACATCATTGGCAAGCGAAATGTCGATGTCTTTGGCATCCATTCCGGGAACCTCAGCCTTTACCACGATGTCCGCCTTGGTCTCAGAAACATCGAGAGACGGAGCCCACTCATCGCGGAAAGGTTCAGGGCTCGGCCACTCCCCAAAGAATCGGTTCCACATCTTGTCCATTTCTTCCCGAATGGTTGCTAACTCTCTGAATGGTTTCCATGGTGTCACCTCAAAAGCCATATTTCCCATCTCCTTTTCGGGATTCTCCCTTCCCGACTGGATCATCGTCTCTTAGTTTTAGAATAACCACGGGAAAGGAGATTTCAAGGTCCCAATCGTTAATCCTATCCACTCCTCCACCCACGGTCCTGCTCCCCCACAAACACGCCGACGCATAACCTGAAACCGAGCCAAGGGCCGGCATCTTTATTTCGAGTCTTAGGGTCCCGGAAAAAAAGCTTGACAATGTCCAATAAACCGCTAAAATGGGCTTACGTTGGTTTTTGGCCTTTCCATACCAGGCTTGAGACGGGTTTTGATGATCATTTTGGAAAGGGTACGTTACACCCTGAAGGGCGGAGCTATAAATACCGATACCAGAAGCTCAGGCAAGATGGTGCGATTTGCGCGCAGGATGACTGTAAAGTAAGGTCTATGGTGGGAAGACAGACTTCCCACGGTAGACGTCAAAACCAGCCGGGATCTGTCCTTCGGTGACGATAGGAGGGTGCCCGGCTTTCCTGTCCTCGAAAGAGAAAACAGGTTCTTGTCAAAGACAAGACTCGCAAACGAATCGTTGTGATTGGATGTCGAGATATTTGTGACAAAACGAGAACCTCGTCAAAGGAGGCATCGAGGCTATTATGAGGGGATATCTGAATTGCGTTTCATCTGCCCTAATTCTGTTAGGTATGCTTGGTTGTACAACCGTGAATTCGTCAAACCGCTCGGCTTTTCGTGCGTCCCAGGCCATAAGAGAGTCGGTCAGACACACAGATAGTATATACGTACTCCAGGCTGGAGACGTAATGGACATCAAATTCTACTACCACCCCAAGCTGAACGAAACAGTTATTGTAAGGCCTGATGGGAGAATATCCCTGCAATTAATCGGTGAGTTAATCGCGGCAGAGCGAACACCTTCCGAGTTGAACGGAATCATTACAAAAAAATATGCAAGGTATCTCAAAAATCCTGAAATCGTGGTTATCATGAAGGAATTTGCAGGACAAAAGGTATATGTTGGGGGTGAAGTAACGATGCCGGGGGTTATTCCTCTCACCGGAAATACGACTGCTCTTCAAGCCATTCTAACCGTAGGAGGATTCAGAGAAACGGCTCACCCCGGAAGTGTAATTATCATAAGCAGAGGGCCAAACAACGCTCCAGTAGCTCAAAAAGTGGATCTAAGGCGAGCTATCTCGGGCAAAGCTCGTGGAAAAGACGTCCTCCTCAAACCCTTTGATGTTGTCTACGTACCCAAAACCTTTATTGCTGAAGTTAATAAGTTCGTGGAGCAGTACATTACGAAAATGATTCCTGGTACTTTGACTGCGGGGTTTAACTACACGATCTTGAAGTCGACCGATAATAGCGTAACCATTCCATAGCCATACATAGGGTAAGAATTCGTATGAGGAGATTCAACATAGTCCGCTAACCAATCGTTGTAACGAAGAGACGTCCTGCGAAACTTCGAGAGTATTGCATCCCCATATCCTTTCTAAAGTGTATGATACAGCGATTGTTCCCAGGGAATTTCTACAAGTAGAGGCTAAAGCTAGCTCATTCTTAACAGAAAACAGACCGACGGGATATCAGGAGTCCCCTTCAAGAGGTCATCGGTTTATCGGGCCCGATCATACACTCTGGTTACGGACGGTTCTTCCGTACGTTTGATGCGGAACGATTCGGTTTAAACGCTCTATTCAAGAGCAAGCACTAATGTTCAAGAATACCCACTAAGTCACAAGAACTTTTATCCAACAGATTTCGTTTTGGCGAGAGAAAGATCATGGAACTTCGACAGTTTTTGAAAATCATTTTTCGTCACAAGAATATGATCCTCCTAATGTGTCTATCTGCTGTGATCACCGCAACTCTGCTCACCTATATTATGTCAGAGAGATATCGTTCCTCAACAAAAGTATTGATTCGCCCTCAGAAGTCCATAGATTTCATTCCCAAAAGAGAGGAAATATTGAACTTCCCGGTGAGCTATCACACCCCAATAGAAACGGCATCCAAAACATACACAGAAATCGTCAAAAGCCGGGTTATTGCGGAAAGGGTCGTGAATCTACTCGGTCTCGACATGATGAAGGACGAGGAAGGGGCTGGATTTACTTATCTTTGGAGAAAAGCCAAAAAAACGATTAAGGGTCTTGTCATGAAGAGCTGGACTCTCCTCAAGTATGGGAGAATTAGAGAAGGAGATGCATTTAGCTCTGCTGTAACGGAAGTTCAGGAAGGCCTTTCGGTCAACCCAACGAAAGAAACATATTTGTTCGAGCTTCAAGCTGAGGCAAGATCCCCCCTGCTAGCATCTGCCATAGCCAATACTGCGGCTAAAGCATTTGTGGATTATCTGCAGGAGATGAAGGCTCTTGAAAACGATAGAGGGAAGAAACTCAGCGAGGATACGATAAGACTTGCCAAACACCAACTGGACGAAACAAGAAGGGCATTGGTCGAATTCAAAGAAAGTCAGGGCATCGCCACGCTTCATAAAGAGATCGAGTTAGAACTTGCGTCGGTTTCCGGATTGGAGAATTCCCTGGAATCCTTAACTAGTGAGATAAAAGGAGCGGTCGCTAAAAAAAGGGAGATAAGACGGAAACTCGCTGAATTGGAAAGATTTTCAAAATCCGCCGCCAAGGTTACAGACAATCCTCTTATTCGGGAACTTCATTCTGAATTGGCTAAGAAGGAAGTCGAGCTTGCAGGGCTGCGTGAGCTATATACGCCAGAACACAGGGAATTACAGGCCCTCCAGGCAGAGATCGACGAGATTAGGGCCAAACTAGAGCAGGAAGCTCCTACCTTGCACAGCGAAGAAACTCAATCGCTTGACCCAGTTTATGAGGATCTGGTGCGTGAACTTGCCCGTGCAGAAACAAATCTGGCGTCTCTGAACGCCAAGAAGAACAGCTTGGCATTGACTATTCGGGAAAAGAAAAGATTGATTGAACAGATGCCTCAGAAAGAGGCCGAACTAGCGAGACTTGAACTCGCTGTGAGACTTGATGAAGAAACCTATCAGGTCTTGTCTAGGGAATATGAAGAACTTGGAATGGCAGCATCCAGAGAGGCACCTGATATCAGGGTGATTCATAATGCTGTGACTCCGCTTTACCCTGCCAGACCGATAAAGATCTACCATGCTGCCCTAGCCGGAATCCTGAGTCTAATCGCCGGGGTAGGCATCGCCCTTTTAATGGAACACATGAACGTGATCATCCGGTCTATCGAAGAGGCCGAACGTGGGCTCGCCTTGCCGGTGCTTATGACGGTCCCTCGACTCGACTTTGTCCAGAGTCAGTCCTGGCCACTGATTAGTGGCGGCAGGAAAGCACTTCCCATTCGCGTGGAAAGAAGGCGGTATGAGCGTGCCGATGGCAGGTTTCCCATCCGGGTCAGATGCCGTAGGAATCCAATTGTTGGAAAAGGGCTAACTGCCAATCTCGGCCTTGGAGGCGTTTGCTGTACTATCGAACGAAAGCTTGGGCTTAAGCCGAAGGATAAAGTTGAGATATTGATTGCTCTAGACAAGGGGTCGGGAAGAAAGGCCGTTGGTCAAGGCGTGGTCTTGCGATCGGAAGCCACTGCTGGCGGACAGCATTTCTCCACCGCTGCCATTGAGTTTGTAAATCTAGATAAGCCGCTGGCTGAGGGGATAGATAGAATCGTTCAAGATAGGAACGGCGGTCCATCTTTTCTTGTTCCCCTTCGGTTTGAAGGGCCAATCCATGGCCTTCGGTTTGATCTTCAATTCATGAGTAGTCAAGAAATGTCCTCATTTTTGGTGACAAGTTGCAACCCCCAAGAAGGAAAGAGTACCATCGTGTCCAACCTGGCTCTCTCCCTTGCTCAGATCAACAAAAAAGTTGTCTTGATTGATGGCAATTTGAGGTCGCCAAGCCTGCACAGAATATTTGGTTTGCCGAATGAGACGGGTCTATCGAGTTTTCTCTCCACTGGAACACGCCCCTGCCTAACAAAGCGACAATCGGGTCCAAGCATATTGACCAGCGGACCGTCGATTAGAGATCCCTCGGCCCTATTGGGATCGGTAAGGATGCAACGTCTCCTCAAGCTACTCAGCGATTTGTATGATTTCGTTCTCATTGATTCTCCACCTGTGTTGGCCGGTCCTGATTCTGCCCTGCTCGCTTCGATGGCCCATGGAGCGATCATTGTATTGAGTGCCGGAAGGACTTCTGTGGAAGATAGTAGACGAGCCAAACAGATGTTGGAGAGAGTTCGTGCAAAGATCCTCGGCATTGTGCTGAATAACTTTGAGGATAAGTTGGAGAGCTACTATATCCGGAGTTGAAACGATATCAAGAAATCCTCATAGAGTGGAAATGAGTGGTAGGACTCGGAAATTCCTTGTGAAGGCCGGTGTCAACTAGAATGGGATTGACTCTGCTGGCTGCATGGTCAAAGTATCGACAGTCTTCAAAAAGCTGTTGACCGTCATGCCTCTGCTTATAGGTATCGCTTCTTGGTTGGGATCATCGGTTTCGGATATCTCTGGGTCTTCTTATCTCACACCTCTTTCCTTGTATCGCGTCTCTATTTGCGTAGAAGTCGCCAGCACATAACTTTGCAGCTGACGAAATATCTGTCCTCAGAATTTTCTATCTAATAAAATGATGGCACCAAGAGAATACAGAGTCAAATTAGGGATTGGCATCCTTATCAGCCTGTCTTTTATCTATCTGGCCTTTCAAAAAGTTGATTTTGGCCAGATGTGGCATTCGTTTAAGGCAGCGAACTACTGGTACATACTGCCGGCTGTGGCGATCGTTTTTCTTAGTCACTTCCTACGAGCTTTGCGCTGGCGCTATTTCCTTGATCCAATAAGGCGTCTGGATACCAAAAGTCTTTTTTCATCCCTGATGATCGGTTATATGGCGAATCTACTGATGCCTGCCCATCTAGGGGAAATCCTGCGTGCATATGTTCTGAGTAAAAAGTTGAGCATTGCGGGCAGTTCCACCTTTGCAACCATCGTCATGGAAAGAATCGTGGATGTGTTTACTCTCCTCGCCCTCATGGTACTCGCCATATCGATCTATCCGTTCCCCGTTTGGGTGAAAAAAAGCGGTTACATCATGTTTGCTGGTGTTTTCGGACTCTTTGTGTTTTTGGTTCTCTTGAAAAAATTCAGGTTACGGATGCAAGAACTGGTTGCCTTTTTCCTAGGGCGGTTTTCCGAACGATTTCAACAAAACATAGTAGATGTCGTGACAAATTTTGTTTGTGGGATTGTGCCTCTGAAAAGCCGTGGCGACTATGCCATAGTCTCTATATTATCTGTACTCATTTGGACCTGCTACGGTCTCGTTTTCTATTTTAACCTTAGGGCCTTTAATTTCACAACGACTTACCATCTGCCCTGGTCGGCTAGCCTCATCCTTCTGGTTGTGACCACAATTAGCGTTGTTATTCCGTCTTCCCCAGGCTATGTGGGCACGTATCACTATCTTTGCCAAATTTCATTAGCTCTCTTCGGAGTCCCAGCAGGACCAGCACTGTCTTTTGCTGCAGTGGTACATGGAATCAATTTCTTACCTGTATTAGTTGTAGGCCTAATTCTTTCCTGTTCTGAAGGGGCAACCCTCTCTAAGATTTCAGTAAAAAAGGCATTTGCCGACAATGTGCCACAAATAGTTTAAACCACAGATTCCTAGTTTTCGAACCCTACAACGCCCTTGCCTGGAATGCGGCAGGCTCAAAGAGTTCATGGAGAGGCCCTTGGGGTAACGATTGAGGGCAAGAAAGCGGTCCTCAACTGAGCGAGGTAATACGAGGTAATACAGAGAGAGCTTGGATTAACCGGAGCTCACCAGGTAGCTGCATAATGGAGTGACCTTGATGGAAAAAGGGAGCCGCTATAGAATTTCAACTAGAAATGGGATTGACTCCAAAAGAGCCTTCTTGAGAACAGCACTTTCAATTCTTGCTGGAATCATCATTGGACTGCTAGCCACCTTGATTTTGAGGTTTATGAGCGGAACATTCGGCTCTTAAAAAGCCGCAAACCGAAAACTTAAGATCTTTCTCCAGCGGGTGAGGAAAATATGTGGCCTATGAAGGTGACTCAATGAAAAGGATGAGAGAGCGCCTTAGAAACCTCAATTCACGCAATTTGGCAAACCGAATCCGAGTTGAAATAGATAGCCGGCTGAGAAGAAGCCGGGTTACAAGCTATCCTATCGGTCTGATTGTAGAACCCTGCAATTACTGTAACTTGAGGTGCCCTTTGTGCCCCACCGGTCAGAGGCTGCCGACTCCCAGAGGTACCATGAAAATGGAAACATTTGCCCGAATCATTGACGAACTGCACCCTTATCTCCGGCAAATAAACCTGTATTATATAGGTGAACCTCTGCTCTGTGAACACTTGCATGAGATGATCAGCTATGCCCACCAACACAAGATCAGGGTCTCCACTAGCAGTAACCTCACCATTCTTGGTGAAGAAAAGGCAGAGGAACTGATCAAATCGGGGCTCGACCAGCTGATCGTATCCTTGGACGGTGCTTCCCAAGAGATGTACGAAAAATACAGAATCGGTGGCGATTTCAACGAGGTCATTAAGAATATTCATCTGCTTATAAAGAAAAAAAAGGAATTACGAAATCCCAGACCTCAAATACAGATCCAGTTTGTCATATTCAAACATAATGAATCGGATATTCCTAAAGTTGAGGAACTCGCCAAAAGCTTGGGAGTGGACATCTATTTCCGACAAGGGGCTTTGGGAGGAAAGGGGCAATCTCCCCCGGTTACCAAAGATATCGCATTGGCTCGGAAGTGGCTCACCTCGAAGAAGGAATATCAAATGGAATACGACTACTTCAGCCGGAACCCCTATATCAAGGATGAACCCTGTGTGTATCTCTGGAAGGCAGCTACCATTAACTGGGATGGTTCGGTCTTTCCCTGCTGTTGGGTTTATGAAAACAAAGACAGTTTCGGAAACATCCACGAGCAAAGTTTCAAAGCTATTTGGAATAACGAACTCTTCCAGAGCTCGAGGCGATTGTTCAGCAGAAGGAAAGGGTCTTTTTCTAAGTACGAAGCTCATAACCACGAGACCATCTGTTACCAATGCAAGATGTTCAAACATGTGCTGAACGACCCATGTTAAGCCGGCTTTTCGGTGTGATTCTCGCCAGGCTTCTCTCTCCTCTGGCTTCATTCGTGATTATCGTGTTGATCGCCAGAATGTGGGGCAGGGACGACCTGGGCCAGTTTAACACGGTACTGGCATGGTTGGCTATATTCCAATTTGTATCGCTTTTTGGAATGGGCGAGTACATCTCTAAAGAGATTGGCAAGGCCCCTTCCACTGGGGAAAGATACCTCACTCACGGTTTGCTCTTTGGGCTTATGTCCTCCCTCATTTTTGCGCTCTTGATGATCGGAGGAGCGGTTCTTTTCAGATATCCCGAACAAGTGCGGCACGGCATTATGATCGCCGCGTTGGGCCTTGCGTTCAGCACATGGACTCTGATATGCCAGTCCGTCTTTACCGCGTATCAAAAAATAAAACTTGTTGCCCTCGCATCTCTTTTTGAGAACTTCCTCTTTCTGCTTTTGGGCTCAGCAATCATCATCAAAGAGTATGGACTCCTCTCCTTGATTTGGTGCCTGGTGATTGCACGAGTACTAGCATCAGCTCTCAGTCTCTACATGGCTCACAAATACGTCGCCAGGGTGAATTTTCAAATCGACAGGGCGTTTTTCTGGAAATTATTAACTCCGGTGGCCATATTTGGATTGACTGGAGTGGCCCATCAGATATTCATGCGAATCGATGTGATTATGCTTTCCAAGATGAAAGATATGGCCACAGTGGGTCTGTATGCTTCAGCGAGCAAGTTAATGGAAATCTGCCTGATGCTACCTCTTGCCTTCTACATCTTAAACTTGCCTGTTGCTGCCCGAGGATACAAGGGTTTTCGGGAATCAGTGCAGCAGAGTGTTGAGGCTTATACCGGAGATCTTTTTGTTCTTTCCTTTTTTGTATTCGGATTCATCACCTTTTTTGCCAGGCCCATACTAGGTCATATCTTCGGTGAGCCCTTTGTGGCAGCCACTTGGGTTCTTAGGATATTGATCCTTGCGTTTCTGGTTCACAGCGCCGAGATGGTTTTGGGGATGTCTTGCCAGGCAGCGGGATATCACAAGTTTGCCATGCACGTCTCCTCGTTCAGGGCATTGGCGAATATCGTGCTCAATTTTGTTCTCATACCTGTCTGGGCGGCGGTTGGAGCTGCACTGGCCACCCTGTTATCCGTCTCACTCTCTTTCGCTATTTTTCAGGTATTCGTGAAAAGAACCCTTCATGGCATTCAATGGATTTCCATAGTCAAAAAACCAGCATTGGCCTGTCTGTTCATCATGTGTCTGCTTTTTCCGCTGACAAGCCGTCTAAACTCCTTGCTTCTGGGCTTTGTGTTTCTCTTTGGGTACGGCTTCTTCCTTTTCGCCCTGAATGGATTTTCAGTAAGGGCGAGGTACATTTTACGCACTAAGCCTGCTGGAGAAATGGAGCTTATTCAGAACAGGTCGAAATGAACATACTGTTTATCTCGCTACTACTTCCTC
>Ga0209636_10003177_pt1 | contig 16749 bp, 15 predicted proteins | sample DeeMarSWOR152_54_FD_187464 | JGI IMG/M metagenome (GOLD analysis project Ga0209636, IMG submission 187464) | Marine sediment microbial communities from White Oak River estuary, North Carolina - WOR-1-52-54 (SPAdes) (version 2) | ecosystem: Environmental > Aquatic > Marine > Intertidal zone >...
ACCCTAATGATCGTGGGCTGGACATTGTGCGCATCGATGGGTTAACCCGAAAGAACGCTCGAACCAGCATGGGTGAATATGTCAAAATCAGAAAAGCATATGTACGGGAAGCGAAACAGGTAGTACTAGCACCCACACAGAAGAACATGCATTTAATGATGCCGGGAAATATTGTATTACAAAATATTCTGGGTAGGTCTTTGAAAAAGGGTGACATTATCAGTCTGGTCCAGCAGAGGAGAAGGCCTGGAGGGACACTATTCCAGGATCTGTTTGAGATGATCGATAATACTCCCTTCGGGTTAGGAGAGATGCGGTTTTTGGTAGTGTCCACGTCACCAGGCAACATTGTGAGAGTGACCCAGCGGTCCAAAATAAAGGTGCTGCCTGAGGCCTTAGAATTTCAGCCCATTACCTGTGAGGACCTTACAGAACTCAAAAAAGAGGTGCGAAGGATCAGAGAAATGATTGAATTACCGCTAAAGCACCCTGAATTGTTCGATTAATTATGTATGGAATCTCCTTATGATGCATATATATCCAAAATGAACTGACAGAGGCACAATAATCCTCCATCACTTCGAATAAGGTCAATTATCCGAAGTAGGGTTTTGTTCGGAATAATGGTAATACTGTGATTGGTTTGGACTTTTTGATCTAAGAAAATCTGACTACTGCCCAAACAGTATTCTGTGCTACCAACGAAAAACAGGTACGTAGACTCATTCTTATCACAATGCTTATGGGAGAGTATTTGAGAAGTGGTCTTTCCTTCACATATAACTTTTTAAACCCTGATGATCTGAAGTTTCCACAAGAAGTATTGGGAAACCTTCTTATGTAGGAAAGTGATATGAGTAATGGAATGAGTGAGATGGAGCAGATAATCATACAAATAGCTGAAAACTGTAAAAGATTAGATGAATCTATTTATAGATTGAAAGAATCATTCAAAGTACTACCAGATAAAAAAGGTGATTTCTTTCTTCAATTTGGACTTATTTTGTATAAATTCTCTTATATTCGCTTAGCCTTGAATCCATGGTATTATGCTTTAGAGTATGTCCTTGAGAATAGAGACAGAGATGGAGAATCCAAATGTTATACAAATCTTGGTATTTCTTATTATAATTTAGGTGATTCAAAAAAGCAATTGAATATCACAGTTCCTTATTATTCAGGGAAGATTCTTCATCCTAAGGTATTGAAAAGCATTATCCGAGATGCAAACTTGACTGTAGAGAAGTTGTAGATCTGGAGATCTGGAGAATCATCGTGCTATGGAAATCTTGGCAGTGCCTACTATAGTTTAGGAAGCTTTGAAAAAGCCATCGAATACTTTGAAAAATCATTAGGAATTGCAGAAGAAATTGGAGATAGAGCTGGAAAATCAAGATGTTATACAAATGTTGGCAATGCTTATAATGACTTAGGAAGCTTTGAAAAAGCCATCGAATACTATGAGAAATCTCTGGAGATTGCAGAAGAAATTGGAGATATAGATTTAAAGAGGGTCGTTAACCTGAGTCTCCGTCAAATTCATTATGGATCTAACCCCGAACATGCATACGATTACTGCAGACACTCAATAGAGCTATCCGAAATGATCAGTGGAAATCTTGTGGAAGAACAGCATAAGATTGGGTTCGCTGCTCGGACATATAATGCATATCAGTGGATGGTTCCTTTATGTTTAACACTGAAAAAGGAAAAGGAAGCCTTCGAATACACTGAAAGATGCAAATCGAGGGCATTTCTTGACGTACTTGCTGCTACTGAAATCAGACCAACTGTTGAAGTGATAGGTGAATTACAGTTATTACTTGATGACGAAGAAATGTACCTTGCCAGATTGCGTGAAATCCAAACACGCCATTTAAGACCAATCAAAATTTCGGTAGAACCTGGAGAAGTAGAAAAGATTTACGAGAATCTAACCCACATCTACAACGAAATAGAACGATTCGATCCCGAATATGTGTTCACACGGAGAGGAAAACCGCTTTCTTTAGATGACCTACAGGACATACTTTCATCGCAGAAAAGAAATACAGTCTTAATAGAATACTTCATAACTGAAGAGAAAACCTATATCTTTGTAATCCCATCCAGAGATCACCAGCTCCACATGAAATCCATACTACTCCCTGCAGAAACTCTTAATACATATTTGGAAGACTGGAGAAAAGTAGCAATTAATCTAGATGCCCAAAAAACGAGCCATTGTCTTATTGAACCTGTATCAGAATACCTAAATAAAGGTGATTTGATCTATTTTGTGCCCTACGGTCCACTTCACTACTTCCCTTTACATGCACTTGTATCAAATGGCGAACCTCTAATAAAGAACCATCCTGTCGCGTATTTACCCAGCGCATCCATACTACCATTCTGTCAGAACAAAGGTACTGGCAGGCTAAAAACATGCGCATCCTTTGGAGTATCATTTGAAAAAGAAGCAGAAAAAGTGGCAGAATTTTTTAACACAAAAGCATATACTGGCTCTTCAGCCACTGCAGAAAACCTTGAAACCTGTAACACAGACATTATCCACTTGTCATGTCATGGGTTATTTGATGACAAAGATCCTCTATCTTCCAGAATTCAATTACATGACAGAGAACTTACTGCCAGAGACATATTTAACATGCGGCTAACCACAGAGTTAGTTACGTTAAGTGCATGTGAGACAGGGTATAATGAAAGAAGTCCGGGGGATGAATTGATTGGACTTACGCGTGCTTTCTTATATGCTGGTACACCTTCTGTTATCGTCAGTTTGTGGCCTGTCTATGGCCCTCCTACTCAGGAGTTAATGACTGAATTTTATAGACAGTTAAAGAATAGTAAAGAAAAAGCTACAGCATTACAAAAAGCGCAAATAAAAATAATGGAAAGTGAAAAATACTCACACCCATACTTTTGGGCCCCATTCATATTGATTGGAAACTGGAAATGAAAAAATAAAATGAAAATCTGTAGTTTTCGAAAAATCTGCAAGAAGTTGCCCAATCTATGACACCAGAAAATAACAATGGCAACAATTAAATAGTACAGCCCCATAATCCTGTATGCACACAGGAATTGAAAGAATCCTCAAAGTTTAAAGAAAAAATCCAAGCCTTGTATGGCAACAGATTGAAAACTATCCGTCTCTACGGCTCATGGGCACGAGGTGATGGTGGAGAGGATTCCTGGAAGAGAAACACATCTATTAACAGTCACGTTAATTCAATTTTGAACTTCTTCTCTTCTTTTTGTAACTTTCTCACAATGTTCATCCGTTTCCATTGGTACGCAATAGTCATGAGCACCCTTCAGAGCACAAGCTTCCAAGAAAATAGATACTCAATCTCTCAAGGATGAGAAACAGTCATTGAGTTGCTTTGATACCTACTTTTATCAGTTGCAGCCCATATCTTTTTATATACTCAGATAAATAAGAACTGATGAGCCGATGCAACCTGTGTGGTGGGAAAATTTCAGACCGTAATGACTCTCGATTCTGCGTCCACTGTAATTCTACATTTCACAAAGGCTGCATCACAAAACATTTCTACCATAACAAGTACTGTCCAGTGTGCAATGAGAAAATGTCTCTCCTGTTCATGCGCCGTGGGTTCCCTCCCGTAGTCAAAGAAGAACCAGCTCCAAGAGAAGCCACAAAAGCTGAAGTGCCTTCATACCCTCCCGTGGAGAAGAGGCCAGTCCAGAGAGAAATCAGAGAACCCGAATGGAGACAGCCAGAGAGAAGACCCAGAGTCTCTGCACCCCGCAGCTATACCCCGGCAAGACCGAGGAGCACTGACAGATTTGGTAGAAAGTCGAGAAAAGGTTATCCACGAGGGAAAAGTTTAAAAGACATACTCTCAGAAGCAGTGGGTATTCTCAAAGAAAATCGAATAATAGTTGTACCCTATTTGATACCTTTTATACTCTTATTCATAGGGAGTTTAGTTGGATTTGGGCAGTTTATTTCTGTACAAGATCAGTTTCTTCCTACAGAACAATTGGAATCTATGTACGGGGAAGAATTGGAATCTATGTACGGGGAAGAATTGGAATCTATGTACGGGGAAGAATTGGAATCTATGTACGGGGAAGAATTGGAATCTATGTACGGGGAAGAATTGGAATCTATGTACGGGGAAGAATTAAGATCTATTCTAACAGAACAATGGGAATCTATGTACGGGGAGGAATATAGTCCAAATTTCTCCTATAGATTTTTTTCAGTATTCCCTACCTTTACATCGATTATTGGAATACTCCATTGGGTATTTAGTGTAATAGCTGTTGCAATCGCCATTGAAATGACGTATTTTTCAGTCCAAAGGAAAAAAATAACACTTTCCGGAGTTTGGAATGAAATAGGTACCGAAAGATTAGCAATGCTATTAATTGTTGACTTCATATTAGTCATACTTATTGGAATTCCAAGAATGTTGGTATTTCCAATATTTTCTATTTCAAAATTTGTCTTCATTTTTATAATTGAGCTGACACTAGGAATGTTTTTTCTCTTTGTTTTCCAAGGCATACTAATAGATTATCTCGGCGTTGGAGCTACAATTTATAATAGTTGCAAGGTAGCAAAAAGGAATTTCCTTAGTATTCTGATATTGGTGTTATTCTTTACTTTTGTAACAGACGCAGTAGACGTTTCCATCATTAAAGAAGTTTTGAAAATATCAGTAGCACTATATGGCACTGTGGCATTTACCCTTCTTTACCTCGATAGGACATAAAAATTAAGAATAGTGAATCATCAGTATCACGTGTATTATGCCATGGTTACGTTGTTGAAGCCCTCTCTCTTACAGAAAGGTTATCTTTCTCCTCCCACAGAGGGGTGATCTCTGCATGGAGAACGCTTCATCAAACGAGGTATCTTCCCCAGAGAGAGGGGGAAAGAACTTAATCGAGCCTAACGGAATAATATTACACAGCTAATAATCAGTCTTAATAGGAAACCTTATATTAACCGTTTTTGATATATCACCATGACAAAGAGTATCACACTGACGCTGGAAGTCCCTGAGTGGGTTGACGAAATCAAGCTCAAAGAAAGAGTTTATGATTTTGTGAAAGAATTATCAGACAAAGATTACAAGATTAAACGATTGAAGGAGCTCATATCTAAGCTTAACTTTGATGAAAAAGATCTGGAAAAGTTTGAAAAAGTGAGAGAAGAAATATGGGAAGAGAGAAGGAAAGAATACGGGTTGTAGTAGATTCAAATGTAGCCTTTTCTTTCATAATTAAAGGTAGGAGCAGTGCATATATGGATATTTTCTCGAAAGATAACCTTGAAATGTATGCTCCTGAAGATATCCTGTACGAGTTCGGAAAATACAATGAAAAGCTGAAAAGTAAGTCTAAAGAGTCTAAAGAAACAGTATTTCTTGTTTTCTTGAATCTTGGCATTGTTTATTGTCGATTAGGTAATTAAAAAGCTATTTCATACTATGAACCACCTCGCTTAAATTCTCGAGCATCTCCTGGATATCCTCAAGAGGAATATACCCCATGTTGCCAATTCTAAACGTTTTCTCTTTTACCTCACCATATCCCTTTGCCAGCTCAAAATTCCTCTCCCGCATTGCTTCATACACCTGGGTTCCAGTTACACCTTCTGGTGTCAGTACAGCAGTAATGGTTGGGCTTTCATAACCTTTTTCTGCAAGTGTTCTGAGTCCCATTTCTTTGACACCATTCCGTATCATTTCTGATCTCTGTTTATACATATTCAGCCATTTTTCTTTCCCACCCATCTGTTCTATAATCCTCAAAATGATGTTTAATCCGAGAACCTGGGGTATTGGTGGAGTAGAGGGAATCCCTTGTTTCTCGTTCTGGTATTTGACATATTTGAGGACATCAAAGTACCAGCCCTTCTCCTTTATATTTTGAGCTGTTTTAAGAAACTCCTCGCTGAATACACCCACTGCTACCCCCGGTGGTACGCCGAATGCTTTTTGAGAGCTTGCAAAGACAACGTCAATGCCCCACAGGGTAGTTTGTATATCTGTTCCACCCATAGCACTTACAGCATCCACGAAGAGGAGTTTTCCGTGTTCTTTTACTACCTTTGCCAGCTCTGAAAGCGGGTTCAAGACACCAGTTGAGGTCTCGTTATGGGTTATTGTCACAGCTGCAACTTCTGGATGTTCTTGTAATGCAGCATCTAAATCTTCTGGGTGAACCGCCTTTCCAGGCTCATACTCTAGTGATACAGCTTCTCTTCCATTCGATTCTACCACTTGTTTGAACCTATCTCCAAAGGCCCCAACCACAGCTACCAGCACTTTTTCACCCCGGGGCACACCGTTGCGTATGCTCGCTTCCATGATACCAGTCCCAGAATTTGGAAAGAGTAATACTTCACCTTTCTTAACATCTAAAAACTGCTTTAACCGTTCAACCGTGTCCATGTGAATTTCTTTGCACTCTTTCGACCGGTGACTGAACATTTGTACATTCATTATCTTGAGGACTTCTGGAAAACAGGCAACTGGTCCAGCTGTGAAGAGTCTGTACTTGGGTTTTACGATTTCGTAAACCTCATTGTAAACACTTTCGTAGTGCATTTTTAACACCTCGCAGAAGTTGTAGAGCATTGCTATAAAAACCTTATTCTTAAAACCTATTTGATAATCACAGATTTTCTCTGAATATGGTTAGGGTTTACTCTAAAGTGACCCTTTCTCCCTTCTAAATCCTTTATACTTTTTATTACATGTCCTTTTCCTCAAAAAATACCATAAATTTGAATGCTTATAGGAGAGTATTTGAGAAGTGATCCTTCACAAAAGCTGTAAAATTGTCAGGTGATCGTCTTGCAGATGTTACACGTGTAACAACATCAATACCCACAGATTTGATGATCTCTGTTAATATAAAATTATATCATTTTTTGTGCCAATACTTTAACTTCAAATATGTCAAAAGAGTCCCACACGGTATTAAATGTAAATCATCTGGCAAATGTATTCTTTCAATGAATTTAACTGGCTGTTCCTTCATAAATTTCACAGTTGTTGGTCCACACATCAAATGGTGCAAGGCACTCTCTCTAGCCAAAAGTATAGCACTCACATCACCTGGGTTTGGTTCCTCATAGATTTCACCTTTATAACTGAAGACCACAATATACGGTTTTCTACCTGGTTCTCTCCCTTTCAGTTCTATGATGTAATACGGTCGCGGCTTTTCTGCTCCCCCTAACGTGAATTTGTTAATATACTCATCAGTAACCACATACGTTACTTCTGAGTCTGAAATTCTCACATCAGTATTAATTTCTTCTTTACATTCTCTTTTTACACAATCCAGTACTGTTTCACCTGGTTCCAGTTTGCCTCCAACTCCCACTACTGCAGCTTCTTTTATATGGCCGTTTACTACCCATCTGTCTGGATTATGGACCACAAAAACATGATATTCATTATATTTTACAAGAAGTCCTGTAGATATATCGAAATCAGAATCTTCCAGCAAAAGCAGCCTTCCATCTGTAGTTATTATGTCCAGTGTCATTTCATCACCTTTTCAATGAAGTTTGATAAATATCTCTTACCACGTATATAACCTTTTATCTCTAAGGGGGTTGCAAAAGTGTTGGTGATTGCCTCACTTTTGTTACACGTGTAACAATCTTGGCTTTTATCACAAAAACCTTGAGAAAATGACAAAAAAACTTGACAAATCTTTGAATAGGTGCAGATCATGTGGAAAAACACTAAAGAGAGAGGAAAGGACCTATCACGTGAGATTTTCTCCCGAGACCTTTGATAACTTAATACTTGAGAAGCCGCTTTCGCTTCACCACTGATAGCGGGATCTCGATGCTTTCCGGTAACAGTTTCTCCAACTAAGTAAAATAATAATTGATCACCAATTTTGACTTTAGCGATTGTGTTTTTATAACGTTTTGCTACTCCCCAGATTTTCCGTTGCTGTACGATTTTCCAATTCTCTCGGAAGCAGGAAGATCGTCTTAAATTGCTAAAAGATGCTTCATGAAATCAAGAGAAAATATTTAAAACTGATAAGGTCTTGAATATATCTATGGAAAGAATCAGTACTAGCAATCAGGAAGGTGTAATCACCAAACAAGAAAAAAAGAAGGACAAAAAATTCAAAAAGAACAAGACGATTTCAGCAAAAAAAACCAGAAGGTGTTTCCAATGAAGGCTCTAGTTGTTTATGATTCTTTGCACGGGAACACGGAGAAAATTGCTAAAGCTATCGGTGATGCAATTTCTGGTGAGGCTGAAGTGCTCCGTGTGGGAGCAGTGAATTCTTCAGAATTGAAACCATGTGACCTGCTCATTGTGGGTTCTCCGACTCACGGAGGAAGACCGACATCAGCGATTCAGGATTTCATCAAGAAAATTCCGGAGTCTACTGTTAATGGTATTAATGTAGCTGCGTTCGATACAAGACTCTCCAAAAGATGGGTCAAAATCTTTGGGTTCGCTGCGAAAAAAATCGCTGACATCTTAGAAAAAAAAGGTGGTAATCTCGTTTTGCCTCCTGAAGGTTTCATCGTCAAGGGCACAGAAGGCCCCCTCGAAGAGGGAGAACTGGAGCGTGCTGCCAAGTGGTCGAAGTTGGTTGTCAAGGAGAAGAAGTAGTAAACTGGTAGGAGTATCCTTCATGACACAGACTACATCAGAAAACTGTAAATCGAGTTGGCCCCATGTTAATGCACTTGTTATCTGGTGTTGAATAACTGTAGGAATCGTGGAATATTGATCCTAAATTGCATGATACAGGTATTATATTCGTCCATTTAACAAGATTGATTTTCTATGCCTCACTTCAAAAAACTAAACACTTACGATATTTCTTGGAACCGGCTTTGGGACAAAATTCTTAATCACTCCTTGAGGATTATTACATATGCCCTCCTTCCAATATATATTTTTTTTGTGAGATTTTCTCCTGAGATTCTTGATGACTTAATAGACAGGACACTCTCATTTCATGATGCTCAAATAGTGAAGGTTGTAGGAAGAAAAGTTGAACCTCTTGAGTACAGAAGAACACATAAAAACACTTTCATACTGTTTCATTGCCTTTTCCTCTTCACAGGACACTTTCCTCCTCAAGTGGAGATTCCAATCCATATATGATTTCACTTCTGAAGGACTTTCCTAAACGCGCTCAAGTTTGAATATGACTGGTCTTAACCCATCAGTGCAACAGTGCACAGTAGCCCCTTTCTCCTTTGTTCCCGGTTCCCAGGTTGCGCCGTACCTCAATGCCGTGATTATCTTGTACAGGTCGTTCCAAGCCCAATGACAGAATCCTTCCGGCATCTCACCATCTTCACCAACAATAAACTCTTGACCTACCTCATATACGGGGCAAGCTTTTACATTCTCTCCCAGAGGAGGGCTGTCACCAAATATCTCTTTTGAATTTAACTTTTTCAAAACTGTAATCCTAACTTCGCTTTTTCCTGTCATAGAACCACTGCTTTGTTACAGCTCTGCAACCTTATAACTCTTGCCATGATCGGGCTCATTGCATCCTTAGGGCCCTCAATTACTGAGCATTTGAATCTAGAAAGTCAAAGAATGTTGTTTTAAAGAGATAAGACAAGCTTTTTAAAATTCTAGTTAATTTTTGATAAAAATTTACCAGAGGAACCCTTTCATCTGAGTCATGTCAACCTTTCAGTTAGGGAGTTGTCCAGTCTTTGGGGTTTCTCTTTTGTTACACGTGTAACATGGAAATTGTTATAAACATTTCTGAAACCCTTCCAACCAAAACCTTTATGTATAGTAACGTGTTACTAAGTAATATGTTACTAAGATTTATAAATAGAAAACCCGAACTGAATGCACTGGAAAAGAGGTACGAATCATCCGATCCTGAGTTCTTCATAATTTATGGAAGGAGAAGGATTGGCAAAACAGAGCTGGTAAAGAAATTCGCTTCAACTAAAGAGCATTTCTATTTTCTTGCAAGGGAAGAACCTATAGAATTAGAGATAGAACGCTATAACAAGAAATTCGCAGAAAAATTCAACATATATCTCGAAAAAACAAGAGAATTCGAAGGTCTATTCAAGCAAATACTGGAAAAAATCGATTTAAGGAAAAAATTCATATTCATAATAGATGAGTTTCCGTTTTGGGTTTCAAAACACAAGCCTATTGTTTCCGAGTTCCAGTATCTGTGGGATGAATTGCTAAAAAAGTACAATGTGTTTCTGATTTTGCTGGGATCCTCAGTAGCAGTAATGGAGCACAAAATACTTGCATACAAATCTCCGCTTTACGGAAGAAGAACAGGCCAGCTCAAAATTCTACCTTTAAACCTCAAGCATGTGAGGGATTTTCTTCCTCACTATGATGTCAAAGATGTGTTCAGGGTGTATGGTGCAGTAGGAGGAATTCCTTTTTATTTGAAGGAGTTTAAAGACACACAAGCCTTCAACAAGAACATAGAGAACACCTTCTTTAACAAGGCCAGCATCCTCTATGAAGAGGCAGAAATCTTGCTGAGAGAGAAACTGAGAGAAGTGAATACGTACTTTAATATAATGAAAGCAATAGATGACGGCGCCACAAAACTGAGTGAGATAGCTTCTAAGTCTCAGATTGACATCACAAACATAAACAAATATCTATCAACATTGATGAATCTCGGCTTTGTGAAAAAGGAATACCCAATAACTCAGCCACCCAAACCGAGAAACTTCCTTTATAGATTAAACGACAACTATTTCAAATTCTGGCTGAAATATGTTTATCCTTATAAGGAGGAGATAGAAGAGGATGTCAACACAGTGTTGATGGTCTTGGAGAGAGAATACTCTGTATATATGGGAAGAATTTTTGAAGATGTTTGTAAGATGCTCTTAAGGAATTTAACTATAACGCTTTTTGAAGAACCTGGTACAAGAATAGGCACGTGGTGGCACAAGGACAAAGAAATAGATATAGTGGCAGTAAATGAAAAGAGAAAAGACATACTATTTGCAGAATGCAAATGGAAGGATAAGGTAATTGCTGAAAACGTTCTTTCTCAATTGAAGGAAAAATCTAGACATCTCAAATGGCACAATCAAGAGAGAAAGGAACACTTTGCGATCTTTGCACAATCTTTTTCAGAGAAATCTAAAGACTGTCTGTGTTTTGACCTAAAGGACTTGGAAAGAGCGTTACGATAGGCGGTAACGACTCTTTTGAGACCTTGATTTGAGTCATATAAATCTTTCAATCAAACAGTTAATAACAACATACTACCTTGTCAACTGTGAAAAAGATGAACACCCAGCAGTTTGAACCCCGTCAGAAGGGGGTTGTCACGTCTTTGGAGGTCAATATGTTACACGTGTAACATTTCAGATAATATATCATTAGCTCAATAATTCAATTATAAAAAGAAAATCTGTATAACCAAGGAAATTCTATCCACCGAATATTTGACAACCTCGTCAGAAGCAAACCTTTTTATGCAATTACAGTTAGGACACAAAGCAAAAGATTGAACAGAAATGATGTTGTTGATTCCTCCAGCTCATTTCTTAAATACATGGAGCTGATACAAATGGAGTTAAAGGACAAAACCTATAAAAAACGAGAAATACCTCATTCACATGTATATCACGCTTTATTACCAATTATATTTGCAGTTGTATGGGTATCAGACTCCAAAATATTGAAATTATCAATTTTTCTAAATGAAATTATCCCATTCTTTGTAAGAGCAGCTCTCTTTGCAGTGTTCTTGGGTATTGCCATCATCTTAATGGGGCTGTCCCACAGAGCTCTCTTCAATAATGGTCCACCGGATACACTCATAACAGATGGTATCTTCGCTCATACGAGGAATCCAATGTATCTTGGGATACTTTGTATCTATATTGCATTTATTGCTTTGTCGATTTCTTTGATTTCTGTTGCCCTTTTTATCGTGGTGGTTTATGCCTACACAAAAATGGTTAATTATGAAGAGAACGTTCTGGAAAAATTGTTTAATGAAGATTACAAAGAATACAGAGGGCGAGTACCAAAGTGGATTCCCAATTTTTGGATGTAACTTCCCAAAATGCTCTAATGTGGAAAAGGTTCGTGATTTGAAGACAAAAGGAGCAGAGCATGGTGTTATGAAGTTCAATGCTGAATCATATTCCAAAATGTTTTTTAAAGAATGTAATTTGATCATTTACTGCCTTTTCAAAGTTTTCTCCTTCATATATGTCAAAGTGTCCTATAGGATATTTTTTTACTTCTGCGTATTCGCCCAGAATATCTGCAGTTTTCTTGTACGATGCTTCTGATACTAAGTTATCTTTTTCACACACTTGTAGAAGAACAGGACACTGTACATCTTCAGCATAGTCAATAGGATTGTGTCCACCAAAGGTTAGTAACGCACGCGCACACACAGAATTCTCAAAATCCGGGGAGACAAGTTTTGCATATCCTTCAAATGCTCCAGGAGCTGTTATCATGGCCAAAGTTTGTGGTCTTCCAACAATAGGTATTTTATGTGGAGAGAGATTAAACCGAGACCGCCCCTTGTCACGCTGGGCATGCACAAATAATTTCAGAAAGAACCATATGCCTTCTCTTTTTACAGCTAGTTTACTATCCTCATGCCTGTCCAAGGCGGGACACTGTCCTAGTACACAGGTGATGTGTGGGTCTTGAGCAGCTATTATTAACCCATATCCTCCTGCAGCAGAGGTGCCCCATAAGGCAATTTTGTCTGAATTAATCTCCTTTCGATTCCGTACATAATTGATTGCAGCTTTTAAATCTTCCACTTGTCTAGCTATAGAAAAAAGCTGTCTAGGCTCACCATCACTTGCACCAAAATGTCTGTAATCATACGCAAGAACTGCCATTCCTGCATCTACAAACCGCAAAGCATATGACTCACATATCTGCATATCCTTGGTTCCTCCAAACCCCTGGCTTATAATGATACAAGGAACAGGAGTAGATTTTTCTCTAGGTAAATACAACCAGGCACGTACAGTAGTTTCTTCTACAGTAAAAGTCACATCATTTCTACATTTCGGGGGGACCTGTTCTTGCTCTGGTTTTGCTTTGTGAATGGGTTGGCTGGGTACAGAAAGTACTGGGAAAAAGATAATGACGACCAAATAGATTAGAATGGCCCCGATTATAACCCCAAGACCTGTAAGAATCATTCTTTCAACCTCCCATAAGATACTCTTTCAGAATATTTAATTTCATATAATCTATGCTCTGGTTTTTCTTCAACATTATTTTTTTGAGAGTTCATTTTCACAACGTCCACTTTCTGTTTTTTTGAGATCAAGGGTGGTGTACTCCCTCTTTCTCCTCAATCAAGATAAGCAAAAGGCCCCCTATAAAGGTTTCGGCTGCTAGTCTGCTAGGGGCTGTTAGCCCTTCAGATGATATGTTGTTACACGTGTAACATTAGGCATTGCTTCGACCTAGGAAGCCCCATGTTGCTCAGCAAAATCTACTCCGTATTCTGCCAAATCAAATCCATCATCCATAGTAGATACCTTCGTTAATCACGTACCTTCTTTAATATAAAAACTAACCAGGTTCAGCTTTCTCTAAATTCCGGCATCCCATGATGTGTGCACCTTTTCGTGCAAGCTTTTTTGTAGCTTCAAACTCTGTGCCAGAGTTAGCACCAATTGCAATAGCTACCTTCCCTGGTTGATCAGGGATGTTTTCAGCTTTCTCATTTTTGCTATTCATCATATCATCACCTATTATCGCAGAGCCTTAATCAGTTGCAGTAGTGATATGACAATTTTCCACTTTAATGGCAGGAATGAACGTAGGTATTCTGACTTCCCACCATTGGATTTGGGGCACATTCTTCCCGATGGCAGAAACATTGGCACTTATTCTTAACAAGTTGTCGGAAAGACGGATTTTCCGAATGCTTTGCTTGATTTCTCCGTTTTCAATGAGAAAACTCCCATCCCGCGGAATGGTTGAAAATGTCCCTTCAATATAGTTTGTATAGCGGGTATACCAGTTGGACGTGAGATAAATGGTCGGTTTTTGTGAATTTTCAATCATTTCCTGAAGGGAAGAATCCCCGGGGTTGTACACAAAATTACTCGGTTTAGGAAAAAGTGTTCGGGGTCCAATCCCTTCTGTCATGATATATCCCAGATTGCTGTTTCCTGTAGATTTTGTCCCAATTTTTCCTTTTCTTATAAAGCCCAAAAGAGACCAGATTTTGGCAGTGGATGTATTATGCAATAAATTGACCAATTTTCCGTTCTCAATAATGGGGGTCGGCTTTGCTGGGATGCCCTCAATATCAAAGGGATAACTCCCAATACCTTCTGGGTGGGTTGGGTCATCACTGACCGTTAGATTTTCTGGTCCGATTTGTTTTCCAACTTTTTCTCCAACAGAACTTATTCCAAACAAAATCATGAGAGGATTGGCACCAAAGACCAATTCTCCGAATATATTTCCTGCCACGGTGGGACTGAGAATCACATCGTAATACCCAGCGTTCCCTTGGACTCCATTGACAGCCATTTTGGCAATCTCTGCTGAATTTTGTCCTGCTTCTATAAATTTAGATTCAATGTTCTGAAGTGATCTTCCTGCAATAATATCTTGTCCGCTGCTCTCAGCATCGAAAAAAGATCGCACAGTCATCCTGTAGTAGGAAGATGAATAAATCCCCCCATTCCCGTTACTGGTTAAGACTCCTGTCGATTTTTTCCCCCAATAGAGAACACCTGCGACCTTTTGGCTTCCAACTTCGATTGATGATTGAATGGCAGCATTGACATAATCGGGAGCTCTATCAATAAAATTCCCGATCTCATGATCTACCAGTTCCGGATACTGGGGATAGGTATGGTGCTTTTTCTCAATTCCCCAGTAAAGGATAGACTTGGGTTCGGAAGCAAGATTTTTTAACGCTTTCGGAATGATTGCTTTGATCTTGGGTTTACTCGGGGTTTGAATCGATAAAAACTTCACGTGTTTTCCGCGTGTTGCCAATATGTCCATAGTATTGCAGAACCATTGCTTGAGAATGTCAATTTGGGAGTTTGAAAAGCGAATTTGGTGTTCATCGTTTTGGACAGCTTTGACAACAACATCTTTAGCTCCTTCTTGTTTACAGAGATCGACCGTAAATTGAAGCAATTCATTACTGAGTTCCATTATAATCCCCTTCCTACACGCACATTTCTTATTCGGAAATGAGCACCCCCCATGCTTACCGAAACTGCTTGCATAGGGTCGCCTTTTCCACAAGAGCCATAAGGAGCAAAGTACCCCTTCCCTACTGCGTCCACATTTTGGAATATGCCGAACGTGGTTAACTCAAGGATGGGTCTCCTGATTTGTTGTGATGTTAATTCCCCATTTTTTATTAGATAACATTCAAGCCCGACATATTTTGACTGGAACCGCCGATCATCTATGTTCCATTCTGTGAAACTCTTCATGTATAGCCCTTCTTGGATATCTTGGAATAATTCTTCTTGTTCAAAATCACCCGGGGCCATATATGTATTGGCCATTCGCGTTAAAGGTTCCCGATCGTATGCATATGCACGGGAAGCAGCAGATGAATTACAATTGAATCGAGCTGCAAATTCTCGATTCATCAAAAGATCATTAAGCATTCCATCTTTAATTAATTTCCGAGGACGGGCTTTCACACCCTCATCATCATATAAATAATAGCCTGCGTTTTCTGAATACGTGGGATCATCAACCACAGTTACACAATCGCTTCCGATCCTGATTTTTCCGGGTTGAAAATCACCTTCCCAGAGATTTCTGTAGAAAGATTCCCCTGCTTGAGCCCCTTCTCGGCCGAGAATCCGATCAGCTTCACTTGGGTGCCCTACATTTTCGTGGCACATTATCCCAGCCACTTCCCCGCTTACAACAACATCAACCGGGTTTTGGAATTCATAAGATTTCGCATTTGCGGTAGTGTTTACCAGAGCCAAACTTTCCCGAATTATATGATCTTCGATATTCTGCTCCGTAATCCATTCCCAACCTTTGGCAGCACCCAACCCCAACTGTCTTTGTTCAGTCCGATTCCTCACTTTTGCGGTGAAATAACCAAACAGGGATATGACAGAATTCGTTGATTCTATTTTTGCACCTTCATTATTCATATAATACTTATGATCCTTGAGCATATCCAAATACAACAGACGGTTTTTCAGAGCTCTCCCTGCTTCCCGTTTTTGCCGTTTTTCAACAGTTTTGAAGAACCTTAGTTTGTCTTCTTTGCTTATCTCCTGAAATTCTTGTTTGACAGGAGTATTCCATTTCGTTTCTTCAAATTTTTCAGCAGAAAACACAATTGGATCTTTTCGTTGAGCTAATTTCGCAAGTTTAATTACACGTAACACAGTGTTCTCCAAATTCTGTTTGGTTAACTGATCCGTACTCCCGAAGGCAACTCCTCCGTCCGAAATAACCCGGATTCCGACTCCCAATGATTCCGTTTCGAGGATCCCGATTACAGATCCATTTCTTAAGGTATAGTTCTCATCATAGCGGTTGATAAATCTCGCTTCAACATAGGAGGCCCCATGTTGCTCAGCAAAATCTACTCCGTATTCCACCAAGTCAAATCCATCATTCATTCTAGACACCTTCATTAATCACGTACCTTCTTTAAATAAAAACTAACCAGGTTCATGTCCGACAATGGGAAAAAAAGGAAAGTTAAAGAGAGAATTTTACACTAGTTAACTTCTCAGACACTTCCCAC